>ENA-OUPA01000683-OUPA01000683.1-human-gut-metagenome-genome-assembly--contig:-NODE-683-length-20217-cov-12.0236_pt1 | contig 20217 bp, 14 predicted proteins | sample MGYA00237939_ERZ548770 | MGnify/ENA primary metagenome ERZ548770 (study PRJEB26490, sample SAMN05356877) | human gut metagenome | biome: terrestrial biome; feature: human-associated habitat; material...
GTATGCCACACCGGCAGGCCGCTGCGCTTGAGCACCCGCTGCATCACCCGCTGCATATCCAGCAGGGAGATGTAGGAGGCTTCGTTCATCTTCTTAAACGAGATCCTTACTGTAATCAAAGCACGGTCCTCCTAACAGATGGTTTGCGCCGCAGCCGTGGCAGGCACGGTTGCAGGGCTGAGTGGTCTGAGCCCCGAGGGCCTTGTTGTACTCCCGCACCAGATATTCGTGGGTGACGCCGTAGTCCATGTGGCTCCACGGGGTCACTTCGTCCAGACCGATCGCGCGCTGGCAGTAGAACTTGGGGTCAATGCCCATGTCCTCGAAGACCTGCATCCAGGTGTCGTACTTGAAGCACTCTTCCCAGCCGTCAAAATAGCAGCCGCGCTTGTAGGCCTCGAGGATGACGGGAGCCAAGCGGCGGTCGCCCTTGGCAAAGACGCCCTCGAGGAAGCTGGTGGTGCTGTCGTGGTAGTTGACCTTGATTTTGCGGCTGCGGACGCTTTCGAGCAGGTGCTTCTGCTTGGCCTGCAGCATCTCTTCGGTATCCATCGGGACGAACTGGAAGGGGGTGTGGGGCTTCGGCACGAAGCAGGCGCAGCTGCACGCCGCGGCCCTTGGCGTGCTTGGGATTGGAGTAGAACAAATCGACCACCTTCTGGGCGGTCTCTGCGATGCCCTCGATGTCCTCCATCGTCTCGGTGGGAAGGCCCATCATGAAGTAGAGCTTGACGGAGGTGTAGCCGTTGGCAAAGGCCAGCGAGCAGGTCTTTTCGATTTCGTCCCAGGTGACGTTCTTATTGATGACGTCGCGCAGGCGCTGGGTGCCGGCCTCAGCGGCAAAGGTCAGGCCGCTCTTGCGCACCTTGGTGGTTTTTTCAATGAGGCTCTGGGAGAAGTTGTCCATCCGCAGAGAGGGCAGCGACAGGCTGACGTGCTCTTTCGGTGCCCACCCGTTCAAATCGTCCAGCAGCTCTTCGAGCTGGCTGTGGTCGGAGGTGGACAGGCTGGAAAGGCTCAGCTCCTCGTAGCCGGTGTTGGCGCAGAGGTCCTGTGCGGCCTTGTTCAGCAGGCTGGCGTCGCGCTGGCGCATGGGGCGGTAGAGGAAGCCCGCCTGACAGAACCGGCAGCCGCGCACACAGCCGCGCAGCACCTCGACACTGGCGCGGTCCTGGATGGCACCCACCATCGGGACGACGAAGTTGGTCGGGGGCGCAAAGTCGTTCAGGTTCTTGATGATGGCCTTGGTGATGACCGCCGGGATGCCCGGCTCGTTGGGGGTGATGGACTTGACGCGGCCATCGTCGTAGTATTCGATGTCGTAGAACGCCGGGATATAGACGCCGGGGATCCTGGCGATGCGGAGCAGCAGCTCTTTCTTGGAGACGCCGCCCTCCTTCTTGGCCTTTTCGATTTCGGCGCAGATGCCGGGCAGCTGGTTTTCGCCCTCGCCCAGCTGGACGACGTCGAAGAAGTCGGCGATGGGCTCGGAGTTGCAGGCACAGGGGCCGCCCGCCACGATAAGGGGCCAGCTCTCGTCGCGGTCTTTCGAGTAGAACGGGATGCCCGCCAGATCCAGCATGGCGAGGATGTTGGTGTAGGACAGCTCATATTGGAGCGTAAAGCCCACAGCGTCGAAAGCCGTGAGGGGGTCTTTGCTCTCCATCGTGTAGAGGGGCAGGCTCAGGCGCTCCATCTCAGCCTTCATATCCAGCCACGGCATAAAGGCGCGCTCACACCACCAGTTTTCGTGGCTGTTCAGCAGCTCGTAGAGGATTTTTTCGCCCAGAAAGGACATGCCTACTTCGTAGGTGTCCGGGAAGCAGAACGCGAAGCGGACGTCTACCTCGTCTTTATTTTTATAGACGCTGCCCGGTTCGCCGCCGGTGTAGCGGCCCGGCTTCTGCACCCGGGACAGCGCTTCTTTCAGTTTCGGATCAAACATCAAGTTCCTCCATTTAACAACACGGATTGCATATTTATATATTTTACCCTATTTGGGCGAAGATTGCAACAGACATCGCAGCATCTGAGCTCCATCCAGCGGTGGGACAGGCAGAAGGTTGAACGCCCCGGTGAGCAGATTGGCCGCAAGGAACGCACTGCCCCGGATGGTCGCACACTGCTCCATCCTCATTGCCCAGATGGCGGCCAGGAGGCCATTCATGCCCGGCCCGGCGGAAGCGAGCAGAAAGGTCTGCCCCCGGGTGAGGGTCTGACCCCATGTCCGCATACAGAAACCAGTCATGGTCACTTCGATGACGGGAAAGCGCCGGAACAGGAGCAGATAGACGAAGATATGACCCATTTCGTGGAGGACGGCGGCGCACAGACTGATGCGCAGGAAGCCGCTGGCATCGGACCAGAGCAGCAGATACAGCGCCCCGCAGAGCAGCAGCGGGTCACGGAACGCCAGCGGCCCCAGCCGGACGAGCCGCCTCATGGCAGGCCCAGCAGAGCCCCCGCATCATAGCGGACGCCCTGTTCCAGAAGCTCAAAATGAAGGTGCGCCCCGGTGGAGCGGCCCGTCTCCCCCGCTGTCCCCAGCGGCTGACCTGCCTGCACCACCTCTCCGGCCCGAACGAAGAGGTATTGCAGATGGGCGTAAAGCGTCTCCTGCCCGCCGCTGTGGCTCAGGCGGAGGTAGTTGCCGTAGGCCGCGCTCCGCCGGGCGGCAGTGACGACGCCATCCATCGCGGCCAGCACCAGCGTGCCTTCCGAACAGGCGAGGTCCGTGCCGCGATGGAACGCCTCTTCGCCGGTGATGGGGTCGGTGCGCCAGCCGTAGGCGTCCGAGACCCGCCATGTCGTCGTACCCAGCGGGAAGCAGGCCGTCTGCGCGGGCCTTACCCGTTTCAGCGAACATCCCTCGGGCGCGGCTTTTGCGGCACAGGCCCGCAGAGCGGCCACGCAGAACAGGACAGCGCAGAACACCGCAAAAATCACCCATCCTTTTGTTTTATTCGGTCTTGTCCCCATCGGCGTCCCTCCTGTTTCCTGTACTGTATGCGGGAGGACAATATAAAATGCCGCCGGCCTTGCGGGCCAGCGGCATCGGGGATCATTTCAGGAAGTGCTCGAGCAGGCGGCCCAGCAGGCCGGTGCGGCGGGGGCGGCTCTCGGTGACGACGATGGGCATCGGGGCGGGAGCGGCCTTTTCCGGCTGTGCTGGCTGCTTTTCCGGCTCTGCGGGTCTTGCGGGCTGAGGTGCCGCCTTTGCCGGTGCGGCAGGCTTTTCCGGAGCCTTGACGGGCTGGGGCTTCGGCGTCTCAGCGACAGAGGCCGGTGCAGGCGCTTTGTCGCGGGCCGTCCAGTCGTCGCGGAGAAGGTCGTACATTCCCATCTGGCTGTTCACCAGCGGCTCGCCGGGGGCGGGCTTGACTTTCTGGTAGCTGCCGTCCGGCTGCATCTCGCGGGCGTTGACGTTGTCGCTGAGCTGGAGGCGGAGGATGCTGCCCAGCTTCTCCTTCAGCACGGGGTCTTCCACCCGGACGCCGACTTCCACGCGGCACTCGGTGTTGCGGGTGAGAAAGTCGCCGGATGCGATATAGATGCGGGTGTTGACGCCGTCATAGAAGCTGTAGATTCGGCCATGCTCGAGGTAGCGGCCCACGAGGCTGCAGATGTGGAGGTTTTCGGTCTTGCCCGGCACACCGGCGCGGACGCAGCAGATGCCGCGGACGATCATGTCGATGCGGACACCGGCACAGCTGGCTTCCTCGAGCTTGAGGATAATATCTCTATCGGAGATGGAGTTGTTCTTCAAAATCATGGAAGCCGGGCGGCCCAGACGGGCGGCGTTGATGACCCGGTCCATCTCATCCAGCAGCACGCTCTTGAAGCGGAGGGGTGCCACCAGCATCTTTTCGCTCTCCTCCGTCAGCTTCTGCACGGCAAGGTTCTGGAAGACGTTGGACGCTTCCTCGCCGATGCCGAGGTCGGCGGTGATGAAGGAGTAGTCGGTATAGAGCTCACTGGTCTTCTCGTTGTAGTTGCCGGTGCCGATCTGGGTGATGTAGGAGTAGCCGTGGGCGCTCTTTTTGGTGATGAGAGTCAGCTTGGAGTGGACTTTGTAGTCATCAAAGCCGTAGATGACCGTGCATCCGGCCTCTTCGAGGTGCTTCGACCAGTCGATGTTGTTCTGCTCGTCAAAGCGGGCGCGCAGCTCCACCAGCGCCACGACTTCCTTGCCGTTCTCGGCGGCTTCCACGAGGGCCTGTACGATTTGAGATTCGCGGGCCATGCGGTAAAGCGTCATCTTGATGGAGATGACGTCGGGGTCCTGCGCGGCCTTTTTCAGCATCGCAATAAAGGGGCGGATGGACTGGTAGGGGTAGCTCAACAGCACATCGTGCTTTTCCACCTCGGCGGCAAGGTCGTAGTCCTGCGGAGGCAGCATAGGCCGGGCAGGCGTATAGAACAGCTCGGGGTGGCCGTCAGACTCCATGCGGGAGGTGAGCTTGTAGAAGAAGCTCAGGTCAAGAGGACTCTTCTGGACGAAGACCCGCTTGTGGGTCAGCTCGAGGCGGCTGCAGAGCAGCTGAGCGACCTGCGGTGCGGCGGGGATGACCTGCAGACGGACGGCGGCCAGCTTGCGGCGTCGCTTGAGCAGATCGGCCATGATCTCGCGGTAGTCGATGTCATGGTCCATCATGCCCTCTTTCACGTCGATGTCGGCGTTGCGGGTGACCCGGAAGAGGCACTTTTCCTGCACGTTCTCCTTGCCGAAGATGAGGGCCGCATAATGGAGCACCAGCTCCTCCGTCAGGGCAAAGCAGGTCTCATTGTCCTTCCGGACGAAATGCAGCCGCTCCATCTGGCTTGAGATGGGCACGATGCCGAGGGTGTGCTCCGAGGTGTGCTTTTCGTGAAGGAGGACGCCGAGATAGATCTCCTTATTGCGCAGGAACGGGAACGGGTGGCGGCTGTCCACGATCTGGGGGCTGAGGATGGGGAAAAGCTCGCTCTGGAAATACTTTTTCCAGAAGTGCTCGTCCTCTTTGCTCAGCTTATCGAAATCCACCTTGCGGTAGCCGCAGGCTGCCAGATTTTCCATCGCTTTATCGTAGTATTTGTCGCAGTCCTCCTGGAGCTGAGCGGTCTTGGGCATGATGGCGGCAAGCTGCTCTTCCGCCGTCATGTTCGTCTTGTTTTCCCGCTTTTCCTTCTTACCGCGCATGAGGTTGGCGCGCTCCTGAAGCGAGCCGACGCGCACCATGAAGAACTCGTCCAGATTGGAGCCGTAGATGGCCAGAAACTTGAGCTGTTCGGCCAGCGGGACATTTTTATCCTTGCCCAGCACCAGCACGCGGCGGTTGAAGTCCAGCCAGCTCAATTCCCGGTTGATAAAAATGCTCTCTTCACTCATGATAACTCCTTTTTCCCGAGAAGGTCTCCCCTCTCAGCTCACATAGGCGAGGCCCTGCCATTCGTCTATCATATCCTGTGTAACGCCCGGCACCTGTGCCACCTCATCGAGGCTCTGGAATCGGCCATGGGCAAGACGATATTCCAGAACGGCTCTCGCCTTCTTCTCCCCGAGGCCGGGCAGTGTGGTCATGGCGTCCACCCCGGCGGTGTTGAGGTCCACGCGGAAGGACTCCCGCAGAGGCTCGACTGCCGCTGACGAAGCCTGCGCCGGGGATGGCGGCACGGCATACCAGAACGCCAGACTGACAATGCAGACCGCCGCTGCTGCCGCCAGTGCCAGAAAGCGGCGTTCGCGGGGTGTGAACATAGTTTCCTTCATTGTACTCGAAATCCTTCCAAAAAGAAAGTCTCCTGCGGAAAATTTGCAGGAGACTTTACACAATTTTTACGATGCAGCTTCGGCACTTCGCACAAGGCCATAGAAAAACTCTGCGGCTGCGCCGGTGTCGTGGTCGGTCAGGGTCGTCTGGCCGGCGGCAAGGCGCAGCTCCACCGGGGCATCTGCCGGAACGACGCTCTGCCTGGCCTGACGGACCAGCTCGAGCATCTGGCTGCACCCGGCGGCGACGGTGAGCTGGTCAGCCGTGCAGTTGACGGGCAGGCAGACTGCGCCCAGCATTGCTTCCGCTGAGACGGCACCCGGTGTCAGCACCATGACGTCCATGCCGGTGCGCTCCGAGCGCAGCATGGCGGCATTGTCCCCCAGTGCCTTTTCCAGAAGGGCCTGAATGGGCAGCTGCTGACGGTCCTGATAGAGCAGGATGCGCAGCACGTCCTCACCCTTGACGTCGGCGGGGCTGCACAGCGTAAAGGGGGTGAACTCCCGGCGCAGATGGCGCTCGAGGGCGGTGCTCATCCGCAGCACACGGGTAGAGCCGTCGGCCATCTGCAGCGCGATGCCGAGGCCCACAGCTGCGGGCAGTTTTTTGAAGATGGATTCCTCACAGCCCGCGAAGCTGCACAGCGGCTGGCCGCTGCCCTCCGAGAACCGGTAGGCCAGCGTACCGCCGCAGGTGAGCGCGGGCGCAGCAAGGCGCAGCCCACCCAGCACGGCGCGGACGGCCCGGGGCGAACGCTGGCTGAAGACCGTCAGCCTGCCGCCCCGGCTGGAAAACAGCTGGAGCACATCCCGCACGACCTGCGGCATGTTGCCGTCACCGGCCAAAAGGAGATGGTCCAGATCGCAGAGTACGAGCGTAGAATCGAGAAGTTTCGTCATACAGTCCCCCTCCTGAGCGATGCAATAAAGTGGGTGAAATACTCCGGCAGCTCCGAGTCGAAGCGGAGATGTTCCCCCGTGATGGGGTGGATGAAGCCCAATGTCTTTGCATGGAGACACTGACCGTGGAGCCTGGTGATGCAGTTGTGGGGGCCATACACCGGGTCGCCCGCCACGGGATGCTGGATGGACGCCATGTGGACGCGGATCTGATGGGTGCGGCCCGTCTTGAGGCGGCATTCCAGCAAGGTAAAGCCGCCGAAGCGCTCCAGCACCTTATAGCCGGTGTAGGCATACTTGGTGTGGGGCTCGCTGGCCGGGTAGACCGCCATCTTCTTGCGGTCGGTCTTGGAGCGGCCCAGATTTGCTTCCACGAAGCCCTCGTCCTGCGCAAAGCCGCCGTATACGACGGTCTGGTAGGCGCGTTCCACGCTGTGAACCGCCATCTGCTGGGACAGGCCGATGTGGGTGGCGTCATCTTTCGCCACCACCAGCAGGCCGCTGGTGTCCTTGTCGATACGGTGGACGATGCCGGGGCGTATCTCGCCGCCGATGCCCGAGAGGCTGCCCTTGCAGTGCCAGAGCAGGGCGTTCACCAGCGTGCCGTCCGGGTTGCCCGGGGCCGGGTGGACGACCATGCCCTTGGGCTTGTTCACCACCAGAAGGTGGTCGTCCTCATACACGATGTCCAGCGGGATGTCCTGCGGCACAGCCTCGATAGGCTTTGCGTCAGGAATTTCCAGCAGGATGGTGTCCCCCGCCTTGAGCTTGAGGCTCTTGGCGATGCTTTTGCCGTTGCAGAGCACATGACCCTCCGCCACGAGGCCTTGCAGCGCACTGCGGGAAAGGCCGGTGTCCTCCCCGCTGAGGAAGCGGTCGATGCGCTGGCCTGCGGCCTCCGCTTCCACGATAAATTCACGCTGTTCCATGGTTTACTGCTCCTTCGAGGGCTTATCTTCCACTTCTTCCAGCAGGATTACCAGCACCCAGAGCGCCACACCGACGCAGACGAGGATGTCGGCGAAGTTGAAGACTGCAAAGTCGATGAACAGCGGGTTGATGTAGTCCACGACCTCACCGTTCAGCACACGGTCGATGAGGTTGCCGATGCCGCCGGCCAGCACGAGGATGAAGGCGATCTGCTGCAGGAGCTTGCCGCGGCTGCGGAAGAACAGCAGATAGGCTACGAGCAGCAGCGCGGCGCTGGTGGCGAGGATAAGGAAGAGCTGCTTTCCGCTCAGCAGGCTGAACGCCATGCCCTGATTGAGCACGAAGCGCAGCTCCACCACATGCGGGATGACGGTGATGGCCTCCACAGGGGCCAGATACTGGGTAGCCCAGAGCTTGATGGCCTGGTCGATGCCCACCAGCGCGGCCACACAGACCAGATTCAGAATGACGTATGCCATAGTTTCTCCTGATTTTTTGAAAAAGGCGGCGCCCCCTTTTGCGCCGGGTGCGCCGCCAGAGATACGAAATGGTTTAGCCCTCCACAACAGCAGCGCAGCGTGCGCACAGAGTGGGATGAGCAGCGTGGGTGCCGATGTCTGCGGAGTACTTCCAGCAGCGCTCGCACTTGTCGCCGGTGGCGTGTGCAGCAGCAACGCCCAGGCCCTCGACAGCGCTGGCTGCGCCGCCTTCACCCTTGACCAGCTCCACATGGGAGACGATCATCAGGTCGACCAGCTCGTCCATCGGGATGCTGTTGAGCAGGTCGTAGACGGCGTCATTGCAGTACAGAGTGACGGAAGCCTCGAGAGAAGCGCCGATCTGCTTATCTGCACGGGCCTGCTCGAGGACCTTCTTGACCTCGTCGCGGACAGCGATGAGCTGCGCCCACTTGGCCTTGAAGGCATCGTCAGCTGCGTACTGGCCGGCCTTCGGCATATCCTCGAAGACAACGTACTTGTTCATAGCCTCGGTCTTGGGCAGGAAGTCCCAGATCTCCTGGCTGGTGAAGCAGAGGATGGGAGCGATGATCTTGTCCAGAGCGACGAGGATCTTGTACATCGCGGTCTGCGCAGCCTTGCGGCCAGTGCCGTTGGTGCAGTACAGGCGATCCTTGGTGACGTCCAGATAGAAGTTGGACATGGCCACGACGCAGAAGTTGTAGACAGCGTGGTAGACCTTGTTGAAGTCATACACAGCATAACCGGCGTTGGTGTTGACGATGAGGTCATCCAGCGCAGCCAGAGCCCAGCGGTCGATGTCCTGCAGCTGGTCGTCAGCCACACAGTCGGTGTTGGGGTCGAAGCCGTCGAGGTTGCCCAGAATGAAGCGGGCGGTGTTGCGGATCTTGCGGTAGGCCTCGCTCAGCTGCTTGAAGATGTTCTTGCCGGCACGCACATCGACGGTGTAGTCGGAAGAAGCCACCCACAGGCGGATGATGTCAGCGCCGTAGTCCTTGATGATCTCGCTGGGCTCGACGCCGTTGCCGGCGCTCTTGTGCATCTGCTTGCCCTGCTCGTCCACGACCCAGCCGTGGCACAGAACGGACTTATAGGGTGCGCAGCCCTTGCTGGCCACACTGGTCAGCAGGCTGGACTGGAACCAGCCGCGGAACTGGTCGCCGCCCTCCATATACATGTCGGCCGGGAAGCGCAGCTCCGGGCGCTCCTCCAGCACGGCAGCGTGGGTGGAACCGGAATCAAACCAGACATCCATGATGTCGGTATCCTTGGTCCACTCGGAAGCGCCGCACTTCTCGCAGACTTCACCTGCGGGGATGATCTGCTCTGCCTCATACTTGTACCAGGCATCGGAGCCCTCCTTGCGGAACAGCTCGCTGACAGCCTTGATGGTGGCATCGGTGATGTGGTAAGCACCGCACTTCTTGCAGTAGAAAGCCGGGATGGGCACGCCCCAGGTACGCTGACGGCTGATGCACCAGTCGTTGCGGTCGCGCACCATGCCGGTCATGCGGTCATGGCCCCAGTCGGGCATCCAAGTGACCGTGTCGATGGCCTTGTACACGTCCTCGCGGAACTTGGCGATGGAGCAGAACCACTGCTCGGTGGCACGGAAGATGATGGGGTGATGGCAGCGCCAGCAGTGCGGGTACTGATGCTTGATGTGCACCTGACCCATGACAGCACCGGACTCGGTCAAATCGGCCAGAATGGTCTTGTTGGCAGCCCACACGCGCTGACCCGCATACTTGCCGGCCAGCTCGGTCAGATAGCCGCCATCGTCCACGGGGACGGTGATGGGCACCTGCGGATACTTCTGGCAGACGTTGAAGTCGTCCACGCCGTGGCCGCCTGCGGTATGGACACAGCCGGAACCGCTTTCCAACGTGACGTGATCGCCCAGAATGACCCAGCCCTCCTTGGGCAGGTAGACGTGATTGTAGCGCATCAGCTCGAACTCGGTACCGGGGACCGGCTCGCCCACGATCTCGTAGTTCTCGATGTGGCAGGCGTCCATGACGCTCTTGACCAGCTCGGTGGCCATGATGTGGAACTCATCGCCGATCTTGACGAAGGAGTACTCGAACTGGCCGTTCAGGCAGATCGCCTCGTTAGCGGGCAGAGTCCAAGTGGTGGTGGTCCAGATGACGAAGTAGGTCTTGTCCATCGGGATGCCGTGCTTTGCCAGCACACCGTTGGGGTCCTGAGAGACGTGGAAACGCACGAAGATGGAATCGCAGTCGTCCTCGCCGTACTCGATCTCGGCCTCTGCCAGAGCCGTGCGGCAGTCCGGGCACCAGTACACGGGCTTCAGGCCCTTGTAGATGTAGCCCTTCTTGGCCATCTCGCCAAAGATCTCGATCTGGCGTGCCTCAAACTCAGGCTTCAGGGTCAGGTAGGGGTGCTCGAAATCACCGATGACGCCCAGACGCTTGAACTGGTCGCTCATGATGTCGATGTGCTCGGTGGCAAACTTTTCGCAGATCTGGCGCAGCTCCAGCTTGGAGATGTCCTTCTTCTTCTCGCCCAGAGAGGACAGAGCCTTCAGCTCAATGGGCAGGCCGTGGGTATCAAAGCCGGGCACATAGGGAGCCTGGAAGCCCTCCATGTTCTTCTCGCGGATGATGATATCCTTGATGATCTTATTCAGCGCGGTACCCATGTGGATATTGCCGTTGGCATACGGAGGGCCGTCGTGCAGGATGAACTGAGGTTTGCCCTCGTTGTGCTTCATGAGCTGGTTGTACAGGTCGTTGTCGTCCCAATCCTTGAGCATGACCGGTTCCTTCTTGGGCAGGCCGGCACGCATCTCAAACAGAGTCTTGGGCAGATTCAGAGTACTGTCGTACTGAGACTTATTCTTAGCCACTGGTTTTACACTCTCCTCTATTGGTTTTGCAGTCGCAAACAGCGCAGCTATGCGCTTATTTTATCAAAACAGCTTTACGGCACACAAATGATGCCTTGCTGTCGATGCTTAGGGAATTATTCGCTGAAGCTCACGCCCTGAAAGACAGCGTTGGGGTCTGCCGGGGGCGGGTCGAGCTTGAGCTGAGATTCGTCCTTCTCCCAGAAGTCCTCGCCAGCCTTCTCGGGGGCGGCGTCTTCCGTCTCGGCAGCGTCCGCAGCGGGTGCTGCTTCCTCGGTGGTATCGGCATCCTCGGTTTCGGGCAGCTCAGCCTCGGCATCCTGTGCGGGGGTCTCATCTTTCTGCTGGAACTCCGGCAGACGGCTCAGGGACTACACATGGGTGCGGTAGAGGTTCAGCACGTCGGACTTGAAGCGGGTGACCTCGAGACGAACGCGGTCATACTCACGCTCTTCGGCCAGCTTTTTGTCGTTGGCCTCGCTGATGATCTCGTCGGCGCGGTCACTGGCCTTCTGCAGCAGCTCGTTGGCATCCCGGATGATGTCGTCGCCGCGCAGATTTGCACGGTGCAGGATGTCTTCGGCCTTCTGGTTGGCCTCGCGGATGACGTTTTCGCCCATGCGCTGCGCGTTGATGAGGGCGCTCTTGAGCATATCGCCGTCGGCCTCATAGCTCTGCATATTGCAGCGCAGGGTCTCGTTCTCGGCAGTCAGGTCGGCCACCTGCTTGCGCAGGGCCTCCATCTGCTCCGCATCCTGCCCGAGCTGCTGCTCTACTTTATCCAGAAAGCGGTCAACATCCTCGGTACGGTAGCCGCGGAGGTTCTTTTCGAATTGGACAGAGCGCACGTCCTGCGGTGTCAGCATAATGATCTCCTCCATTTTATCCAGTCGTCCTTCTCAATACTGGAAGAACTCGATGATCTGTCGGTCTTTTTTGCTCTTGCCCGGCAGGGCTGTGAGGCGGAAGCGCCCTTTGCCCCGCACTGTGAACACGTCAGATTCGTATACCGGCGCATGGGCGCTGGAAACGGGCAGATGGTTGATCTCTACCCTTCCCGCTGCCACAAGCTCTGCGGCCATGCCCCGGCTGCACCGCAGCATGGCGGCAAGTACAGCATCCAGACGCAGCGACGATACGGTCGCGGTCTGTAACCGGCGCTCTGCCTGCGCAAACTCCGGTACTTCGTCCAGCGCCAGCTGCTGAGCCGTCACCTCGGTGCGGCCCACACTGCGCAGCTCCTGACAGATAAGGGCTGCAGCAGGCTCCAGCGCGAACAGATAAGCGGTACCCGGCTCCTCCGGCGGCAGGACGATGTCGCCCAGCGCCTCGCGGCGAAGCTCGAGCCCCATCAGGCTGCCCAGATAATCCTTATGGACGGGCAGCTGCGCCCCGGCCAGCGCACGGCACCTGAGCCGGACGCAGCAGACAGGGCTTGCAGGGTAGCAGTCTTCCGGCTCGAGGCAGAGCACCCGGCGCTCGGCGTCGGGCCAGCCGCCCTCGAAGCGGCAGCTTTCCTCCGGCGCACCGGCACGGTTGAGTGCCGCCTGCGCCAGCTGCTGTTCCCTGTCGCTCAGGAACGCCGAATAACGGGCGATGCCCCGGCCAAAGGCGGCGCGGGCCAGGTCCTCGACATGACGCATGAGGAAGCGTTCCTCATCGTTCTGCGCCGGGACGAAGCCCCGCACGGCGCTTTGCTGGGTATCAATAGAACGCGCCATTGTTCTCCAGCTCGTCCAGCAGGTCACCCATGATGTCTACATTGTAGGGAGTAATGATGAAGGTGCTGTTGGCCACCCGCTTGATCTGGCCGTTGTTGGCGTAGGCCACACCGGAGAGGAAGTCCACCAGACGGCGGGAAACTTCCTTGTTGGTGGATTCCAGATTCAGCACGACGGTGCGCTTGTTGTTCAGGTGGTCTGCAATCGTGCTGGCATCCTCGAAGTGCTCAGGCTTGACCAGAACGACCTTGAGCTGGGTGGTAGCATGGATGTTGACCACCTTGCCGTTCCGCTTGGGGGCTGCACCCTCTTCGGGCTCGTCCTCTTCCTCGTTGCCTGCGACGCCGAGACCGTTGTTGTTATTCACCATCTGAGGACCGTCGTCCATGTACTGATCGTCGTAATCGTCCTCACTGCCGAAAAGCCCTTTTTTCAGGCTGTCCACAAAAGACATAGAAACTTGCTCCTTTCATTCGGGCAGCTCACGCTGCCTGGCACCCCTTTGTGAAAAAGAGTTGCTAATAGCTTTTTCTATTATCTGATTTTTTGCGTCAGATGTCAATAACTACAAAAGCTTTCCATCATACAAATTTTGTCCGGAGACGATGATCTCATCGTAAAGGCGGACTTCGCTGACGGTTTTTGTCTTATCCGAGCTGCTGGGCATGACGATGCGGTACTCGCCGTCCGTCACCAGCGGATGGTCATTATCCACGGGGTCGATCTTGCAGAAACGTGCAAGATTGCCGTATTTGACATAGACGCCCGGGATGTAGTTCTCGCCCTGCGTCTCAGACTCGGTTCCGTCCTCTTTTAGATAATGGATCGCGTCGATGGGGACGCGCAGGCCGGTGGTCTCGCCCACGATGATCTGGGCGCCGGCCCGGTTGAGCCGCAGCACATCGCCGTTGATGATCTCGCAGGTGATGACAAAGCGGGCCAGTCCGGTCGCTTCGTCGATGCTCACCTCGGAGACGGAGGCCTTGAGGGGCGTCTCCATCTGGCCGGGGAACTTTATCTTCACCGAGCGGGTCAGGGGCTTGCCGTTGTCGCCCAGCAGCTTCTCCCCTTCCTTGGCCGAACAGAGGCCGACGTACCGCCACGCAAAGCCCGAGACGATCTTGCCCGCGCAGCCGTCCAGCGGCAGTTCGGGGGCAGAGTTCAGATACGCCTGCAGGTCGGTGGTGTTCAGTGCGAGGATGTCGTCTGCCCCGGCGTTGAGCCGCCCGCTGGCAGAGCTGCGGATGAAGTAACCCGTCTGAGGGGCGGTGATCTGGGTCGGCTCCCCCAGCTGGGCCTGCACCTGCGCCGACTGCTCGGTGAGGGAGGCGATCTGGGCCGAGAAGTCCGAGACTTCACCGGTGATGACCCAGAGCTTGTTCTGAGCGAGGATGTAGTTTTCTTCGCCCTGGGCTGTCTCGTCGTAGGCAGAGCTGTCCAGCGCATCCATCATATCATAAAGCGCGGAAGCCCGCTCTTTTTTCAGGGAATCCAGCTGGGTGGCGGTGGTATTCTGAGAGCGCTGCAGAAGCTCGATCTGGTCGTTCAGGCTGGTGAGCTGCTGGCGGAGGCCCGCCTGTTCCGGGCTGCTGTAGATCTCCGCTACCGCAGCCCCCGCCGAGACGCGCTCGCCGTCGGCCGCGAGATAGCCCAGCGTTCCGCCGCCGGGAACATAGACCTCATCGAAGAGGAGAACGCCGTCGGCGTCCACCGTATCCGCCACGGTGGCAAGAAGCGCCGTCTCGTAGGTGTTGGGCGGGAAGAGCACCTGCAGGGCCTGATAGCCCACATAGATGCCCGCCAACACCACGACAGTGATAACGAAGCCTGCCAGCTTGCCCAAAGCGCTGGACGCGCCGGGATCAGAGCGTGGTCTATCCATCATAAAAGGTCACCCTTTCGCTAAAAATTCTTGGGTCAGCTGCACGGCCCGGGCTGTAACGTCCGGCGCAGAGGCGTCCAGCCAGACCACGCCGTCCATATGGCGGAACCAGGTCAGCTGACGCTTGGCGTAGTTGCGGGAGGCCTGCTTGAGCTTTTCGGTGCAGGCATCCAGCGGGGCCGTCCCCTCAAAATAAGGGAAGAACTCCTTGTAGCCGATGGCCTGCGCTGCCGTGCGGTAGGTCTGGCGGTGGTCATAGACCAGCTTTGCCTCATCGAGGAGGCCGGCGTCCAGCATCTTGTCCACCCGCAGGTCGATGCGGCGATAGAGCTGGGCGCGGTCGGGAAAGTCCAGACCCAGCACCAGCGAACGATAGGGACGCTCCGGCGGGAGTGACTGGGCTTTCTGCTCGCTCAGACGCTTGCCGGTGGCACGGAAATGTTCCAGTGCCCGCAGGACCCGCACCTGATTGTTTGGATGGATGGCGGCGGCGGCTTCCGGGTCGGCAGCCTGCAGCTCTTTGTACATGGCCTCCGGGCCTTTTTCCGCCATCTCTGCGGCCAGCTGTTCCCGCAGGCCGTCCGGCGTCTTCTCGGCGGCAAAGCGGACACCGTACAAAAAGCTCTGGACATAGAGGCCCGTGCCGCCCACGAGGATGGGCAGACAGCCCCGGGCGGAAATGTCAGCCTCGAGCGTTCCGGCCAGCGCGACGAAATCCGCCACACTGAAGAGCTCGTCCGGCTCCAGAATATCCACCGCATGGTGCGGGACGCCGTGGGTCTCGTCGGGCGCGACCTTCGCCGTACCGACGTCTAATCCTTTATAAATCTGCATCGAGTCGGCGCTGATGACTTCGCCCTCAAAAGCTTCGGCCAGCGCCACGCCGAGAGCGGTCTTGCCGGTGGCAGTGGGGCCGACGACGGCCAGCACCGGATGCTTCTGATTTCTATCACACGATTCGGCCAAACTGCTTTTCCAGCTCCTTTCGGGTGAGTTTGAGAACGCAGGGGCGCCCATGGGGGCAGAAGGGCGGCACTTCGCCGGAGAGAATTTTTTCGGCCAGCGCCATCAGCTCCTGCGGCGAGGTGTGGTCGCCCGCCTTGATGGCGGCGCGGCAGGAAATGGAGTGGAGCACCCACTCCGTCCGCTCGTTCAGGGCGTCGCGGCTGCCGTGGGCCAGCTTTGCCGCCAGCTCGACCAACAGATCTTCGGCACTGCTCTGCTCCACATCAGCGGGGACCGAGCGCAGGCAGACCGAGCTGCCGCCAAAATCGCTCACCTCGAGGCCGGCGCTTTCCAGCAGGTCGAGGTTGGTCAGCAGAGCAGTCTTTTCCTCGGCGGAGAGCTCCACCACCAGCGGCTCCAGGAGGAGCTGGCTGGGGACATCGCCGTAGTGGGCGGCCAGCTTCTCGAAGAGCTGGCGCTCGTGGGCGGCGTGCTTGTCAATGATGCAGATCTCGTCGCCCCGCTCCGCGAGGATATAGGTGCGGAAGATCTCGCCCACATACCGAAGGGGCTCGGGGCCGTCCTGAACGTCAAAGCCCAGCTGCTCCGGGGCTGCGCTCTGCTGCGGCTCATCCGAAGCCTCCGGCAGAGGCGGACGCTCCGGTTCATCCGGGGCAGGCTCCCACGCGGCCATGTGGTCGCGGGTGACATCCGGCAGGTCGATGTCTGCCTCGATGTCCAGCTGTGACTCACTGGATGCAGCCCGGAAGGGCGGCGGCTCAAGGACGCTTTCCTCCTGCGGCGGCTCAGGACTGTGGAGGGCAGCATTCATCGGAAGAGGCTCGGAGGCCGCAACCGTTGTCCATGTGTGTTCCGATGCCGGCGCAGCCTTTTCCGGGGCTTTTACGGGCAGCGGGAGGATGTCCCGCTCCGGGGCAGAGGGCTGTGTCGTGCGGGGTGTCACAGACGCTGCCGGTGCCGCCGGGCGGAAAGGTTTTTCCTCCGGGTGCGGCAGGCTTCCCGGCTCTGCCTGACCCGAGATCACCGCCGAAAGTCCTGTAAAGCTATTATTCTTTACAGCATTTTTTCCTTTATTTCCGCTATTTTCATGTTCGTTGGATGCATCATCCTCTTTCTCGCTGTCAAAGACGAACTGTCTCTCCCCTGTACCCGGCTGGCTCAGTGCCAGCTTGACGGCATGGTAGACGAGGTCGAAGATGTCGTTTTCCCGGGCAAAGCGGACTTCTGTTTTTGCCGGATGGACGTTGACATCCACAAGGTCGGCGGGCATCTCAAGAAGCAGGATCCCTCCAGGAAATTTGCCCTGCATCGTGGTACCCTTGAACGCCATCTCCATGCCCGCCATCATGGTGCGGTTGCGGACATAGCGGCCATTGATATAGAAATACTGCATACTGCGGCTGGCGCGGCAGCTGCGGGGCTGGGTGATGAGCCCCCAGACGCGGTAGACGCCCTCGCGGTTATCCACCTCCACGAGGTCACGGCTGAACTCCCGGCCCAGTACGGCATAAGCCGCGCTGCGGAGCTGGCCGTCACCGGGGGTGACATACTGCAGTTTGCCTTCGCGGATGAACTTGAAGCTCACCTCGGGGTGGCTCAGGGCCACATGGCCCACGATGTCGGCCACGAAAGTACCCTCGCTGGAATCCTTTTTGAGGAACTTCATCCGGGCAGGCGTGTTGAAAAAGATGTCACGGACCCGGATGGTGGTGCCGACGCCTCGCGCACCCGGCTCGATGGGCTGCTCTTCCCCGCCCTCGATACGGTAGAGGGAAGCGCACTCGTCGGCCTCGGTGCGGGTGAGCACTTCGACGCGGGCCACGCTGGCGATAGAGGCCAACGCTTCGCCGCGGAAGCCCAGCGTGTGGATGCTGGTGAGGTCGTCCTCCGTCCGGATCTTGCTGGTGGCATGGCGAATGAAAGCCGTGGGGATGTATTTTGCCTCGATGCCGGTGCCGTTGTCGCTGATTTCAATCAGATGGACGCCGCCCGACTCGATCGAGACGGTGATTTGAGACGCACCGGCGTCGATGGAGTTTTCCAGAAGCTCCTTGACGACCGATGCGGGCCGCTCGACCACCTCACCGGCGGCAATGAGTTCTGCCGTGTGCTTGTCGAGAACGTGTATCTCTGCCATTCGTTTCCCTCCGTTTCAAATAAAATCAGCCATTCAGGCTGCCGCTCAGGGTCTTTTTCAGCTCGTAGAGGAAGTTCAGCGCCTCGATGGGAGTCAGGGTCTCAACGTCCAGTGCCTCGAGCTTTTCCATCATCTCGCTGGGGACGGCGGGCGAAGAATACTCCTGCAGGGCGTCGAAATCCATCTGCTCCACTTTGTTCTTCGGGGCAGACGCTTCCAACGTGCGCAGCACCTCGTGGGCGCGGCGGGTCACGGTGCCGGGCAGACCGGCCAGCTTCGCCACCTCGATGCCGTAGCTGTCGTCGGCGGGGCCGCGGATGATGCGGCGGAGGAACGTGATGTCCTCTCCCCTCTTCTTGACTGCGATGTTGTAGTTTTTGACGCCCTCGATGGCCCCTTCCAGGTCCGTCAGCTCGTGGTAATGGGTGGCGAAGAGGGTCTTGCAGCCGAGGCCCTTGGCCGGGTCGGAGATATGCTCCACGACGGCCCGGGCGATACTCATGCCGTCGAAGGTAGAGGTGCCGCGGCCAATTTCGTCCAGCACGACGAGGCTCTTGGGGGTAGCGTTCTTGAGAATTTCGGCAACCTCGGTCATCTCGACCATGAAGGTGGACTGGCCAGCGGCAAGGTCGTCCGATGCGCCGATGCGGGTAAAGATGGCGTCCACGACGCCCACATGACAGCTGGTCGCCGGGACGAAGGAGCCGATCTGCGCCATCAGAGCGATAAGAGCGTTCTGGCGCATATACGTCGATTTGCCTGCCATATTCGGGCCGGTGATGATGAGACAGCGGTCGGTGGTGCAGTTGAGTTTGGTATCGTTGGGGACGAAGAGGCTGCCTTTCAGCATCTGCTCGACCACCGGGTGGCGGCCCTCGGTGATGGCAAGCTCGTCGCTGTCATCCACCACAGGGCGGCAGTAGTTGTTTTCAGCGGCCACCTGCGCCAGCGCCGCCAGCACGTCCAGCTCGGCCACAGCATTTGCCGTCCGCTGGATACGGTCGAGCTGACCGCCGATCGTTTCCAGCAGTTCCGAGAAGAGCCGATGCTCCAGCGCAATGAGACGCTCATGCGCACCTAAGATCTTGCTTTCCAGCTCTTTCAGCTCCTGGGTGATATAGCGCTCACCGGAGGTGAGGGTCTGCTTGCGGATGTAGGTCTCGGGAACCATGGATTTATAGGAGTTGCTGACCTCGATGTAGTAGCCGAAGACGTGATTGTAGCCGATCTTCAGCTTGGGGATTCCGGTCTCCTGCCGCAGGCGCGTTTCCAGCTGGGCGAGGACGCCCTTGGTGTTGTCCCGGATGGAGCGCAGCTCGTCCACCTCGGGGTGGTAACCCTTTGCGATGACGCCGCCGTCCTTGAGGGTGGAGGGCGCTTCCGGGTCGATGGCGGCGAGGATGGCCGTCTTCACATCGTCCAGCAGGTCGATTTGTCCTGCAAGAGCAGTCAGCTCCGGGCAGCTGCAGCTCTCGGCCTGCGCCCGCAGTTCCGGCAGGCGCTCACAGGTCTGGGCCATCGTGTAGATCTCCTTGGGGGTGGCGGAACCGTAGACCGCGCGGGTCATCAGGCGCTCGAGGTCGGCGATGTAGTGGAGCTGTTCGATCAAATCGCCCCGCTGCATGGTCTGATTCACGAGGCTTTCCACCGCGTTGAGGCGGCGGTTGATGGCGGCACTGGAAATGAGCGGCTGCTCGATCCAGCTGCGGAGCATCCGCTTGCCCATGGCGGTGCTGGTCTTGTCCAGCACCCAGAGCAGCGTTCCCCGCTTTTCGCGGCCCCGCAGCGTCTCGGTCAGCTCGAGATTTGCCCGGGTGACCGGCGACAGGCTCATGAACTGAGCTTCATTATATGTGATGACCGTTTTCAGGCGCTCAACGCCTTTAATTTGCGTATCATGGAGATATTCCAGCAGAGCGGCCATTGCCAGGCGGACAAGGCCGTCTTCTGCGATGCCGGTCTTTGCAGCCCAGTCGCGGCCAAACTGGTTCTCGAGGGAGATGGCCACGAGGCCCGGGGCATACCGCTCCTCTTCCACCAGCTCGACGGCGCAGTCCATATTCTTTTTGATGTAGGCAGTGATCTCCCGGCAGTCCAGCAGACCCGGGTTCATCAGCACCTCGCTGGGGTGGTAGCGGCAGAGTTCCGCAATGACCGCCGGGGCGATCTTTTCCCGCTTGAGCTCGGTGATATGGGCCGTGCCGGTGGAGACATCCGCAAAGCAGAGGCCTGCTGCGCCGCCTTTCAGAAAAATACTCGCAATGTAGTTGTTTTTGTCATCCTGAAGCATACTGCTCTCGATGACGGTGCCGGGCGTGACCACGCGGATGATGTCGCGTTTCACAAGACCCTTGGCCTTGGCCGGGTCTTCCATCTGCTCACAGATGGCGACCTTGTAGCCCTTCGAGATGAGGCGGGCCACATAGCCCTCATAGCTGTGGAACGGTACGCCGCACATGGGCGCGCGCTCTTCGAGGCCGCACTGCTTGCCCGTGAGGGTCAGATCCAACTCCCGCGAGACTGTGAGCGCATCGTCAAAGAACATCTCGTAGAAGTCACCGATGCGGTAAAACAGAATTTCGTC
>ENA-OUPA01000684-OUPA01000684.1-human-gut-metagenome-genome-assembly--contig:-NODE-684-length-20216-cov-6.17588_pt1 | contig 20216 bp, 17 predicted proteins | sample MGYA00237939_ERZ548770 | MGnify/ENA primary metagenome ERZ548770 (study PRJEB26490, sample SAMN05356877) | human gut metagenome | biome: terrestrial biome; feature: human-associated habitat; material...
CCATGCTTTTCAGATTTTGGGTATTTCCCGACTGCACATTTCTTGACATTTCCATGGTGTTATATATGAAAACGCCGCCCGTTGTCCTGTTGGGCGGCGTTGTTCTCAATTTTAAGCTCCCGCTGCCTATAAAGATTTAGGCAACGGGAGCTTTTGTTAGAATAAAAACCTCTTGCTGACTGCCAGATTGATACTTTCAATTTTAGTCCGTTGTAGTTTTATTTGCTGCTCGCATCTCTTCGTCCAAGTCGGCAAACATCAGCTTTAGCAAGATGTCTGCCTTGCTTTCACCGTCTTTCCTGTACCGTGGCTCAACGATAAAAACTCGACCGCCAATTTCGTATCGTTGGGACTCTCCGGCAATATATTCTTTTTCCATGCCTGCACCTCCTTTCCAACATGGACACAAAAATTATATCATGCCGTGGAGGGGCACAAAGCAGAAAAATTATTTTCCTTGATATACGGGCTTTCTTTGACTATAATGAAAGACATTCAGGGTGTGTTTTGGGGTTGCCCGCGTATTGAAGCGCTCTTTTGGCCCGGTTTAGGGGGGTATGTAACCGCACTAACCGGGAGAGCGCTTGACTGGCAGTCAAGAGGTCAGCGGTTCGATCCCGCTTATCTCCACCATGGAAAAGCCTTGAAAGTGTAAACTTTCAAGGCTTTTTTGCTTACCATCGATCCGAAAGAAACGCGGGTGGAAAGAACATGAGACTGATCTGCATCGGTGACAGCCTGACCTTTGGATACGGCGTGCATCTGTCTCAGCGGTGGACGCAGCTGTGCGCACAGGAGACGGGCTGGGAGCTTGTCAATGAGGGCATCAACGGCGACACGACCGGCGGCATGCTGGCGCGCATGCAGGGCGGGGTGCTCGCGGAGCTGCGCGAGGGCGGCCTTGGCGCCGACCGGCCCTATGTGCTGCTGATGGGCGGGAGCAACGATGTGTTCTACTCCGGCTCCGACGCTGCGGCGCGGGGAAATATGGGCGCGATGATCCACCAGCTCTTTTCCGTGGGCGTGCTGCCGATGGTTGGTATCCCGCTTCCGGCGGATGCACCGCATGTGCCGCGGGCGTGGGCGGCCGCGGTCGATTTTGAAGCGGCGGAGCGGACGATGAAAGAGTACTGCGCATGGCTCAAGCGGTACTGTACGGCGTTTGGCGTGCCGTATATCGACTTCTGCGCGGATTTTCTGTCGCCAGACGGATCGATCCGCTCGGAGCTGCTGCTCGACGGTCTGCACCCGACGCCGGAGGGACACCGCTTGATGGCGCGGCGGCTGAGCGCGCAGCTGAAAAGACAAGGATAACAGCCCTGAAAAAGGCTTGAAAATCAACGACCCTGATAGAAGGAGACCACGACCATGAAGCTATCATATCTGGACCTGATGACGACCGATCCGAGCTACAATCTGGCGATGGAGCAGTACGTGTTCGACTGCCTCCCGCGCGACCGCATGTATTTCATGCTCTGGCAGAATGATAACGCGATCATTGTCGGAAAGTATCAGAACACGATCGCTGAGATCAATGAAGAGGCCGTGCGCGAGCGCGGCATTCGCGTGGTGCGCAGACTTTCCGGCGGCGGCGCGGTCTATCACGACATGGGCAACCTGAACTTCACGTTCATTACAGATGTCGGCGAGAGCAATGCGCTGGACCTCAAGCTCTTCTGCGAACCGGTCGTGCGCACGCTGGCGACGCTCGGCGTGAAGGCGGAGGTCAACGGCCGCAACGACATCACGATCGACGGAAAGAAGTTTTCCGGCAACTCGCAGTACATCCGCCAGGGACGCGTGATGCACCACGGCACGATCATGTTCGATTCGGATCTCTCTGTCGTCAGCGAGGCGCTGCGCGTCGACCCGACAAAGATCCAGACCAAGGGCATCCGCTCGGTGCGCAGCCGCGTGACGAACGTTGCCGAGCATCTGCCGGAAAAGGTCACACTGCCGGAATTCCGCCGCATCCTGCTGGAAAACATCCTGAAGGAGAATCCGGGCGAGGCCTACCCGCTGACGCAGGACGACCTTGCGGCGGTGGAAAAGCTGCGCGCGGAGCGTTACGCCACATGGGATTGGAACTACGGTTTCTCTCCGGCGTGCACGATGCTGCGCCGCCGCCGCGTGGACGGCTGCGGCATGATCGAGGCCTACATCACCGTGGAGCACGGAAAGATCGCGGCCCTGACATTCAAGGGCGACTTCTTCAGCGCCTCGGAACCGGACGAGCTGGCGGCGCACTTTGTTGGCTGCACGCCGGACCGCGCGGGCTATGAAAAGGCACTCGGCGATGTGGACGTTTCGCGCTACTTCGCGGGCTTGCAGAAGGATGAGCTGATCGACATCCTGTGCGAGGGATAATGAAAAGGGGAGCCGGCGTAAAAAGTGCCGACTCCCTTTTTCTCGCTCAAATGGCAGGCAGAGCATGTCATTTTCCACCCATCAGCAGAGCCAGCAGCTCTGCAAGCTTCGACTTCACTACGACATCACCGCTTGCGGCGCTCTGCGTCAGAATGCCGTCGCACAGCGGGGAGAACGCTGCGCTCCACCACTGGAGGGTATTAGTGCCGCGCGCGGCGCAGAAAAGCAGCATGACCGCGAGGCCAACGGCAAGGGAAAGCTCCCATTTCGTCCATTTCATCGAAAAACCGCCCATCTCAAAGAATTTGCTTTGAGTATGGACGGTTTTCTGAGTTTTCAAACAAATTCGGCGCAGAAAGTTTTGACGCACTCGCCTTGCAGTGCCTCGCACGCTCTGCGGCAAGCCGCTTTGTCAGAGAAGAGGCCGAACACCACGCTGCCTGAGCCGGTCATCGCCGACGTCTTCGCGCCGTAGGCGAGAAGATCGCGCTTGATGGTCTCAATGCGCTCACGCTGCTCGCCGTCGAGCGCCTGCTCAAAGACGTTGCGCACGTTTGCACACAGCGTGTCCGCGTCGCCGTGCTCGATGGCGGCGAGCATCGCGTCCGTGTCAGGACGGTCGGTGATCGTCACGCCGTCTACGCGCGCGAAGAGCGCGGGTGTGGAGATCGGGAAGTCCGGCTTGCAGACGGCGACGAAGAAGCGCGGTGCGGGCTTGAGGACGGTCAGCTTTTCGCCGCGGCCCTCGGCCAGCTGTGTGCCGCCGCGGATGCAGAAGGGCACGTCACTGCCGACGCTTGCGCTGATCTGCTCGAGCCGCTCGTCCGTGAGGGTGGGGGAGACGAGCTCGCGCAGCGCGCGCAGCACCGCCGCGGCATCTGCGCTGCCGCCGGCCATGCCGGCCTCGGACGGAATGCGCTTTATAAGCGCGATGTCGATGCCGCCGCCGTAGTCCATCGCCTCGCAGAAGGCTCTCGCCGCCTTGACAGCGAGGTTGCGCTCATCGCAGGGAAGCGCCGCACCGTCGACGCGGCAGGTGATGCCTTTGCCGTCTGTGAGCGTGACGGTCACATCGTCGTGGAGCGAAACGGTCTGCATGACCATCTGCATCTCGTGGTAGCCGTCATCGCGCTTGCCAAGAATGTCAAGCGTCAGGTTGAGCTTAGCATAGGCGGGGACAGTTATGCTGCGCACGGGCTCCTCGACCGGCGCATTCAGCGCCTTGCCGCAGTGGGGGCAGTAGGCACCGCCTTCACCTATGCGTCCGAGCGGTCTGCCGCAGTGCGGACAGCGGTAGTAAAGAACCCCAATCACGATGGCAAAGAGCATGATCGCGATACCGAGAATAACAAGCGGTACGCTGACGCTTGTGCCGACGCCGCTGAGCAGCGCGCCGGTAAGAAGCAGCGGTGTTTGGAGCTTTTGGGCCCTGCGATAGTCCATCAGGGGCTTTTTGTCGTTCATCGCGGCCTCCTTGTGCGCTCAGTGCTTCTTTTTCTTGTGCTGGATCTTTTTCTTCTCCTCGGGTTCCGGCTCGTCGGCGATCCACGCGCCGCAGTGCGGGCAGCGTTTCGGTGTGCCGCGGCCAAGGTGTTCGCCGCACTTGGGACAGCGGTAAAAGCGCCACCAGACGATGAGAGAAGCGCCCATCATCATGAGGCCGACGAGCGCGGCGACAGTGTTTTGAAAGCCCCACGCGCCGACGAGGGAGACCACTGCGCCGCCCCAGAGCAATACGTCCTGCCAGATCCTGGCTGTTTTCAAATCCATAGAGAATCCTCCTGATGAGAAAAGCGCCGCAAGGCGGCGCTTTTCTGCAATGGTTACATTAGGTTAGCGGATCTTGCGTGCCTCGACGTAGTAGCGCTTGTCCTGCGCGTGACCCATGGAGAAGGTCTTGCGCGGCAGAACGCCGTCGGCCATGACGGTCTTGAAGAGCTGCTCCTTGCCCATCGCGGGAAGCAGGAAGCCCATGTTGCCCTCCTTGGAGCCGAGCTCGCGGGTGACCTCATCGCCGTGGATGTAGTCGACCTCACCGCCGAACTGCTTGAGGTACTCGTCGCTGAAGGCCTGCAGCGTGCCGACGGCCAGCTGGACCTTCGGGTCGGGGACGGTGACGAAATCGTCGTGGCCGTTCCAGCAGACCTCGATGACGTGGCCCTCGCCCTTGCCCTCGTGGGCGTTGGGGTAGAACTTCTTGAACTCTTCCATGAACTTCTCATGGTCGACGCCGAAGAGCACGCGGTGGATGGGCTCGAACTGGAGCGCATCGTCGTGGTTGTTCACGACCTCGACAAGTGCGTAGCGGGAGGGCAGCGCGAGGTATTCCTCGGGAGTCTTGCCCTTCTTCTGCTCTTCATAGCAGGCCTTGGCGGTGGCGAGGGAGTGGTTGCCGTCGCCGACGGCGAACAGCAGGGGCGCGACGCCGGAGACGCCGTACTTGCTCTTCATTGCCTCGTCGGTCGTGAGGCCGGTCAGCGCGTCGGCGACTGCGTCAATCTGCGCAGCGGAGAGCTTGTAGCCCTTGATATGGCCGCCGTTTTCCATCAGGTCGAAGTCATAGACGCTCTCCATCTTGTCGGCCGCGGCGGTCAGGGGTTCGATGACGGTCTTCTCGGGGTCGTCAATGAGCAGCATGACGTGGGGCAGCTCGATGGGGGCGTTGCGGCGCACGCGGGCGCGCGGGGGGATACGGTCGAGCACGGTGCCCTCAGTCGCGCGGATCAGCGCGCCGGAGCCGGGGGTGAAGTCGTACTGGTCGAGGTCGACCATACCAATGAGGCCGTGACGGATCTTACCGTCGCTCTGGCCGCGCTCGATGTAGATGAGGGAGTCCTTGAGCGTCTCGAAGATGCCCTCTTCGAGGTACTTGCTCATCGAGGCGTTGATGTCGGCGATGAACTCGTCGACGTTGGGGGCCTTCAGGTTGGCCTCGGGCAGGATGAGGCGCAGGGTGGAAGGCGCGCCGCCGACGGTCTTCTCCACGCGCTCCCAGTACTCGGGCTCAGAGGTGAACTGGTCGCACGCGACGACCGCCCACTTGCTCATATCGACATCCTTCTTGGGCAGCAGAATGTCGGAAGGATAAAAGCCAAGTTTGGAAAACTTTTCGTTCATGGTGATTCCTCCTTTATTTGTTTGATAAGCGGAACGCGGGGTGCTCCGCTGGTGCGATTGTAAAACAAATTATACAATAGCCCACGCGGAAAAAGCAATGGAGAAAGTGAAAAAATGTCCAAAAGCGCTTTATGGAAATGCCATGATAGAGCGCTTCGCGGCCCGCTTGCTTGACGAACGCCCCGCGGCATGATATTCTAGCAAGCTATGCGGAAAAATACGAAAGATTCAGGTGATGATTTTGGATAAGCGCGCAGATCTGGGACACGGGGACGTCAAAAAGCTGCTCTTTTCGCTCTCCGTGCCGACGATCACCTCGCAGATCGTCAACATGCTCTACAATCTGGTCGACCGCGTGTTCATCGGCCACATGCAGCCCGCCGAGACCGTCGGAAAACTCGCGCTGACGGGCGTTGGCGTATGCCTGCCGATCATCATGGTTATTTCGGCGTTCGCGTCGCTCATGGCCATCGGCGGCGCGCCGCGCGCCTCGATCGCCGAGGGCGCAGGCGAGAGCGAAAAATCCGAACGCATCATGGGAAACTGTCTGACGATGCTTGTGATCACGGCGCTGGTGCTGACGGTGCTGTTCGAGTCCTTTGCCGAGCCGCTTTTACTGATGTTCGGCGCGAGCGAGAACACCATCGGTTACGCGCTCGACTATATGCGAATCTACGCCCTCGGCACGATCTTTGTCCAGCTGACACTTGGCATGAACGCCTACATCACGGCACAGGGCTTCGCCACCGTGAGCATGAAGACGGTGCTCATTGGCGCGCTCTTAAATACGGCTCTCGACCCGCTGTTCATCTTCGCGCTCGGTCTCGGCGTGCGCGGCGCGGCGCTGGCGACGGTGATCTCGCAGGCAGTGTCGGCCGTGTGGGTGATGACGTTCCTCACGGGAAAGAAGACGCGCTGGTATTTAAAGCGCGAGAACCTGCACGTGGACGCGAAGATCGTGTTGCCGTGTATCGCGCTGGGACTTTCCCCGTTTGTGATGCAGTCGACGGAGAGCCTCATCGCCATCTGCTTCAACTCATCTCTCCTGCGCTACGGCGGCGACATGGCCGTCGGCACGATGACAGTGCTGACGAGCATCATGCAGTTTTCGAACATGCCGCTTCAGGGCTTGACACAGGGCGCACAGCCCATCGTGAGCTACAACTTCGGCGCAAAGAACGCCCAGCGCGTGCGCGACGCCTATTTCTGCCTGCTGCGCGCGTGCTTTACTTATTCAATGGCCATCTTGCTTCTGGTCGAGTTCTTCCCGCGCGCGTTCATCCTGATTTTCAATAATGACCCCGCGCTGGTCGAATACGCGGCGTGGGCCGTGCGCATCTACATGGGGTGCAGCGGTATTTTCGGCATCCAGATCGCCTGCCAGCAGACTTTTGTGGCGCTCGGCAACGCGAAGACGTCGCTCTTCCTCGCCGTGTGGCGCAAGATCATCCTGCTCATCCCGCTCATCTATATTCTGCCGCACTTTTTCGCGGACAAGGCGTTCGCGGTGTTCCTGGCCGAGCCCGTGGCGGACTTCGGCGCGGTGGCGCTGACGAGCTTCACATTCTATCGCCAGTTCCGCCGCTCAATGCGCGAGCTGGAAGGTGCGGAAGCGACTGGGGAGCGGTAAAGAAAATTTTTAACGCAAAAATAAAAGGAGAGGGCAAGCCCCTCTCCTTTTATTTTTTACGTCTGGCCGCCGCTTTCCATCGGCTCTTTCTCGCGGAACAGCATCGTGATGCACCAGATGCCGGCAAGGCCGACGAGCGTGTAGATCACGCGGCTGAGCATGCCGATCTGTCCGCCGAAGAGAAAGGCGACGCAGTCAAAGCCGAAAAGGCCCACGCTGCCCCAGTTGAGCGCGCCGATGATAGCAAGCGTCAGCGCGATCTTGTCGATGACCATGAAGTTCCCTCCTTAAAAAGATGGTTTGGTCTTCGGTAGTCTTCCCGTGATGGGCGAAAATATGCGTACGGCGTTTTCTGCGTTGCCCGAAAAAGAAAACTATGATAAAATTAGGATAAAATATTGATAACTTTAAGAGAGAAAAAGGGGGAAGGACGCTTGCTGCACATACTGATGGGACGCGCGCGCACGGGCAAATCCGAGCGCGTGCTGCAAAGGATCGCCGCACTGGGGGACTCGTCGCAGCAAATCCTGCTTGTGCCGGAGCACGCCTCGCATGTGGCGGAGATGGACCTGTGCCGTGTTTGCGGCGACACCGCGTCGCGCCATGCCGAGGCCTTGACGTTCAAGCTGCTCGCCTCGCGCGTGCTGAGCATCTGCGGCGGCAGCGCGGACGTGACGCTCGATTCGGGCGGAAAGCTCCTGACGCTCCAGCGCACGCTCACGGAGCTTGCGCCGGTGCTCAAGGTCTACAAGCGCCCGTCGCAGCGCGCGGCATTTTTGGAGAGCCTGCTCGCCGTGATGGAGGAATTGCAGGCCTACGCCGTATCGCCCGAGCAGCTATCCGAGAGCGTAGCGCAGATCGAGGGCGAGAGCGGCGACAAGCTGCGCGACCTTTCGCTCATCTACGGCATTTACCTCAGCAAGCTCCACGCACCGGGGCACGACGCGCGCGATGTGCTTGAAAAGCTGGAGGAAAACCTCGAAGCGTCGGGATATATTGACAATAAAGACATTTTCCTCGACGGTTTTTCGTATTTTACGGGGCGTGAGCTGCGCATTCTGCGCATCCTGCTGCGGCGCGCGAAGAGCGTGACCGTCACGCTCCTTGGCGACACGCAGGACCGCGAGCTCTTTTCCGAGAGCCTGCGCGTGCGCGAGCGGCTGTACGCGCTCGCGCGCGATGCCGGCGTCGCATGCGAGGAGGAAATTCTTCCGCAGGGCGAGGTGCGCGGCGCGCTCGACCATATCGAGCGCTGCTTTTTCGGCGCGGCGGACGAATTTACCCAGCCGACTGACGCCGTCGCGCTCTATGAGGCGGGCAGCGCGTACAGTGAATGCGAGTGGGTCGCGTCGCAGATTTTGAAATTAGTGCGTGAGCAGGGCTACCGCTACCGCGAGATCACCGTCACGGCGCGCGATCTCGACTCCTACGCGGGCGCAATCGAAAACGTGTTTGCCCGCTACGGTATTCCGCTTTATTATGCCCACCGCAGCGATATTTTGAAAAGTCCCGTGCTGACGCTGCTGCTCGGCGCGCTCGACGCCGCGAGCGGAGGCTTTGAGTATGAGGATGTGTTCCGCTGTCTCAAGACCGGCCTCGCCGGCCTCAGTATGGCGGAATGCGACATTCTGGAAAATTACGCGCTCAAGTGGGAGATCCGCGGCGCGATGTGGACGCGCGAGACGCCCTGGTCGGCGCATCCCGACGGCTACGGCGAAGAATGGACGGACGAGGCAAGGGCGCGGCTCAAGACGGTCAACGCACTGCGCGAGCGCGTGCAGGGGCCGTTTGCGCGCCTAAAAAAAGGTGTGGGCGGCAGCGGTGAGGCCGAGCAGAAGGTGCGCGCGCTGTACGGCTATTTGGAGGAGATCAAACTGCCGGAGGTCTTGCAGACGCAGACCGAGCAGCTTTTCGCCGCGGGCGAGGCCCAGCGCGCCGAGGAAACGGCACAGCTGTGGGGCATTCTTTGCGGTGTGCTCGACCAGTTTGTGGAAATCCTGGGCGACGCGATCCTCGACGCCGAGGAGTTTGCGAGTCTGATGCGCCTTGTGCTGACGCAGTACAGCGTGGGCACGATCCCCGTGACGCTCGACGCGGTGAACCTGTGCGAAATGACGCGAAACGACCGCCACACGGTGCGCGCGCTGTTCCTGCTCGGCGCGAACGACGGCGTGCTGCCTGCGGCGGAGAACCGCGGCGGCGTGCTGCGCGACGAGGACCGCGAGGCGCTCGAGAGGCAGCAAATCTTCCTCGCGCCGCACGGGATGGAGCAGTTTCATCTGGAAATTCAGAATCTTTACGCCGCGCTGGCCCAGCCGACGGAAAAGCTGACGGTGTCCTATCCCGTTTCGGACGGAAAGGGCGCGGAGAAGCGGCCATCGTTCGTCATCGGGCGCATCGCGCGTCTGCTGCCGTCGATCAGCGTCGAAACAGAGAGCGCTGACAAGGAATATCGCCTGTCAGCAAAGTCGACGGCGCTCGAGTATGCGGGCGAGCATATCGGCGGCGCGCTGTGGCAGTATTTTGAAGGACAGGGCGACGCGGAGCGTGCGCTTGCCGCGATGAAGGACGCTTCGCGCTATACGCGCGGGCATCTGTCGCGCGACGCGGTGCACGCGCTCTACGGCGGCGCGGTGACACTGTCCGCCTCGCGCATGGACATGGCGCGTTCATGTCACTTTGCCTATTTCATGCGCTACGGCCTGAAAGCCAGGGAGCGCACGGGCGCGGGCTTTGACGCGCCGCAGATCGGCACGTTCGTGCACGATGTGATGGAGCATACGCTGCGGCAGGCGAAGGAGTGCGGCGGACTGCATACGCTATCGAAGGACAAGCTGCACGCGCTCGTGCGCGCGTCGATCGAGGAATACATCGACCGCGTGCTGCCGGACTTGTGCGAAAAAAGCGCGCGCTTCCGTTATCTGTTCAACCGCCTGTGTGCGACGGTCGAGCGCATCATGGACGAGGTGAGCGAGGAGCTGCAAAGCTCCGACTTTGAGCCGCTGGCATTTGAGCTGGAATTTGGTGCGGACGGGCAGCTGCCCGCCATCACGATCCGCGAGGAAAACGGCATGGCGCGCGTTGTCGGCAAGGTCGACCGTGTGGACGGCTGGCTGCACGACGGTAAGCTATATTTGCGCGTCGTGGACTACAAGACGGGCAAGAAGAGCTTCGACCTCGCCGAGCTGCGCTACGGGCTGGGGCTCCAAATGCTGCTCTACCTCTTTACGCTTAAAGAAGAGGGACAGATGCTTTTCGGCAGACACGAGATCGTTCCCGCGGGCGTTCTCTATACGCCCGCGCGCGAGCCGATGCTGCGCTGCGCGCGCGACACGGAGCCCGAAACGATCGAAAAAGCACTCAAAAAGGAGCTGCGCCGCAGCGGCATGGTGCTCGAGGACCCGGCGGTCCTGCAGGCGATGGAGCACAGCGCGCTCGAATCGCCGTGTTACCTGCCCATCGCGGTGAAAAGGGACGGCGCGGTGACGGGAAGCCTTGCTTCTGCCGAGCAGCTCGGAAAGCTCTCGAAATACGTCGACCATATTTTACATGAAATCACGCAGGAGGTCTTCGCGGGCAACATCGACGCCGACCCCTACGCGCGCACGCCGCAGCAGTCGGCCTGCACATACTGCGAGTTCGCGAGCGCGTGCCACTTTGAAAACGGCTGCGGCAGTGACCGTATGGAATACATCAAGGCGACGAAAAACGACGAATTCTGGCAGTACATCGACGAGGTGAACGGAGAGGGGGCGCACGAAAATGGCTGAAAAGCTGACAAACGAACAGCAAGCGGCGGTGGACAGCCGCGAGCGCAGTCTGCTCGTCTCCGCGGCGGCTGGATCTGGCAAGACGAAGGTGCTCGTCGAGAGGCTCTTTTCCTACGTAGAGCGCGAGGGCGCGAATCTCGACGATTTCCTCATCATTACCTACACGCGCGCCGCGGCGAGCGAGCTGCGCGGCAAGATCGCGAAGGCGCTCACCGAGCGCATGGAGCGCGACCCCGGCAACTACCACCTGCGGCAGCAAATGCTGCGCGTTTACCGCGCGGACATCAAGACGGTGGACGCCTTCTGCACCGCGCTTTTGCGCGAAAACTGCCATCTGCTCGGCGAGGACGCGCGCGGCCACGCGCTGCGGCCCGATTTCCGCGTGCTGGACGAGAACGAGGCGCAGGTGCTGCGCGAGCGCGTGCTCGCGCGCACGCTGGACGATTTTTACGACTGTCTGACGCCCGGAGGCACACTGCTCGCCGACACGCTCGGCGCGGGGCGCGACGACAGCGCGCTTGAGGACTTAGTGCTCGAGCTGCACGCAAAATTGCAGGCGCAGCCGTATGAGGACAAATGGCTCGAGGCGCAGCGCGCGTTTTGGCGCGCCGTGCCGGATAAGATCGAGGACACGCCCTATGGAAAAATTCTGCTCAATGAGGTGCGGCGCAAGGCGCACCACTGCAAAAACCTTTTGCAGCGCGCGGCGCAGGAGATGTGCGCGAATGACGCGCTGAACCAGAAGTATGCGCCCGCGTTCCTCGACGCGTCCTACCAGCTTGAAGCGCTGGAGGGGAAGACCGCAGAGGGCTGGGACGCCGCGCGCGGCGTGACCATCGCATTTCCGCGCCTCGCCGCGGTGAAGGACAGCGACGGCGGCGAGATGAAAGCGCGCATGAAAAGCCTGTGGGACAACTGCAAGGAGACCGTCAAGGGCTTTGCCGAGATTTTTTCCGCCTCGTCCGACGAGGCGGTGGAGGACCTGCGCACGATGGCGAGCGCAATGCTCGCGCTCATCGACCTGACGGCGGACTTTTCCCGCCGGTACAACGAGGAAAAACGGCGGCGGAATTCTGCTGACTTCTCCGATCAGGAGCACGAGGCCATCCGCCTTCTCATCGGAGAGGACGGCGCGCCGACAGAGCTTGCGCGCATCGTCAGCGCGCGCTACCGCGAGATCATGGTGGACGAGTATCAGGACACCAACGAGGTGCAGAACCGCATTTTTGACGCAATTTCTTGTAAAGGAGAAAACCTTTTCACTGTTGGCGATGTCAAGCAGAGCATCTATCGCTTCCGCCTAGCCGACCCGCGTATTTTTTTGCAGCATTATAACACCTGGCCGCCGCTTGAGGACGCAGAGGAGCACGACAGCGCGAAGCTGCTGCTCTCGCGCAACTTCCGTTCGCGCAAAGAAGTGTTGGACGCGACGAATTTTATCTTCTGCAATATTCTTTCCGAGGAAATGGGTGAGCTCGACTACGGCGCGGATGAAATGCTGCGCCTCGGCGCGAATTATGTCGAATCGAGCGCGTGCGGCGCGGAGTTCCATCTGCTCGATCTGCCGACGCAGACGGGCGAGCAGCGCGTGCGCGCGAGCGAGGCGGAGGCCGCGTTCGTCGCGGACTATATCAGCAATATGCTGACAAGTGAATTTCCTATACAGGATGACAAAACAAAAGAGCTGCGGCCCGTGTGCGAGGAGGACATCGTCATATTGATGCGCTCGCCGAGCACGCGCCTTTTGGACTATCGCCGCGCGCTGGAGGCGCGCGGCCTCCACTGCGCCGCTGACGCGGGCGAGGACTTTTTTGCCTCGATGGAGATCGCAGTGCTGTTCGCGTTCCTGCAGGTCATCGACAATCCGCGGCAGGACGTTCCGCTCATTGCCGTGCTGCGCTCTCCGCTCTTCGGCTTTACACCCGATGAGCTCGCGGCGATCCGCGCGAGGCAGCGCACGGGTGACTTCTACGATGCGCTGCTTTTGAGCGAGGATGACCACAGCAGAGAATTTCTCGATACGCTGGACGCTTTGCGCAACAGCGCGGCGCACCTGAGTGTGCGCGAGCTGCTGAGCGAAATCTACCGCCGGTGCAATGTGCTCGGCATCTTCGGCGCGATGCGCCGCGGGGCGGAGCGCAAGGAAAATCTGCTCGCGTTTTTGGAGCTCAGCGAGGACTACGCGCGCTCGGGGCGGCAAGGCCTTTTCGACTTTGTGCGCACGCTGCGCGAGCAGCTTGCCGAGGGCGAAGCGGGGACGATGCAGACCGCGCACGCATCATCAGGCGTTCGCATTATGTCGATCCACAAGTCGAAGGGCCTTGAATTTCCGGTCGTGATCCTCTCGGACCTCGCGCGTCGCTTCAGCAATATGGACTTTTTGAGTTCGGTGCTCGTGCACCCGCAGCTCGGGCTGGGGCCGGTGTGCGTGGACACGCAAAGGCACATCCAGTACCCGACGGTCGCACGGCAGGCGCTCGAGCGCACGCTGCGGCGCGAGGCGAAGGCCGAGGAACTGCGTGTGCTGTACGTTGCGATGACGCGCGCGAAGGAAAAGCTCGTCATGGTGCACACGCAGGCAAACGCGAAAAGCCGCGTCTCCGACCTTCTGGCGCTGAGCGATTGTCCTGTGCTGCCCGAGGCTGTGGACAGCGGCAAGTGCATGGGCGACTGGATCATGCTGCCGCTTTTGCAGCGCAGCGAAGCGGCGTCCCTGCGCGAGCTTGCGGGGCAGAATGGCGCGGGGAGATTCTATGCTGACGAAACGCCGTGGACGGTGCGTGTACACGACGGTTTGAGCTTTGTGACGCCGCAGCAGCGGCCCGATGACGCGCCAGTGGATGCCGCGCCGCCGAAGGATGAGCTGCCGGTGGATTTTGCTGCGCTGTCGTACCGCTACCCCTACGCGGGGCAGACGGCCTTTCCCGCCAAGCTGACGGCCACGCAGCTCAAGGGCCGCGCGCTGGACGAGGAGATATCCGAAAATACAACGCTCCCACCGCGGCTGCGCAGCCTATATAAACCAAAATTCCTTGCGGGCGAAACGACGCTCACGGGTGCGGAGCGGGGCACGGCGCTGCATCTTGTGATGCAGGACCTTGACTTTTTCTGCGAAGCAAGCGAGCAGAGCGTGCGTGAGCAGGTCGAAAAGCTCAGAGCGCAGCGCAAGCTGACCGACGAGCAGGCAAGCGCCGTCGATGTGCGCGCGATCGTCCGATTTTTGCGAAGTGATCTTGCCGCGCGCATTCGCAAGAATGCGCAGACGGTGCGGCGCGAGTACCGCTTCTCGCTGCTGCGGCCGGTGCGGGACTTTGCCACGCTGGACGCCGACGACGCGGTGCTGCTGCAGGGCGTGGTAGACTGCTTTTTTGAAGAGAACGGCGAGCTTGTGGTCGTGGACTTCAAGACTGACCGCATCGGAAGAACACAGATCGAAGAACGAGCTGAGCACTACCGCCCTCAGCTCGAGGCATACTCCATGGCCCTTATGCGCGTGATGGGCAAAAAGGTCAGGGAAAAGGTGCTGTATTTCTTCTCGGTCGGCGAAGAAAAGGTGCTGTGAATACATAAAAACACCCTCCGCGGGAAATCCGCGGAGGGTGTTTTACAAGATTTGCTCACACGATAAAATGCTCTAAGATCAGCACTGTCGCGCAGCAGACGAGCGAGACGGGGAGAAGTCCCAGCCCGCACCAGGCGGCGAAGATGCCGATGACCATGGCCGCCGCGCCCGCGATGGGCGACTGCGTGGCGTTCATGATGGCGGGGAACGTCATCACCGCGAGCGTGACGTAGGGCACGTAGAAGAGAAACGAGCGCAGGAAGGGATTCTGGATCGGCTTGCGGATCAGCGTGAGCGGCAGGACGCGGATGAGATAGGTCGTGGCCGCCATGACGAAAAGATATAAATACGTTTTCATGCGACGAGATCATCCTCCTTGTGCGGGAACAGAATGGCGGCGGCAGCAGAGATCACGATGGTCAAGACCAGGATGCGCATGCCCTCGGACAGCTCGCGCGTGAACGGCAAAACGCTTGCAAGAAGCGAGCAGAGAAAGCTCACGCCGATGCAGCCGAGCACGATGCGGTTCTGCTTGCCGACGGGGATGATGATGGCGAGAAACATGCCGAACAGCATCACGGAGCAACCGCTGACGGCCCAGACGGGCATGAGATTCCCCATCAGCACGCCGAGCACGGTGCCGATGCTCCAGCCCGGCATGGCCGCGCACATGGTGCCGAAGTAATACCACACCTCAAGATACCCAGGCTGCGCGATGGCGAGGCCGAAGATCTCATCCGTCAGGTCATAGGCGATGAGGAGCCGCCAGGGAAGCGGCGTATCGGGCGAGAGACGCTGGCTGAGCGCACAGCTCATCAGAAGATAGCGCGCGTTGACGACCAGCATCATCAGCGCCATGGCCCAGAGGCCGGAGTCGGCGGCGATGATGGTGATGCCGCCGTATTCACCCGACGAGGCGTTGTTCAAAAAGCTCAGCAAAAAACCCTGAAAAATGCTCAGGTGCGCGTTGTGCGCGCTGATGCCGATGCCGAAGCTGACAGCAAAATAACCAAGCCCAATGGGGATGCCGTCGCGCAGTCCCCGCAGGAAATGTTTTTTCGACATAATTCTGATGTTCCTTTACTTCCAATCATCCGTGCGCAAGGCGCGTAAATGCCATTATACGACTGAAAACGGCAGAAGTAAAGAGAAATTGCATAGCGAGCGTTGAAAAATTGACGATGAAATTAGGGAAAAGTGCTAAGGAAGAGAAAAGCACGGAGAGGATCAAAAATTTCTCTTGCAATTTGACACAAAGCGTGGTAATATCCTATATGGCTTTTTTAGAAAAGTACATTTGGATCAGAAAGAGGTGAACACGAGCAATGAAGGAAGGAATCCATCCCAATTATCAGCAGACTACTATTACTTGCGCCTGCGGTAATGTGATTGAGACAGGTTCCACCAAGCAGAATATCAAGGTGGAAGTGTGCTCTAAGTGTCACCCCTTCTTCACTGGCAAGCAGAAGCTGGTCGATACCGGCGGCCGCGTTGCCAAGTTCAACAAGAAGTTCGGCCTGAACTAATTCAATCACAAAAGCAGCGCAGAACGGCACCGTCGGACAGTTCGACGATCATCTCGCAGATGAGTGGAGAGTCGGTGATTCTGATGCAGAGGTCAAGCGCATTCTCATCAATGGGATAGCGGATGAAGTACGAGGTACCAAGGTCTCGTGCTGCAGTTGCCTCAGCGGTATCACTGAGGTCGTTGACAGGGTAGGCCTCTTCCACAGATGAAACAGGAACAGCTTCGAGAGGTACAGTTGAGATCAGCTTGCCGTTGCGCGTGTATTCAAGCCGCATGGTGCGGATGTCGCGGTCGTCGTAGACGCCAAGGGTAAAGCTGCCGAATCGGTAATCCACACCCTTTTCAAAGGAAAGTTGATAGGTGAGCGGCGAACCGGAGTCTCGGCGCATATAGGAAAATGGTGGATTAAAACTGTAGAGGACAGGGGAATTCTGAGTTTTAAGGTTGTAGATCGTATCAAGCTCTTCTGACTGTGTTTCGCCGTGGGTCTTGAAATTGACACTGACGCTGAGCTCATCGCTCAGCGGTACGGTCACTTCGCCGTGCAGATAGCCGAAGCTGTCCTGTTTAAGATCGGCGGTGCGGGTCGGCGGACTGTCGCTCGTGTAGGATGAGCTGCTGCGGTCAGTCACAAGGAGAGAGACAGCCGTATTTTCGCCGATCGTCTTCGGCAACAGAGAGAAGGCGAGCGTGCACTCCTGCTTTTTAAGATCGACCTTTGTGACCTCATAGCTGAACTGCGAGAGCAGGCTCGACTCGCGCTCCAGAATGTCCGAGACGTTGCTGCTGATGCCTGCGATCTGGTTCGAGAGGTTATTCTGCACGTTGTAGAGCTGGCTGCGAAGGTCATTTACTTGCGTGCTGAGCGTGTTGATGCGGTTGTTGTAATGCACGCCGACGGCGATGAGCGCGGCGAGCGCCACGGCCGCACCGCCGATGATCTTCTTGTGCTGTATGCAGAAATCGCGGAAGCTCAGCTTTTCCGCGGGAGCTTTTTCGGCGTTGCTTTGAACCGGCGATTCGGCGGCATCCTGCTCGGGTTTGGCATGCTCCAGACTGAGCAGCTCGTCGACGGAAACGGAGTAGAGCTTAGAGAGTTCGATGAGCTTGCCAAGCTCCGGCTGCGTGGCGCCGCTCTCCCATTTGGAGACGGCTTGGCGCGAGACACCGAGCTTCTCCGCCAGCTCCTCCTGCGACATGCCGCTCGCGCGGCGCAGTTCGTAGAGCTTTTCATATAGTTCCATGAAAGGTTCCTCCTTGGGGAAATGTTGCTGCGTTCGACGCCGTGCACTGCGCCTTTGCAGGAAAAGCATAGCAGGATAACGGGAGAAAACACCACCAACCGGGCGTTTCTTTTTGTCAACCTGAGGTTGCGTCCACCCTATTTTCACATGAAAGGGGCGGAAATGTCAATGAAAAGCGTTTTTGCCTTTTCTTTTGGCGGAAAATACACTATAATAAAAATGATTTGTACAGCGTCGATTTCGGCGCGATAAGGAGAATCTATGGAAGAATTGAAAGAGAACAACGCGCCGCGCGACAGGGCGATTTTAGTCGGCCTTTCGTCGCCGCGGCTCGATCGAAAAGAGAATGCCGACGAGGAGAGCCTTGAAGAGCTCGGTGCGCTCGTCGAAACGGCGGGCGGCGTCAGCGTCGGCGTGGTTTTACAAACGCTGCCGTCGCCGAACCCGCACACATTCATCGGCGAGGGCAAGGTGGACGAGATCCGCGAGCTGGTAAAGTCGCAGGAGGCGACAATGGTCATCTTCGACAATGACCTCTCGCCCTCGCAGATGCGCGTTCTGTGCGAAGAATTCGGCGTGCAGGTACTCGACCGCAGCGGCCTCATTCTCGATATCTTCGCCCAGCGGGCGAAGACAAAAGAGGGCCGGCTTCAGGTCGAGCTCGCGCAGTATCAATACCTGCTGCCGCGCCTGATCGGTATGTGGACGCATCTGGAGCGCCAGGCGGGCACGTCGGGCAAGGGCCCCATCGGCTCGAAGGGCCCCGGCGAAACGCAGCTTGAGACCGACCGCCGCCACATCCACAGAAAGATCGACAAGCTGAAGGCGGACCTTGAAGAGGTGCGCCGCGTGCGCGCCACGCAGCGCGACCGCCGCAGCAAGAATGAAATTCCCGTCGTCGCCATCGTCGGCTACACGAACGCGGGCAAGTCGACGCTTTTGAACGCGCTGACCGGCGCGGGCATTCCCGCGAATAACCGCCTGTTTGACACGCTGGACACGACGACGCGCCTTCTCACGGTGTCCGACACGCTGGATGTCGTGATCTCCGACACGGTCGGCTTTATCCGCAAGCTGCCGCACCAGCTCGTCGAGGCGTTCAAGGCAACGCTTGAAGAGCTCGAATATGCCGATCTTCTGCTGCACGTCATTGACATTTCCGACCCGCACTGGCTCGAGCAGGCGCAGATCGTGGACGAGCTCATCGAAGAGCTCGGCGCGCAGCAAATTCCCTGCCTGCGCGTTTACAACAAGTCCGACCTCTACTTCGGCGATATCCGCCCGCACGGGGAGGACAGCGTCAACATCAGCGCCAAGACCGGCGAGGGCGTGGATGAGCTGCTTGCGCGCATCGACAAGCTCCTCGACAAGGGCACGCGCCGCGTGACGATCCACCTGCCCTATGACAAGGGCGGGCTTCTCGATATGCTCTACCGCGAGGCGAAGGTCGAATCCGTCGAATACGGCGAGACCATCGACATCGTGGCCACCTGCGTGCCGCGCGTCATCGGCCAAGTCAAGGACTATATCGAGGGCTACCGCGAGCCGAAGGAGGACTGGGAGGAATGACGTTTGAAACGACGCGCCTTCTCCTGCGTCCGTGGTGCGAGAGCGACGCGGAGAGCTGCTATCGCTACGCCAGCGACCCGCTCGTCGGCCCCGCCGCAGGCTGGCCGGCGCATACGAGCGTGGAGAACTCCCGCGAGATCATCCGAACCGTCCTCTCGGAGCCGGACACGTTTGCGGTCATTTTGAAGGAACGGCCAGACGAGCCTGTCGGCTCCATCGGCGTGTTTCCGACGGAAGCGCCGGAAATCGGGAGTGAGCCGGAAATCGGCTATTGGATCGGCCGCCCGCTCTGGGGTCAGGGGCTTATCCCCGAAGCCGTGCGCGAGCTGCTGAGGTACTGCTTTGAGGATAAAGGCGCACAGCGGGTCTGGTGTTCGCACTATGCCGGCAATGAAAAGTCAAAGCGCGTGATCGAAAAGTGTGGCTTTTCTTATCAGCTGACCTGTGAAAGGCCGACGCTTGTGGACGATGCGCTGCGGCCGACGCTTTTTTACGCTCTTACGAAAGAAAAGTGGGAGAAAACCCGCTGAAAGGAACATTGAAACCATGACAGAGTACCTTGTCCCATACGAGAGCGCGGAGAGCGAGTTTGAAGAAAAGCGCTCGCGCTTCATCAGCCACGTTTTCCTTGTGGAGAGCGAGGCGGAGGCCCGCGCGCGCATCGACGAGATGAAAAAGAAATACTACGACGCGCGCCACAATTGCTGGTGCTTCGTCCTGCACGACGGCACCGTTCGCTACGGCGACGACGGCGAGCCGCAGGGCACGGCGGGCCAGCCGATGCTGAACGTCTTCCAGCGCGAAAACGTCGAAAACGTCGTGTGCATCGTGACGCGCTACTTCGGCGGGATTCTGCTTGGCGCGGGCGGGCTGACGCGCGCCTACGCCAAGGCGGCGAAGGACGCGCTTGACGCAGCGGGCAAGGCGCGGATGCAGCCGTTTTCCGTGCTGCTGCTCGAATGCCCGTATCCGATGTTCGAGCGCATAAAGCTGCTGATCGAGGGACACGAGGGCAGGATCGAGTCGAGCGATTACGGCGCTGCCGTGACGCTCACGTTTCTTCTGCCCGTGCAGAAGGTGGCGGACTTTTCCGCCGCGCTCACGGAGCTCTCCGGCGGGCAGATGAGCGCGGAAGAGGTCGAGCAGTGCTTTCTGCCCGGCGCAAGGGAGTGACGGCATGAGTTTGCGAAGAAAAATCTACGAGGTCATCGAGGTCGCGGACAAGGACGACCGCGACAGTCTCATTTACGACCGCTTCATGCTCGTGTGCATCGCGGCGAGCATCGTGCCGCTGTGCTTCAAGGAGACGAATGCGCTGTTTATATGGCTCGACCGCGCGACGGTCACGGTGTTCATCGTGGACTATCTGCTGCGCTGGTGGACGGCGGACTTAAAGTACGAAAAGAGCGGGAAATGGGCGTTTTTGCGC
>ENA-OUPA01000691-OUPA01000691.1-human-gut-metagenome-genome-assembly--contig:-NODE-691-length-20076-cov-12.3439_pt1 | contig 20076 bp, 26 predicted proteins | sample MGYA00237939_ERZ548770 | MGnify/ENA primary metagenome ERZ548770 (study PRJEB26490, sample SAMN05356877) | human gut metagenome | biome: terrestrial biome; feature: human-associated habitat; material...
GATACGCATATGTTCTGAGAGTGGGGACTGAATAATTAGTCATAAAAGGCTCCTTCCTATAAGGAATACGCCATTTTTATTCCCTGAAAGCTTGACATTTAATGAAACCTCTAGTATAATGTCAACAGGAAACGTTGTAGGCCGCTATTCCGCTAATGTTTTAATGCTTACAGTAAATAGGCTAATGCCAGATACAGAGAGACACCGCAACGTGCAAATTGGAACGGTGTCTTTCTCTTTTTAGAGGCTTCAACAAGAATTATACCATATCTTCTTGTTTTTTACAACCCCTAACAAAAAATCCCCCTGCACCAGCCCTTTACGGGTCATGGTACAGGGGGATTATCATTTTACGCTGACTTTGCGCTGACTCAGCCCAGATTCAGCGTATTCTGGGCAGCGGCCTGCTTGGCGGCGACGTGATTGGCGTCGATCTGGGCCTCAATACGGTTTTTGAGGTACTGGGTCGTATTGCCGAAGTTGCTATTGATGTAGTCCTGCGCGTCGCTGCTCATGCTTTTCAGCGCGGCGGACACGGCCTTCATAAGTGCTTCCTTCTGTTCGGCCTCCTTGAAGGTCCCGGCGGTCTTCAAATCGTTGACGTAGGTCTGGTTCATTGCGGCCACGGCATCGGACACCGCACTTCCAATTTCCCGGACGAGGCGCTGCACCTTGATGTCGTTGGTCTTTGCCGCGATGAACTCGATGAACACAGCAATGCCTTTCTAGATGCAGGCGGTCACGATGGGGACGCAGACCAGCAGGGCGACGTACAGCAGACTTCTCGTAAACTCATTCATGTTCGGTTGCTCCTTTCATTCAGTGGACCTGATTCTTCAGGCTGTTCATCCGCTTGTCGCCTTCGATGGCGGCAGCGGTGAAGCTGTTGTTCTTCCACCATGCGGCCAGCGCAGCACCGACGGTGAAGCCGGTGGAGATCATCTGCTCGAGCTGAGCGTTGTCGATGGGCAGCAAAGGCTTGCCCGCTGCGCTGAGCAGCTGATTTGCAAGGGCGAGGCCCAGCGCTGCGGTACGGATCAGAGTGCCAGCGGAGATCTTCTTTTTCATGTCAGTCCTTGCCTTTCTCGGGCGTCTCGGCCCGCTGCTTGAGGATGTCGATGGCCTTGGTGATGGCTGCGGGGATGGGCAGACCCATCAGGCCGGCATTCTCGACGATGGAGATGGCCTCGTTGGCCGAAAAGCCGATGATCGCTGCGTCGCGGACGAAGCTGCCGCCGATGACGGCATCCAGCTGGCAGGCCACCAGAACGATGAGCAGAGTCTCACCTTTGCGGATGAGGCCCTTCCAGCCAGCCTTGCTTTCCAGCGCGCCGGTCTTGGTCTTGGGGCTGGCGTGGAACACGCCCGCCACCACCAGACCGGTGATGTAGTCGATGGCCATAAAGATGACCAGCGTCTGCAAGGCGGTGTCCCAGCCACCGAACAAGGCGGCAATGGCCCCGCCGATGAGGCCGATGACGGTGCAAATGGTATCCTTCATTTTCTTCACTCCTTTACATACTCCACCGGCTCTTATTCGCCCGGGTATCGATATGCACCCAGCCGGTGCTGCGCTTGGGATGCTTTGCGTCCTTCGGATACCGCCCGATGCCGCCCCGTCCGGGCAGCAGGGTCTCGGCGTAGGCGGCCACAGTGGCCACGTCCACGCCCTCAACGTAGAAGTCCGCCGCCCGGCCCAGCAGGTGCTGGCTGGACTTGCTGCCGCCCACGGCGGCGTTGTGGGCGGCGGTGCGGTAGCCGCTGGTGATGTGTACCGGCTTGCCGAAGTGCTCCCGGATGCACTGTAGCAGCACCACCAGCTCGTCGTCGAGGAGCACGACGTCGCTGCCCTTGCAGCCGAACTCCCGCACTCGGAAGCTGGGTGAGAGCTGCCGGGTGGAGTCCCGGGACATGGAATATTCTTTGATAGCGATAGAGAACACGACCTTTCTTTTGAGCAGCCCCCACCCCGGGGCTGCTTTTTGTTGCGGCGGGGTCAGTAGTAGTGGTAGCCTGTGAGTTGGTATGTACCGCCGCTGATATTGACTTTACAGGAGAATGAGAGCGTAAGAGCTCCTGCGTCAGAAAACTTTGCGGTATGATAAACAGTATATGGGCGTGGGCTAGAAAGCGAGCCATAATATACTGTGTCCGTCCACTGTGCGGAGCCGCCACGGGCTACTTTAACAGGGGAGTCGCCAACTGAAATCGTGATATCGTCCACGTCATCAGGAACATTGGTAGTAGACGATGCATTGACAGTAGCAGACCACACCACCTTGCCGTTGGGGTACGCTTTCTTGTTTGCTAGCCGCTCGATTTCCGCCCGGGTAAACGGGATAATACTAACTGTGCCGGTTAAATCCTCCAACTCCCCCGGGATAAAAGTGGATATACTTACGCTTCCCAGCGCCATACTCACGCCTCCTCTGCGGCCTCGAGGGTGGTGTCGTCCGGCTCGGCGAGGCCCCACTCTGCCCGCAGGGCGGTGAGGGAGGCGTCCCTGTCGGGGGCCGTGCCGGCCAACAGGGAGAGCAGCAGGGTCTTGGCGTTGTCACTCAGGCCCTCGCCGGGGTCGCCCTGCGGGCCGGGGAGACCGCGCGGCAGGGTCAGGCTGAGCCTGCCGTCCCGGATGCCGGCGGCGGGGGCGTCGCCGGTGGTCACGGTGCCGATGCCCTCCACCGCCGCGGCGCAGGCGGCTGCGATGCCGTCCTCCATCCGGTTGAGCACGTCGGGCAGGCTGACTTTCATGCCGGTGACGAAATGCTGTTTCACATACTTCATGGTGTACCTCCGTTACAAAGTCGTGTCATCCAAAACGGTGTCGCCCAGGGTGTCCTCTCCGGTGTCAGCGGTCGAGGCCGAGGGTCCCAGCAGTTCCACCTGCATCTGGATGTCCCCCTCCGGGACCTTCTCGGCCCAAAACGTGATGCTGCCGTCCTTGGTCTCGCAGACACCCGCGAGGCCCGCAGAGACGGCGGTGGTGAAGGTTTCCGGGGTGGGTACGGCGGAGGGGACGTTTGCCTCTCTCGCCGCCCGCAGCTGGGCCGTCTGCTTGTAGGCGTAGCCGGGTACGTCGGTGCAGTCGGCCCAGCCGTCTGCCGGGAGGGTCACGGGCCAGATGCCGAGATAGCCGCCGGTGTAACTGGCCAGCAGCTTGTCGCAGAGAGCCGCCGTCTCTTTGGCTTTCGCCAGCGCCTGTCGGCCCAGCTCGTCCATGGGGATGCCGGTGACGCCGTCCCGCATGAGGCCGCAGAGGGCCTCGTCTGTGCGGGTGTCGGTGAGGTCGGCGGTGGAGACGGAGGTCTGGCCCGCCGGGCGGGAGACCTCGGCGAGGCAGAGGTCATAGACCATCTCGGTGCGGGAGAGGTCCGGGCCTGCCGGCTCGGAGGACGGCGCGCCCTGCAGCACCTGCAGAGAGGTGCTGCGGCTGGTAGCGTCGTACCGGAGCACGACGCGGTCGATGCGGGGCAGAGCGCTGTCCGCGAGGGGCAGCGTGAGGGTCTGGGCCTCCCGCATGGTGACGCTGAGGCCCACCCACCGGCTGACGTGCATCCACGCCTGCCCCGCGCTGACGGTGAGGTCGGTGCTGCCATCGGCGGCAGCAGCCACCGCGAAATCGATGTCGGTGCTGTAAACGCCGCTGGTGCGCCCGGCAAAGTAGGCCGCAGCATCCTCGGCGTCATAGGTGATGCCGCCCAGCGGGTAGGTGATAATTCCGGGGGAGCTCAAGCTATCGCCTCCTAGATCTTGTGCCAGACGGGAGTACCCAGCCGCGCAGTGCGAGTAGTACCATCGGTCTGGCTCTGTATGATGATGTCGGCCACCCGGACGGTGGCCTTGTAGCCGAGATCCGGCAGAGAGCAGAAACAGACGTCACCCGGCTCGAGGCCGTCGGCGTCCAGCGTCATCTCGATGCTGCCGGTGCGGAGCTGTTTGAGGAGCTTCGACGCGCCCCGATCAGCCAGCTTCTTGAGGTAGCTGTCGCTTTTGACGGTCTCGCCGTCCTCGGGCTGGATGTCCCGGGCGTCCACGATCATCTCCCGGCGCTGGGCCCCTTCGGCCTCGGTGTCGCCCGCCCAGACCATGGCCCGGTCTTTGCCCTCGCCGGCCCCCAGCACGAGGGCCACGTTGGCATAGCTGCCGTCGCCGAAGGCCCAGGCGGCTTCCCGCAGGCTGCCCCACTTGGTCGAAAAGCGGTTGTTGGGGTCGGCAGTAGGCCGCCAGACCTCGAACATGAGTTTTTTCGCGCTGTTTTTACCAGTGAGCACTACCCGGAAGCCCAGGTCGCAGGCTGCACCAACCGTCTTGAAGTAGTCGAAGAGGGTATTCCCCGAGGTCTGCTGCTCAAAAGTGGTGTCAAAGCCCTTCGGCTCGGCCACCTCCAGCTTGGGCCACGGAGCCGCTGCCTTGGCGAGGGCCAGCATGGCGGCCTCGGCGTTCTCGTTCTTGATGGCCGATGCGGAGACCCGCTTGGTGAAGATCCATGTGGCCGGGTAGCCGGTGACGACGAGGTTGGCGTCCTCGTTCTCGTTGCTCCGGTGACAGATGCGCATGGGTACCCGGGTCGCAGCGTCGGTGCGGACGAGCCAGCGGCCCTCCCGCAGAAGCGAGAGGTTCTCCTCGGTGGGGCGGACTTCCAGAGTGAAGCTGCCTTCGGAGTTGTAGGGCTCATCCCAGTACACCGACACCCATACGTCGATATTCCCGAGGCGGGCGAGGGTCGTTTCATCCAGAACATCGAATGTCATTTCATCACCTCCGGCAGGATGCCCACCACCATCGGGTAAAAGGAGATGGACGCCTGCAAGCCCTCTCTGCCGCTGGCGGCGTCGGCGGTGAGGACATTATCGCCGGGGTGCAGCTCCATGAGGTCGCTGTCCTCGTCCAGCAGGGCGAAGGCGTTGGTCTCCACGCCGCCGGAGATGAGCTTGACGGCCAGACGGTCGGTGGTGGTGCGGTAGATCTCCAGCACGTCCCCCTTGTTCAGGGTGGTGTCAAAGCCGATGTGCTCCCCGGTGACGCTGTTGCGGATGGCTGGGTTGACCACGATACCCGAGGAGCGGAGCTTCGCGGTGAAAGGCACCGGCAGCGCACCGGGGTTCCTGACGTTGAGGAAGTAGCTCTGCCGCCACTCGCTGTACTGGTGGCTGTCGTAGCAGAGCGGGAAGCGGAACTGCGGCACGAAGCCGCCCATGACAGCGTTCTGGCTCTCGAGGCTGTACCAGTAGGGCTTGGGGCGGTAGAGCATGAAGTCCAGCCGGGGGTAAGGGTGGAGCTGGACGGTGTAGGGGGTCTTTTGCAGCACGAAGCGGGAGAAATACTTGTCGCCGAAGTAGGCGGTGCCAGAGGTGAAGAAGGGCAGCAGCTGCAAAAAGCGGCCGGCCTGCGCCTCCCCGTCCGGCCCCCAGAAATCTGCGATGATCTCGTGAGGCACCCCCTCCACGCTCTGGCCCTCCACGGTGACCCCCTGCTGGTTGACGCCCTGTGCCGTCTTGAGGGTGACATCCACGCCCGAGAGGCCATCCATCTGGTAGGGGATGCCGTAGTCCCAGCCGAGGTCGAGGGCGGCCCCGGCGTCCGTCACGAGGCGGAGATGGTCATTGCGCATGGTGGGCCTCCTTTCAGTGTTTTTGGGCCTTGGCACGGTCGGCCTCCCAGCGGGCTTCGCGCTGGAGGTCGGCGGCGGTGTGGGCCTTGGAGTAGATGTTCTGGGTGATGTTGGTGTCGCCCTCGCGGTAGCTGCCGGCAGCGGCGGCGATCTGCGCCGTGCCGGAGGCCGCCACCCGGCTGCTCACGGCCATGTTGTCGCTGAGGACGAGGGCGTTGGCGCTCTTGACCAGCTTGGCGAGGGACTTGTTGATCTCGGTGAGCTTCGCGGTGTTGGCGTCGATGGTGTCCGTCAGCTTGTTCGACCCGTCGGTGATGCTGGGGGTGTCGAGGTCGAGGCCGGAGCTTCCGCCCCCACCCCCACCCCCGCCGCTGCCGCCAGAGCCGCCGGAACTGCGGTGGCTCCCGCCCAGCTTGGACACGATGGCCGCGATGGCGACGCCCAGAGCGACGGCGGCAGCGGCCACCACGAGGCCCGCCGGGATGCCAAAGAGGGTGGAGGTGAGGGCCGCGCTGATGGCGGCCAGCATCCCTTCGACGGCTGCGCCGATGGTGCCGATCATGCCGGCGAAGCCCGCATAGATGGCGGGGAACATACTCAGGAGGCCGCCGGAGAGGCCGGCGCTGATGGCTTTGGCCGCAGCGGCCAGCGGGGCCTTGAGGGCGCCGAACACACTTTTCAGGGTGCCGCCCATCTTGACGGCCATGGAGGAGATGTCGCCGAACTTGCCGGTGATACCCTCGAAGAGTGTCTGCCCGATGCTCCACGCCGTCTGCGCCAGACTGCCCGCCGCGTCCCCGAGAACGCCGTTCAGGCCGTCCACCATCTTCATGGCGAAATCCCATATCTGCTGCTTCTGGTTGGCGGTCAGGCCCGAGTAGAGAGCGGATGCCGCCCACTTGCCGATGGAGAGCCAGTCTCCGCTCTTTACCGCGTCCCACAGGGTGCCCACCGTGCCGAGGATGCCCTCGTTGGCGCGGTCTTTGAGGGCAGACCAAAGGCCGTCCAGTGTCTTGGCGGCGCTGTCCTTGATGGTCTCGGCCACCTGCTCGGTGCCGTCGGCGGCAATGGTCTTGACGGTCTCCACCGTGCGGAGCGCTCCGTCGATGACCTTGTCCTGCGTCTGGGTGATGACCTGCTGCTGTTCGGTGGTGCCGTCCGCGAGGGTCTTGGTCACGGCCTGGGTGGTGGTCTTGATGCCGTCCACAATAGCCGTGCTGCTGGCCGTCACGGTGTTCACCACGTCTCGCACGGTCTCCATGGTCTGGCTGACCGTCCGCTTGCCGTCCGCCGCGATGGTCTCGACGGTCTTTACGTCCTTGAGGACGCCGTCCACCATCTGACGGCTGGTGGAGGTGATGACCTGCTTCTGCTGGGTCGTGCCGTTGGACAGCGTTTCGGTGACAGTCTCGGTCGTGGTGGTCACGCCGTCCTTGACTGCGGTGGTGGTGTCGCTGATGGATTTGATGATGTCCGCCGTGGCCTGTTTTGTGCTCTTGGCGGCAGAGGTGGCCGCAGCGGCCGCAGCGGTGGCAGATGCCGCCGCGCCGGAAGAGCCGGAACTGCGGGCCGCGTCAGCCTGAGACTGTGCGACTCGCTCATTGTGCTTGTCGAGGCGGCTCTGGCTTGCCTTATCTCTTTTCGACTGCTGATAGCTGCCGATAGAGTTGGAATAAGCCTCGTTGTAGGCATCTTTTGCTGCACCGAGGCCGTTTTTCAGAGAGCCCAGCGCGGCGGCTGCACCCTTGATGCGGGCCACAAGCTCATTGATCCAGTCCACCACCGAACCGATGACATTCGAGGCGGTCTTTTGAATGGCCGAAAATGCTGAATCGACAGCAGAGCGGAAGGTCTCGCTGGTGTGATAGGCGGTCACAAGCCCCGCCGCCAGAGCGGCCAGAGCGGCCACCACAAGCCCGATGGGATTGGCCGAAAGCACGGTATTCAATGCCGCCTGCGCCACTTGCAGACCGGTAGCTCCTGCGGCGGCAGCTTTATGGGCCGCAGCCATCGCGGTGGTGGCAGCGGTATGCAGCGCCGTGATAGCTGTAGCTGCCGCCACGGTCGCCTTATAGCTCAGCACTGCCGCCGTGACGGCCGCGACTGCCGCCGTCAGAACGCCGATGGTCTCCTTGAGCGCGGCCATTTTGGCGTCGTCCTCGGTGATGGAGACGACCAGCTCGTTTGCCTTGACGATGATGTCCCCGAGAGCCGAGAACAGCCCGCTGGTCAGTTCACCGGTCAGCGCGGCCACGTTGTCCTTCAGGGTGGACAGCCTGCCGTTGAAGGTCTGGCTGGCCTCCAGCATACCGTTGTAGAACTGCCCGCCCTCACTGGTGGCAGCAGCCACGGCGGCTTCCAGCTCATTGAAGCTGACCTTGCCGTCCGAGATGCGCTTGTAGAGGGCGCTCATGCTTTCGCCGGTGGCGTCGCAGATCTGATTGAGCGGGTTGAAGCCCGCGTCGATCATCATGTTGACGTTTTCCAGCGTGACCTTCTGGGCCGAGGACATCTTGCCATAGGCCCGTACGAGGGTCTGGAGCTTGTCCGCGTTGCCCAGCGAAATATCGCCCAGTTGCTTGAGCACACCGGTGGTGTCGTCCGCCGCGATGCCAAACTGTAAGAGGGTCTGGGTCCCCTCGGTCAGGTCGGACAGGGAGAAGGGCGTGGACGCCGCCATCTTCCTGATCTCTTCCAGCTTCTCGGCGGCAAGCTGTTCGTTGCCCAGCATGACCTTGAAGTTGGTCAGATAGCTTTCCATCTGGGCGTTGTAGTCCAGACCGGATTTGACCACGCTTTTCAGGCTGGATGCAGCTTTCTTGGCAAAGTCCGCGATAAGCTGGCCTGCGGCCACGGTCCACTTGCTCGTGGCTTTCTCAGCCGGGTCACTGTTGAGCTTTACTTCGCCGGTGATGGAAAAATCTGCGGCCACGGTGTCCACCTCTTTCTGTGAAAAAGAGCGCAGGCACAGTGGCACAGGCTTAGAGTTTTATTTCGATTTCTTTGCGGCAGGACGGGTTCTTGCATTTGACCCAGATGCCCCGGGCGCTGGCTTCCGGGATGGCCCAGACCGGCAGAGGCCGGCCGCACAGGGGGCAGAGCACCGGGGCGCGGTCAGCGCCGGAAGCGGGCCGCAAAGGCTTCGTTGCGGTCTTGCAGGGTGACAATGCGACCGCCTCCTTTCCGCAGAGCAGCGGGCAGCGCGAAGCGTTCCTTCAGCTCGGCACGCCGCTCCCGCTCTTCGCCCTGAAACTGCGTGAGGTCAGCAGTCCGGAATCCGATGATCTTCACCAGCTGGGTCTCCTCGGGCAGGTTCGACATGAGGGCCTTGAACCGCCACCAGTGGAGCCTTGCCCGGGTGAGGTCGATGCAGTAAGCCTGCTGGAACGCGGCCACGATGGCGGGGCCGTCGGTGACGTAGTCCAGCGCCAGCTCCTCGGTGCGGCTGCTGCCGGGGCGGTCGGATACCTCCTGCGGGCCTGCGGTGTAGAACTCCACCAGCGCCTTGAAAGCGTCCACCTCTTCCTCCGGCGGGACGGCCACGCGGTAAAACCGGCGCATGGTTTCCTGGGCCAGCTCAGGCAGGCCCTTTTCGTCCTCCGGGAGGCGGAGATACTGCCCGTTGAACCAGACCATAGGCCGGAAATCCCAGTCGATGGGCCTGCCTGCCCACACGCGGGGCAGTTTGTCCAGCAGGATGTCAGCCATTTTCCAGAGCCGCCAGCTCGGTCAGAAGCTGTCTGCGGCGGGTGGCCTTATCCACCCGCTCCACCATCTGGGCGGCGGCAGGCTGGCCCGGATAGCTCACGGGCGGCTTGTGCTTGTCCTTCTGGCGCTTCTCAGCCCGGCGCTGGGCGCGGTTCTGGGGGACGGCCGCCGGGCGGGAATAACGAGCCTTCTCCGCAGCGGCTGCCTGCGTGATCTCGTCGAGAACGTCGTACAGACGGCTGACATCATTTTCGTTCAGCCCCAGACGGGCGGATGCCCCTGCGCCCAAAATCTTGTCGAGGCCGCGCATGGAAACGCGGGCCTGTGCGCGGAGACGGTCGCCCAGGCGGACGTTCTCCCGTTCGCACCGGGCTGTCTCGGCCTCGCCCTCCCGGGTCATCTCGTCCAGTGCATCCTCCAGACGGTCGAGGTCGTTGGCGTTCAGAAGCGAAAAATCAAATTCCTGTCCATGGATCAGCATTTATCGGTGCTCCTTTCTCTCAGCCCGCGACGGCGGTGTTATAGTCGAACTCAGCCGGGGTGCCGATGCCCTTGAAATCGGCGGCAAAGGTGGCATTCGCGCCGGCGCTGCCGCCCACATCGCTGGTCAGGATGAGCGCGCCTTCGCCCTTCTCGCCCTTGCCGGTGCGGAGAGAGAAGTAAACATAAGGCACCACCACGCTCTGGCCGGAGCCGAACGCGATCTTGTGGCTCAGAAGAAAGTCCTGAAACGCATCACCCACATAGCGGTCGCCCTGAATGGAGAGGGTGCGCTGGACACTGCCCTTGGTGGTGACAGGGCCGGTGCGGATGTAGGTGTTGTCCGTGGTGGAGGCGTTCAGTGCGCCGCTGTGCTCCCGCACGTGGTCGGCACAGACCACCCAGCTTTTCACGTCGGTCTGGCTGGCCTCGGTCTGGACGGCCAGCAGGAAGTCGTCGGTGGTCTCCACGCCGGTATAGTCGGCGCTGGGGGTCAGGCCCGACAGCTTGACGGCTTCGGTAACAGTCATAGAAAAAACTCCTTTCGATTCAGCCTTTTGGCTGGTAATATTCGAGCCGCAGCTGCATCTGCATCTTACAGCTGCCCGACTCGGCGACGACGATGTAGCCGCTGGACGTCACCGAAACGCGCAGCGCTTCCTTGCGGCCATCCAGCCGGGGCAGATGATGCCGGTCGTTCTGGGCCAGCACCCATTCGGTCAGCTGCTCAAAAAAGCCGCTGCCCGCGATCTGGACGCTCTGGGCCTCGCTGTAGTCGCGGCGGCTGACGAAGATGTAGCTCTTGGCGAGGTTGCGGCCGGAAAAGAAAACAGCCGTCACCGGGTCGGTGGGGCTGTCCTCGATGGAAAACTCGGCCACAGGCTCCGGCGAGAGGTCGGAAATGCGGAAGGCCGCGCCGTTTTCGCTCTGCTCCTCGGCGATGAGGGGACAGGTCTTGAGCCACTCCCGCATGGCAGTGATGGTGGCTTTCTCGCTCATAAGTGTCCCATCCCTCCCCAGAAAGTCGTGACGGCCTTGGCCCCGAAGAGGGCCAGATGTTCACCCACATCGGCAAGTGCCCGCTGGCCCCAGTAGGAGCCGCGCAGACCGGTGTCTCCGTGCAGTGCTTCGCCCTCGGGGTGCAGATAATACTGCTTGCGGGCATAAGGGGTATTGTAGACCAGCAGTCCCTCTTCGTACTTGGAAGCGGTCTGAACGCTGTTTTTCAGCTGGCCGGTGTCGAAGGGGACGTAGCTGTCAATGAGCCGCGCGGCCTCCTGCGCAAGGGCGAACTGGGCCTTTTGCAGGGCAGCGGTCTTTTCTGCGCCGAAGTCGGGACGCCAGCTCAGCTCCATCCTGATGCCGTCCACCTGATATTTCAGGCCGTAGGGCTGGTCAAAAATGGGTTTGCTCATGCCATCAGCTCCCTTCCACATGAAAATGCGGCAGCGGGACGCCCCGGTTGTCCGAGACATCCGCCACCGTACAGCAGATGTGCGTTTTTTCGAGGGCGGCGTATTCGGCCTCGGTCAGGCTGCGGACAGCGCCGCAGAGGAGCTTGCTGCCCCGCTTGAGCGTCCAGTGCGCGGCTTTTTCTGCCGGGGGCAGACGCGCCCACTGGGGATAGGGCAGATAGCCCGGCGCAGGCGGGAGGCGGATATGCACCACCCTCTGGGGGTCGCCGGAGGCCGAGGTGCGGCGCGTCTCCCGCCAGCTGCACCCCGTGAGCACCTTGCAGACCGGCTGGTCGGCTTCGGTGACCGCGTCGTGCAGCAGCATGACGACCGTGACGGGGGTCTGCATCAGAAACACCCCCGATACAGCAGATTGTGCGGGTCGCTGCCCAGTGTGTTGGCGAGGATGTACGCCGCCTCTGCCACCAGCCGTGCGGCCAGTGCGCCGGAGGTGAAGGTCATGGACACGCCATCGTTGGAGACGCTGGACGCGCCGGGCGGCGTGCAGGCGCTCTGCACGGCGTTCGCTGCGTCGATGATCTGGATGCAGGCATCCGCCAGCGCCTCTGCACAGCCTTCGCACACGGCTGCGTGACGCTCTGCCCGGCCAAAGGTCATCCGGTCGATGAGCCAGGACGCCCGTGCGGCCAGAGGGGCAAAGGCAGCTTCGTCCAGCGTGCCGCCGGCGGCTGCATACTGGTCATAGGTGCAGTAATTCAAAAAAATCAGCTCCTTTCAGGCTCCCCTGTTAGGGGAGCTGGCTGCCGCAGGCAGACTGAGAGGTTCGGTCACGCTTTCTTCTTGATGAGGATGGTCTGGGGCTTGGTGACTTTGAAGGCGTAGACCTTGCGGCCTTTGACTGCGGACGCGCCGATGTACTTGCTGGAACCATTGAGATCCTGCACATAGACGGGGACGGCCCACTCGTCGATGAAGGCAAACCAGTTGGGATGACCGGCGATGTACTCCACGTTTTCGCCGAGGGTGGAATCCTCAAAGACGGTGAAGCCAGCGATGCGGCCCACAGCGCCGGTCTGGACGACAGCATCGCCAAGGTCAGACGCCTTGATGAACTCGGGACTCTTCAGCAGCAGACCATAGATTTCGGGCGAGACCAACAGCCAGCGGCCTTCGGTAGGGACATGGACGGTGGAGAGCTTGGTGCGGGCGTCCACGATGTTGCCGTAGATGGTCTTCTCGGTCAGGGCGGTGGTGGTGCCGAAGGCAGTGCCTGCGGTGGTCAACTCCACAGAGCCGTCGGAATCCACCTGCAGCGCCAGAGAATAACCGGCACTGTCCAGACGATCAGCCACCAGATCGTCGGGGACGCTGGCGGCGTCGAAGCCGTCGATGATCTCATTGACGGCCTTGTCCTTGTCGATGTTGACGGTAAGATAGGTGGTATCGCCGCCGGTCAGCTCTGCGCCGGTCTGCTTGTCGTAGTCGTTCACGGCAACTTCGGTGTCGCGGACAGGGACTTTGACCGAGCCGGCCTTGGGGCTGCCCTCATAGCGGCTGTTGCAGATAACACCGACCTTCTTGACCAGCGTTGCCCGGAGCTTGAGGTCAACCAGCTTGGAATAACGAACCTGTGCTTCGTGTGCCATAATGTTTCCTTTCTATCAGTCGATCTTGATGCCGGGGTTCATCGCTTTGAAGGCAGCGGTGACAGCATCGGTGTCACCGGTGGGCGGAGTGCCGTGCTCTGCGCCGCTGGAAACGTGGACACTGCCGCCCTCTGCGGCCTCGCCGAAAGCCCAGGGGTTGGCCTTTGCGGCTTCTTCCAGCGCCTTGTCGATGTCGGTGGTGCGGTCTTTGGAGGACTTGAGGGCCTCCATGTCCAGCAGGGCGCGGACGGCCTTGACGCTGCGGCCCTTCTTTCCCATGATGGCGGTGTTCAGGGCCGAGTCGAAAGCAAAGCCGTCTGCCTGTGCCTGCATATCGCTCCGGAGCTTCGTCAGCTCGGCCTCGTACTCGTCCGGGGTCTTCTTGCCGTCGAACTTGGCGAGGCCGTCCTGCGCGGTCTTGAGCTGGGCCTGTGTGTTTTCGAACTGGGTCTTGAACTGTTCGGCGACGGTCTTCTCGCGGTTGATGTCAGCGCCGTTTTCGCTCATCAGCCAGTTGAGCGGTTCGTCGGTGATGCCGGGAATCTTTGCCTTTACGTCTTCACGCTTCATAAATGAAACCCCTTTCTTTGGGTGAAACTACGGTTTGTTGACGCGGTTCGCCTTCCGCATGGATTCCGGGCAGGGTACGCGCTGCCCGCCGCGATGGTGCCGTCTGCCGGAATCGAACCGGCGGCCCGCTGCTTACGAGGCAGCTGCTCTGACCAATATGAGCGAAAACGGCATGAAAAAAGCGCCCCTGCCCAGATGGGCAAAGACGCTCGCGGTATTTGGTTGTTAGTCCCAGTCAGCATAGTGCTGACACTTGAGACAGCTTTTGTGGGCTTCATCCCAGCTGCAAGGCGGCTTATCGTCGCCCTTCAGGCAAAGAATATCATCGCCGACGTTGGAAATGTCGAAGCACAAGCCGCCGTCGATTTTTCGGTTGTAAATGGGACAAAACCATTCTTCAAGCTTCACATCATCACTAATGCGGAATTCCATGCTTTTTGACCACCTCCATCAATTTTTTTCCGCCCTCATCCAGCGGGCCGATGCTGGATACATTGCCATCTTGTCCGATGGCGACAAAGCCCCGCTCAGAGTAATAACAGGTCTGTGTACCGTTTCGCTGGGACATTGCGACCTTAGAGGAGCGGATGATGCGTTCGGCATCCATTGGCCCCATACCGCGTTCAGCCCAGCGCTGCAAGACGTGGTCGCTTGCAAAATTTATCTCATTTGGAGCAGACGGGGATTCAATGAGCCGACCTTTCGCCTTTATTGTACCAGCTTCCCGCATTTGCTGCAACTCAGTATTTGCAGCATTGAACCGCTCCTGTTTCCGGGCTGCATAGCTGGCCCTGCTTGCCTCACTCCGCCCAAACCCATGCACGCTTGTCCGGGCGCTGTCCACTCTGCCGCCGGTGGCCCGAGTAACGTCTGCAAGGCTCTGCCGGGCCTGCTTCAGCTTCACGGCGCTGGCGGTGGTGTCAGCCCCGGCGGCGTCCTCGGCCAGATACCGGCGTTTCCACTTGCGGACGGCCCGCTCCCGGGCACGCTGCATCTGGCTGATCTCGTAGCGGGTGTGGAGCCTGCCGTCATACTCGATGTTCCGGGCGTTGAGGGCCTCGAGGCTCTCCTGCGTCCATGCGGGCGGGCTTCCCAGCTCCGGGAACACCACGAAGAAGGTGTGGCGGCAGTTCCAGCCGCAAAGCCCCGCGCCGGTGCCGTAGCCGGTGGCCGACTCGAAATCTTCGTAGTGCTGGCCCAAGTAGTCCACACCCCCGCCCCGGTGGTAGCGCCTGCCCTGCCACACGGCATGACTGGGGCGCGCTCCACCGTGAGCCGTCACCTCGACAAAAGAGGCCCCCATCTCGTCCATCCGGGCCTCCTGAAGCTTTGCGCCGGTCTGGTTCACGCCCGTGAGCACGGCCCGGCGGCAGGCCACCTCCAGCGTGTCCCTGTGGCCGCTGGGGTAGGTGACATAGGGCATGGAGTCGGCAAGGCCGTCCACAGCACGCTTGACGGCGGTCTTGTAGTCGAACGCGCCGCTGCTCACTTGGAGCCACGCCCTGTCCAGCGCCTGCTCGAAAGCCCCGGAGACGGTGTTAGCCGTGGTGGCGGTGAGGTTGGAGAAGCTACCTGCCGTCTGCCGATAGCCCGCATTGAGCAGGTTTTGGAGCGGTGTCGATTCTTCGAAGGGCGTTGGCTCTTTCCCGTAGTGGTAGTAGATCTCGTCCTCGGCTTCCAGTGCGGCGGTCGCGGCCTCCTTCATCAGGCGGCGGATCTCGGCCTCGCTCTTGCCGGTATACCGGGCCAGAAGCTTCACCACATCCTTGCGGACGGCCTCGGTCTGCTGGTAGCGCCAGAGCTGCCAGTTGGCCGTCGGCGTCAGGGTGTCCATCTTGCCGATGCGCCGGGCCACGTCCCGCAGGATGTCGTCCTCGGCCTGCTGCCAGAGCAGGATGAGCCGGTCGGGTGCGTGGTCGAGGTAGTCCGGGGCCAGCATCAGGCACCCCCGCCGAAGGTCAGCTCAGGCTGGCGGTTTTCGTCTTTGGCTTCCTGCGCCAGTCGGCGGGCATCCTCTTCGGAGATGCCGTACCGGGCCGAGAGGTACTTGTAGCGGGGCAGCAAGCCGCTGAGGGCGTCGTCCCTCATCTGGGTCATCCGCGTCTCAGCGTCGGTAATATAACTGTCGTCCCAGTTCACCGAGATGGGAGTGTCGGGGACGACTGCGGCCTTCTGCAGGTCCTTCGCGGCCCAGAGGATGGCCCGGATGATGGCGATCAGCGCGCCTTCAATGGGTATCTGGTTCTTGTTGGCGCTGGCTACGAGATCCTGTCGGCTGCCGTTGTACTCGGTGGCCGTCGTGACCTTGCCGTCCTCGAAGCTGTACCGGTGAAATCCCAGTCCGCATTTGAAGGAGAACAGGTTCAGCATATCCTGCACGGCCCGGTGATTCTGCTCCACGCGGAGGTCGGGATTGTATTCATGGTACTCGCTGGTCTGGTCAAGGCTGCTTTCTTTGCCGGGCAGATGCACAAACTGGCTCACAACATCGTCGTCCGGCGGGATGGAGTGCTCCACACCTTTATCATCCACCACCTTGCGGCAGATGTCGGCGCTGTAGAATATCTTTTTGTGGCCGAGGCGGATGTCCTCGCGGTAGTTGTCGAAGGCAAGGTCCACACCCTGCGCCTCTTCCAGCGCCTCCGCAAAGACGCTCATGCCCAGCCCGCTGCCGCCGTCGAGGTTCTTGACAGCTCCCGGGCTGAACAGCGCAAACCAGGGCGGGGAGCCCTCTACCGTGACGCTTTCCACCGTGCCTTTCGGGGGCTTCTCGACCGGAGAAAACACCGGCGTGCCGGACATGGAGTCGGTGACGCGGAACCATTCATTGCGGATGGTGCGGCGCTTCTCGTCGCCGGTGTGGGTCTGTAAGTAGACAGCGGGCTTGCCGTCCATCAGACACTCGGAGACAAAGGCCGCTTCGGTCACGATGCCCCGCTCTACCCGCAGAGGCAGGATGCAGGGGGCCGGGTCGTAGTCCAGCCGGAGCCGGACGTCCGGGCTGGGGACGGCCTTGCCGTTCACGACGGTCATATTCTCAGCGCTCAAAACGAAAGCGCCTGTGCCGGACCAGAACGCTTTCTCGACCAGCGCGTTCGCGCGCGTCCAGAAGTGCAGGTCGCGGAGCAGTCCGCCCACCTGCTGCTCATCGTCGCCCAGAAGATACCGGGCGGTGGCAGCGTCCGCGATTTGGAAAGTGGTGCGGTCGTTCAGCAACAGATTCGCCCAGTCCTCGCAGACCCGTTTGGGCATCCGCAGGGAGGCAATGGTGCGCTTTTTGGTGCCGTCGGCATACTCGGCGGCGCGGGTATGAACGCCGGGTACGTTGCCTTTCCACCATTGCCGCCATGTCTCGATTTGGCTGTAGTAATCGGCATCCAGCTGCCACCCGCGCGTTTTATGCAGATGATCCAGAAAATCGGTGATGTTCATGTGTTCGTCAACCTCTTGAAATCGCGCTCGATGGTGTACTCATAGGCGTCCAGTGTGTCGATGTCGGTGCTGCCGTCGTCGAGGCGCTCATCTACGCCGGGATGTTTGCCGCTGTAAAGGGCCGTAGCGAGGGCATCCCGCAGGGTGGCAGCTTCCGGCATGAGCCAGAAGCGTCCGCCGCCCATCAGGATGCAGGTGAGCCGGATGCGGTCGGTGATCTTTATCTTGGCACTGTTCTCCACCCGGTCGGCCAGCCAGGAAAGTCTGCATTGGCGCAGGCGGGAACGGATGTGGTTTATCAGGGTCTGCTCGGCGCTGTCGCAGAAGATGTACTGAATCTCACCCCAGCGGGCAAAGACCGCGATACAGAACTCGATGAGCTTGTCGGCCAGAAAGTCGGCATCCTGCGCCACCGGGTCGATGCGCTGGGACGCCAGCCCCACAACGCCGGACCAGCCCGGGAGAATGGCCGTCGCCACAAAAGCGTGCTTCGAGCCATTGCCGCCAAAGTCCACGCCAATGCGGATCCGCCACGGGTGCAGCTGCTTCTCGGCGGGCCAGAAAAAACGCCTATCCCCGGCGGCGAGGCTGTCGGCCAACAGGCGGTAGATAACGCCGTTCGCGGCCATCCACTGCCCGAGGATGAAGCGGTTATAGTAGACGGTGCCGGTATACTCTTTTTTCAGGTCGGCCACGAACTGGGCCGGAAGAGTCGGATTGTCGTCGATGGTGTAGGCCTGACAATAGATGTCCGCGTCGCTGTCGAGGAATTTCTTGAACCAGTGGGAAGGGCTTTCCGGATTGCAGGTGCCGTCGAAATGACTGTGCGGACAGGAGAGGCGGCTCTTGAGCATTTGGAAAACGCCCTCGTCCCAGGTAGTGATCTCGTCGCCGTAGGCATACTCGAAGGCCGCGCCCTGGATGCGGGCAATGTGCTTTTTGTTGTCGGCACCAAGGACATAGACCTTGTGGCCGAAGAGCTGCACGATGTTGCCAGAGGCCGAGGTGCGGACGACGCCCACAAGCTCCGGCCCCCAGAGGCTGCGCATGGACTCCAGCACGTTGCGTTCCAGCGTGCCGAGGGTGTTGCCCAGCATGACCAGCAGGCCCTCGCCCCGGGCCGCACAGATGCGCTTCGGGATGGTGACGGCGCAGTCAAGATAGGTCTTGCCGGAGCGGGTCGCCCCGGTCTTGACATTCCAACGGTGATTGCAGTTGCGCAGATATTCCTGCTGAAATTCAGTCAATGGCACTGTCCACGCCTCCCAGAAGTTCCTTCGCTTTTGCCAGAGCATCTGCGGCGGGGTCTTTCTCGGAAGTGTCTTTGTACATCCCGAGGTGTTTGCCCAGCAGGTCGAGCGCGCGGAGCTTGTCGGCCAGCTTCACTTCCTGCTCAAGCCCATCCTCGCCGAACGTCTTGACCTTGACTGACTGCACAGCGGCAAGGTCATCGTGGCTGGCATCGGATTTGAGAGAGGCGGTCTTGGGGTCGATGAGGTCAGCGGCGTTGACAAAGGCAATCTTTGCCAGCTCGCGCACCACCCGGTCAGTAGATACACCGGTGCGGCGACTCTGCTCAGCCTGAAGCTGGGCGATGAGCTTCTGAACTCCAACATTCTCCAACAATCGCGGCCCCACGGTCTTGGCACTTGCTGGGGAATATCCGGCGCGGATGGCTGCTTGGGTCGCATTCAAATCGACCATGTATTCTTCGCAGAATCGTGCCTGCTTGTCGGTCATCCTCACCACCTCTCTTGCAAAAAAGTTGGAGCAGCCGGGATGGGGCGGCCCTCCGTCCGTCTGGTCACGCCAGCGCTCTCGCGGCTGAGCTACGGCTGCATAAAAAATCCCCGCACATTTCTGTGCAGGGTGATTGACGCACATCCGGTGGGGTATCCTTGAACCCACTGCGGATTTCGGGGCCTCCGGTGGTGTGCCGGACTCTCACGGGAAGAAGAAGGGACTCCCATCCGGCACGCCAGCCCCAAGCGGTTTCGCAGGCCATGCGTCAGGCTGTTGCTGCGGCGGGGCGCAGCGTCATGGTGCCGCCCTTGGAATCGAACCAGCCGTGTCTGGTCACACGCGCCGCGCACCAAATTGCGCTCAGGCGGCATAATAGAAGCAGCCCGCACACCATGCGGTCAAGCGTCAAGGAGGACATGGTGCGGAGGCTGCGTGTATCGGTGGGCCTTTCCGGCTCTGCCGATGGTATCATTTTACACCGGAAGAGAGTGAACGCACAATGAACGGATACTGCACAGTTTCAGAGTTTCAGGTGTTCAATGGCCCGGCGGCGCAGGGCGAAAATGCCACGGGAAGTGAAATTCATGTCTGCGGCTACCTGCTCCCATTTCAGGCAGTCCAGATAGTATTTGCGAAGAGCGCAGTATTCGGCGGAGTCCAGCTGCACAAGCACGGCATCGATCTCCGCAAACAAGGCATCAAGAACTGCCAGCTGCGCGTAGGCACGGCGTTCGGCTTCTTCTTCACGCTCTACTGCCCGGGCGAGGCTCTGCCCATCCTTGCTGCCGCCCGGCGCAGCGCTGAGGTTCTGGGTGATGTGCCGGGTGGCTTCCTGCGCCTCTGCCAGCCGGTAGGAGAGCCGCTGATAGAGCCTTTCGGCTTCCCGATAGCGGAAGAGCCAGTTTATCTTTTCCTCGTAGGTCATGCCAGCTCCTCCATCTTGTGAAAATCGATTTTGTCAAGGCTGCTATGCTGCACGATGGAATTTGCGGTATGTACCACTCTGGTCATTTTCAAAAGCATTTCAGAACGGCATTCTGCCTCTTTTGAGACCTTGGACAAGATATTGTTGAGCGCAATGAGTTCCAGACCGCTCAGCTCTATCACTGCAGAGCCATCATCCTTCTTTGCATCATCGCGCTGATTCAATGATTGGATTCGCATTTGTTTACTCCTTCTGCATGAAACATATCGGTCTGAGCCGTGTATGCCTTGTAGCGTTCTTTCTGCAGGAGGAAATACTCCTGCGAAATTTCAAACCCGGTGAAGTACAAGCCGGCATCATAGGCGGCAATCCGACTGCTGCCGCTTCCAACATGAGTGTCAAGAATCATCTGTCCCGGCTTGGCATATTTCTGAAAAATCCAGCTATACAATGCTACCGGTTTCTGAGTCGGGTGGATGCGCTTTTCATTCAGGGTTTTGTTCCCTGTCTCTTATACACATCTGACGCTGCCGACGAATAGAGAGG
>ENA-OUPA01000693-OUPA01000693.1-human-gut-metagenome-genome-assembly--contig:-NODE-693-length-19997-cov-72.1858_pt1 | contig 19997 bp, 8 predicted proteins | sample MGYA00237939_ERZ548770 | MGnify/ENA primary metagenome ERZ548770 (study PRJEB26490, sample SAMN05356877) | human gut metagenome | biome: terrestrial biome; feature: human-associated habitat; material...
CTTCGTTAAACGGACGCTAGGGAGCCACCCTTACACCAACATTTTCGACGCAATCGATCGCGGCAGAAACCAGCTCCCCCACCGGTGCAGTTGCCTTGCAGACGGAAGATGCGGCCGCCGCAAAAGAAAAAGCGTATGCAGCCATGCAGGAAGCGCTCAAAAACCTCGAGGCCGCAAAAGACGCCGCAGGTCCTGAGATATTAGAGACTATCGAGCATGTGATTACCGATTTGCAATCGCTCCGCGACAGGATGCTGAAGGAAGCCGACGACTCAAGGGGACCTCTTCTTTACCTACAAGCGAACGTCGATGCAGCCCAAGCCAAATACGATGAGGCCCACAACCGGACAAGCGGCCTTCAGGCAGAATTAAATAAGGCAATCGACGACGGAGCTTCTAACGAAACTATTAAGCAGTTGCGAAGTGAGATCATGTCGGCAGAAAGGCGAGAAAAATCTTGTGAAGATGATCTTCACCACTGCCAACGCCGGCTCGAAAGCCAGGAAAGTGTCGTCGCGAAGTTCGAAGCCAATGCGGAAAAATGTCAAACCGATATCGACGAAGAGACAGCCAAGCGAGATGCGCTCCTCGGCGATTTAAAAAAGGCGCAAGCGGCCTATGACGACGCCTGCAAGGCATACGAAGAGGCAAAGGCCGCGGCAGACAAGGCCACCTCGCCCGAGATAACGAAACCCGCCGAGACAACGCCTCCCTCCGGCTCGGCGCAACCGGCCGAGACGGCACAGCCCGCCGGCTCGCCCGCGACCGGCAAAGACGCCGCACCGAGCCCCTCCAAGCAGGCGAACTCGAGCAACGGCAAGCAGGCGAATGCGACCGCCGACAAGCTCGCAAACACCGGCGACACAACGCCGAGCGCAATCGCACTAGCAGGAATCGCCGCCATGGGACTCGGAATAACCGCCACAGCCACCCGCCGCATCAAGAACTCAAAATAGCTGCCGACGAACGTCACCTTCGTCAATCCACAAACCCAAACCCAAAAGAGGCCCGTTTCCCCAACCAAAACCAGGGAAACGGGCCTCTTTAACTGCAAAATCCAAGCAGCAGCAACGTCTCTTGAACTACGTAGCCATCAATGCCCAGGCAACGCCAGCAAGCAGCACAAAACACGGGATTCAATTCTGCAGCTTGCGCCGTTGAACTCCACGAGCCTGCCCGTGTAGACGAGCCTGTCCACGACAGCCGCCGCCATCTTGTCGTCGCCGAACACGGTCACCCACTTGCTGAACTCTATGTTGGCCGTGACGATCATGCTCTGTCTGCCCTCCGGCACCGACATCACCTGGAACAGCAGCCTCGCGCCCTCGATGTCCAGCGGCACGTAGCCCAGCTCGTCCAGGATGAGGAGTTCGCGGCGGGGGCGACGCTCTCCGGGCTGCTGCCGCGTATCTCGCGGCATAGAAAGGAGTGAGTACCATGACCAGCGGAGAAGAAGATTTACCTCGCCGTGGCGGGCGGGCTTATTGCCGCGGGCATCGTACTCGCGGGCATCGGCTTTATCGCCTCGGGCCGCGATCAGGCCGTGTTCACGACCCAAATCGACATGCGTGACAACACCATCGTGCTCGGCGGCGTCGAGGTGGACGAACCCGAGGGCATCCCGTTCATCAGCCGGCTCGCCATTCTTGGCGAGATCGACACCTCCGACGTCGCCGACCCCGCCGCGCCCTAGGCGCAACGAGCCCGGGCACTCCGTCCGCTAATTTGATTGAGATGGATCGCTCCTACTACGCGAGCATTGAGGTCGGGCAGCGCAATGTCAGCCTTTCAAATCTCAACAAGATTGCCGACGGCTTTCACATCACCATTTCGGAGCTCATGCGCGGTGTCGAGTAGATGATTCTCATCTGACTTGGCTCGTTCATGTTTAATCTGTCTCGTTAACCGAAATATGCAAATCTGGTTAATCAAATAATTGAAATCTGGTTAAATGAAAACTGTAAATTTAGTTAAACGCGCTGGTAAGCAATGGTGAAAACTATGCCAAAAAAGTACTACGCTAGAATTATCGAAAATGAGCTCGACCAGATGCTTGGGATATTCGGTGCCGTTCTCATCGAAGGACCTAAATGGTGCGGGAAGACAACCACGGCCGGGACCCGTGCGGCGTCCAGGCTCCTCCTCATGGACCCGTCGCGCAACTTCGAGAATCGCTTCCGTGCCGAGACGGACCCGGCGCTTGCCGTTTCCGGCGAGGTGCCGCGGCTGATCGACGAATGGCAGGAGGTTCCGAAACTTTGGGACGCGGCACGGTTTGAGTGCGACAACCGCGGCGGCGAGCCTGGCCAGTTCATATTTACGGGGTCGGCGACACCGCGAGACAATGATCGGCCGATGCACAGTGGCGCTGGAAGGTTCGCTAAATTGCGCATGGACACCATGACGCTTTTCGAACTTGGGAAATCTAGCGGTGCGGTTAAGCTGTCGGGCATCATTTCTGGCGAAAAGTTCAGGGGCGCCTTCGGATCGATGGGTTCTGCCGAGATCGCCGAGCGCATCGTTTGCGGTGGATGGCCGGCGTCGATTGGGCGTGACGCGCGAATTGCGTCCGCGACGGCAAAACGATATATCGAGATAGTCGCTGAGGAAGACATTCCCCGCGTCGATGGCTCTCGACGAGATCCTGAGAAAGTGAAAGCCGTCATCGCGTCGTTGGCGCGCAACGAATCCACTCTTGCGACGCTCAAGACGCTTGTGGCCGATTTGGGTGGCGACGTATCGAGACAAACAGCGGCATCATACATATCCCTTCTTAGCAGATTGAGTTTCGTCTGCGATATCCCCGCATGGAATCCCGCGATGAGATCTCCGGTGCATCTGAGGGAGGCGCGTAAGCATCATCTTGCCGACCCGTCGCTTGCAGCGGCTGCGCTCGGGGCGACTGTGGAGACGTTGTTGTCAGACTTCAAGACACTTGGGCTGCTTTTCGAATCGTTGGCGCTCCATGATCTATGGGTCTATGCGAGGGCAAACGGAATGGGCCTTTATCACTATCACGATTCCCGCGATCTTGAGGTCGACGCTGTCATAGCGGCTCCAGGTGGGATGTGGATTCCCGTTGAGGTCAAGCTCAGTTCCGCTCAAATCGAAGAGGCATCTGACAATCTTGTTGCCGTCGAAGAGCGGATGGTTGCTGCCGGAAACACCCCGCCGGTTTCTAAAGTAGCGATTATTGGATTTGGTTCACAAGCCTATGTTACCGACCGCGGCGTCCAAGTTGTTCCATTGGACGTTCTCGCGCCGTAACGCTGCGGGCGAAGTGAAATCGACGCATCTTTTAGATTTCTTCAATTTGTGCGTAAACCAACAATGCCGTAATTACGCTATGTCGTTAGTGCGAACATCGCATCTTCAGTAGTCGAAGCTCGTTCGCAAACGGACCTCTTTACTTGCAAAAAAGGAGACAGCACCGCCGTCTCATGAACCACGTGGCCACCGCGCTTCCGGCAACGCCAGCAAGCAGCACAAAGCACGGGATTAAATTATTCAGATAAATGCGCCTTTACGGGTGATTTTTGGACGATTTGGCCCGGCCGGCGGCACGATATTTGGTAGTCGAGCGATCCCGCAGGCGCAGCCGAGGACCAGCGAGACACCAAATGCCTCGCCGCCGGCCGGGCCATGTCGCGGTAACAAAAAAGCGCCCGTGCGTTCGATGGATTCGGATGCCCGACAGAGGCTCCTTATGGCTGCTTCCTTCCGGACCTGACCAGATTCGGAACATGTCGTCATCCGAACCCATCGAACGCGCTAGGCGCTCGATATATCTTACCCGCTCCCGTCCAGCAGGGCAAGTGGGGCGAACCCATCGGATGGATTCGCCCCACTCGTGCATACCGCTAGCGGCGCCTGCGGTACAGGGCCGCGCCGCCCGCGACGGCCAGCGCGCCGATACCGGCCATGGCGGCGAGCGCCTCGACCGGCAGGCTGCGGTCGCCGGTGTCGGGCATGCCGCCCTTGGATCCGTCGCCGGAGCCGCCGCTGCCGGAGCCGCCGCTGCCGGAGCCGCTATCGGAACCGCCGCCCGGGCCGCCGCCCGGCGTGCCGGGGTTCTCGGGGGTGCCGGGGGTCTCGGGCTCCTCGGCATAGCTGTTGGTGAAGACCGGCGGCAGGTTGGCGTCGCCCTCGTAGGAGACCTTTGCCGACAGGTAGCCCGTCTTGGTGCCGTCTGCCGCCTCGTCGCTCACCGTGACGACGATCTTGTGCACGGCCCTGTCGTAGGTCACGTGCGCCTGGCCGTCGTCGACCTCGCTCACCGTGAAGGTGTAGGTGCCGGCCTGCTTGAAGGTCAGCGCGTCGAACGTGACGCTGCCGTCGGCGGCGTTCCTGGCGGTCGACATCACCTTTCCGTCCCGGCTCTTGAGCTCAAATCCAAACTGCCCCGCCTTGAGCTCGGCGCCCTTGAGCACCTTGGCGGCGCCCAGCTTGAGGGTGACGGGCGCGGCCTCGTAGCCGTTGGTGAACGTCACCGAGTCGTCGCCCGTGGGATTGCCCTCGGCATCCACAAGCTCGTGCTTGACGGTGAGCGTGCCGTTGCCGGCGTCGGTGACCGTCGTGCGCACGCGGTACACTGCCTTGTCGTACGTCACGCCGCCCGCCGTGCCGGTGACCTCGCGCAGCTCATAGCCGTGCGTGCCGGGCGCGGTATAGGTGACGGGGCCGAGCGCCACCGTGCCGTCTGCGGCGTTCCTGCCCGTCGCCGCAATACTCTCGCTGCCGTCGGCGTTGATCTCGACCAGCTGGAACTCAAACTCGCCCTCGGCCAGGTCGCGGCCCTTGAGCTTCTTGTTCACCTTGATCTGATCGGTGACGGAGCTCGGGGTGGGCTCCACGCCGTAGGTGTTGGTGAACTCGAACGCGCCCTTGCCCTCGGGCGTGCCCTCGGCGGGCAGGACCTCCGCGACGAGCGTGCCCGCGTTGGTGTCCTCGACGACCTTGACCGTGAAGGTCCTGGACGCCACCGCGTCGTTGACCACGCCGTCGACCGAGCCGGACTCGCTCACCCGGTAGGCGAACGTCTTGGTGCGCAGGCCGTCGCCGTCGATCGCGGCATCGTCGAGGTCACTCGGCTGCCTGAACGTGACGCGGCCCAGCGCGACGTTGCCGGCGGCGTCGTTGGTCGCCTCGGTCACCGTCTTGCCGGAGGCGTCGACCGGTGCGGGCGCGCCGTCCAGCGGCTCGATCTTAAAGGTGTACTTGTCCGCGATGTCTGCCTGCGTCAGGCCGAGGCCGGCCTGGCCGAGCGCCAGCGTCTTGGTGCCCGCGATGTCGACCGTCGCCTCACCGGCGCGGTAGCTGTTCACGAACGACAGCTTGCCGTCGGAGCCCTCGGGGTAGGCCACGGCCACATCCAGCCCACCCTTGCCGTTATCGGTCACCTTGACGGTGATGTCGAAGCTCGACGCGGTCGCCGTCACGCCCGCGGGCAGCGCCGCCGTGTCCTCGGACACGGTATAGGGGATGGACCAGGAGCCGTCGGCCGTCTTGGTGGCGGTGCCGTCCTTCACCATCTGGTCGAGCGAGCCGGTGGTGTAGGCGATGGGCGAGAACGCGAGTTCCGCGGCCTCGCCGTCGCCGGAGGCCCGGTTGGACGCGGTCGCGACCACGTTACCGTGCGCATCGCGGACGGAGAACGAGAACTCGCCCGCCGCCGCGGCGCGGCCCGTCAGCGTCTTGGTGGCGTTGATGGACGCGCTGCCCTCGCCGCCGAGCGTGCCGGCGGCCTCGTAGGAGTTCTGGAACGCCACCGCCACGGGCGCGGGTAGCGACGCAGCGCCATCGGCCGTCGAGACCTCGCTGCGGGCGACCTCGACGCCGTCCTTAACGACCGTGGTCGTGACCGTGAGCTTGCCCGTCGCCGCGTCGTAGCTGGGCGCGATGGTCACCGTGCGCGGCGCGGTGTCGTTGGTGTAGCCCTCGCCGCCGAGCTTGGTCTCGGTGACGGTGAAGCTGTAGGTCTTGCCCGCGTCGGCATCGGTGAACGTCACGTCGCCCTTCGCGGCGCCGCCGATGAGGTCGACCACGGCGGCCTCTCCATCATCGGCCGCGGCCACGGCGTAGGCATTCTTGCCGGTCTTGAGGCCGAGCTTGGCGGCCGTCGCATCGTCGGCGGTCACGGTGAAGGCGAACTGGCCCGCCTCCATCGCTCGGCCGGAGAGCGTCTTGGACAGGCGCACGCCCGCGCGGGCAGAGTAGTCGAGCCCGGTCGTGTAGGTGTTGACGAAGTCGCCGCCGCTCGACTGCGCGATCGCGGGCGTCGTGGCCGTGAGGTTGCCGGAACCGTCGTCGGTCACGGTCACCGTCATCGTGGCGACGCGGCCGTCGTAGGACACGCCGGCGATGGCAGAGCCGTCATCGGGCCTGGCCTCGCGCACCGTGTAGGTGAAGGTCTTGGCGCGCACGCGCTTGCCGCCGACCTCCGCGAACCCGGCGCCCTTGATGTCGTCGAACGTGTAGCGGATGGTTCCGAAGTCGAAGGCGACCTTAGTGCCCGCCTCGGTGCCGGCGGCGGCCGTCACGCTGACGGTCTTGGAGCCGTCGACAGAGCCCTCGGGCATGGGGGCGTCGTCCTCGCCCGTGAGCGTGAACTGGAAGCTGTCGCCCTCCGCCCAGTCGCGGCCCTCGAGCGTCTTGGTGAAGAGCCCCGCGGTGGAGACGTCTCTGCCCTCGGCGGCCGTTCCGTACGTGTTGGTGAACGCGACGGTCGCGCCGTCCTCGGTCACGGCGCCTTCGGCCTTGGAGCCGTCAGCCCCGTTAACAGCAGTCGTGTAGCCCTCGGCGGCGTCCTCAGTCACGGTGTAGTGCACGCCCACGGGCAGGCCGGTGATGGTCTTCTCCCTGCCGTGCTTGAGCGTGAAGGTCGCCCTGCCGTCCGTGAACGTCACGGCGTTCTCGCCCTTGTCGAAGGTTCCGGAGACGGGCTCGCCGTCCCCGTCGGTCAGCGTGACCGTGAAGCCGAACTCGCGCTGGCTGTCGCCGCCGACGACCGTCTTCTTGACGGTGAGGCTGCCGGTCTTAGCGGTGTTGGTAAAGACCGCCGCCTCGACCGTGCGCTCGGTAGCATTACCGACGTCGTCGGTCAGCTGCGCAATCTTGGTCTTGGCAGACAGCTTGCCGGCGCCGTCGTCAGTCACTGTGACGGTGGCGCGATAGGTGGCCTTCGAGAAGCTGAGCGCCGTCTCGTCACCCGCCTGCTCGGCAATCACATAGGTATAGGTGCCGGGCTCGGTGTACTCGATGGTGCCGAAGTTGCCGACCTGAACGTCCTTACTCAGCGTGATCGTCGACACGCCGCCCTCGGCGCCCTTGGGCATGGGCGCCCCGTCCTCGGCGGCCAGCGTCATGGTAAAGGCATCCGACGTCGTCCAGTTGCGTCCGGAGATCTTCTTTTGGACCTTAAAGGCGTTTTCCACCTTCGTGGACTCCACGCTATAGACATTGGTGAAGCCTGCCTGCGTCGCCTGTCCGACGGTGCCCTTCTGGGTGTTCGTCTTGTCGGCAACTGCAAAGCCGTCCTCGCTCGTCATGAGGTTACCCTTGGAGTCGAGCTCCTGCACCTCGTAGCGAGCACCCACGGGCAAGGCAATCGTAACGGAGCCGCCGGCCTTAAGCGCGATGGTGTCACCGCTCTTGATCTGTCCGCTTACATAGGTGCCGTTGGTGCCGCTGGGACGACCGGCGTACGCAAAGGTGCCGGCCAGAGGCGTTGTGCCATCGGCCTGGTAAAGCAGCACCTTAAAGGTGAATGCCTTGTTGGGCGCGGCAATGCCCTCGGCGGTCGTGACCGTCTTGCTCAGCGTCAGACGGCCGTCAGAGACCTCGTCGGTAGTAGTGTTGGTCTTGACGGCAGGGTTGTTGCCAACCGTCACCGACGCCTGGTTGGAAATGTCACCCGAAGCGCCGCCGCTCTTGAATGCGTCCTCGGTCACGCGGACCTTAAACTGAACCGCGCCCTCTTCGCCGGCGGGAACGTCCGTCAGCGTCCAGGTGAGGTTGCCGTCTCTGTCCTTGGAGCCGACATCCTTATGGTCGCCCGTGAACTCCACGAACTCAGTCCCCGTGGGAACGGCATCGGAGACCATCACCTTAGCCGGCTTGTTCTCGGTGTTCTTGTAGCCGATGGTATAAGTAAGCTCATCACCCAGCTTGACACCCAATCCTGTCGAATCCTGGGCATCGCTCTCGGACTTCTTGGGCACGTAGTTAGTCGTGGTGCCGGTATAGCTTTTGTTGTCAACCGTAATGGTGGCGGCGTTTTTGACGGTGCCGACAGCGTCGTGAGCACCCTTCACAGCGTCCTCGGTAATCTTGACGCGCACGCGCACCGAACCGTGGCTGCCCGCAGGCTGCTCGCCCAGGTTCCAGGTGAGCAACTGGCCGCTCGTGGCGCCCTTATCGGCGTTCTCGCCCTCAAAGGCCTCGAACACGACGCCGGCAGGAAGCTCATCAGTCACGGTCACGCTGGCATCGGCCTCGGTGTTAACCCAGTTGATGGTGTAGACGTAGGAGTCGCCCACAGAGAGCAGCTGCCCGTCGATGTCCACACCGGGCTTCGCAACCGTGCCGATCGTCTTAACCTTATCGCGCGTGTTGTGGAAGACGATCTTGCCGTTCTCGGTGCCATCGCGATAGGTCACCCTGGACGTAAGGTTACCGTTGTTGTCGTCGGTCACCTCGAGCAGCACGCGGCACGTCGCAGACGTATCCACGGGACGCACGCCCTCGGGCAGATTGTCCAAGCGTTCCTTTGCCACCAGGTTAAAGCTGTAGGTAGTGGTGTGGTCGGCATTGTGACGCTTGGTGGCAATGCCATCGTTGACGGCGCCGTCAAGATCAATTGTCAGCTCATGGGATCCGCCGAAAGTTTTACCGAGCTTAAAGTGAACCTTACCAAAGTCGACCGTCGCGATACCGTTCTCGCTCGCCTGGGTCTTGCCCTCATCCATCTTTTCGAGCGAACCGTCGGCCTTCTCGGCATACAGGTCAAACGTATACTGGCCAGCCTCGATCTTATCGCGGGAGTCCATTACCTTCTCGGCAGTAAGGCCCTCAAACGTTCCGGTCGCGACGTAGCTGTTGGTAAAGAACACCTGGGCCTCGGCGGTGCCGTTTTCGGAGCTATAGATCTTTTTATCAGCGGAAAGCTCCGCCTTATCAGCGTCATAGTGCTTGACGGTAGTCACGGTATAGAGCGAACCGTTATCGCGCTTCTTAACTGCAATCTCTACCGTCCAATAGGTAGAGTCGTTTTTATAGCCGCCCTTGTCGCCCTTATTCTCGACCACCTTGTAGGTGAACGTCTTGCCTGCGTCGCCCGTCGCAAAGGTCAGACCGCCCAAAATATCGGTGTAGGACTTGCCATCGGCCTGCGGCTCATCGTTCGTAACGGTGAGCTTGCCATCTTCCTGACGCAGCAGCGCCTTAAGCTTTTCGGTCGAGGCGGCATTTTCGCCCGTCACCGTAAAGCCAAACATGCCGGCATGGAGATCCTTGCCGTAGAGCGTCTTGACGATCTCCAGACCGCCCTGGAGCTCGTAGCTCGTCGAAGTTTGGTATCTATTGGTAAAGATGAAGCCTTCCGAGCCGGTCGTACCATCGGCGCGGGCCACAAGCTTGCCACCCTCATCGGTTACAGTAACCGTCACGGTATAGACGTGCTGGTCATACTTCCACTCGCCGGGGCCGCCGTTCGGGGCCAGCTCGTTAATAGCAAACTTATACGTGCCCGGTGCATTAAAGGTGAGCTTCGAGAAATCAACCTTATCGTGCTCGCCGTCTTTAAGGCCCTCCTCCGTTTGCTTCTTCTCGGCATAGCCGTTGCCCGCACTCATCGAAGAGCCGGTGATGAGCCCACCGTCGATGGCAGCCTTGGTAGCGTCATCGGCCGCGGTCATGGTAAAGGTAAACTTGCCCGGGGCATCGGCACCGGCAACCACCTTGGTCACAGACGGGGTGTAGGTTGCCGCCTCGGCGACCGTATAGGTGTTCTTGAATTTGACCGTCGCGACACCGGTGGACGTCGCATCCGAGGGGTAGATCCACTGGCCCTCGAGCTTGTCCTTGCCATCAACCTTCTTGCTTACCGAAGTCGTGACCTTGAGCGTGCCGTCGCCGTTATCCGCCACGACGGCCTTAACCGTATGGACCGTGCTGTCGTACGTATAGCCCGTCGCCTTGTCGTCAATCTCGCTCACCGTATAGGTAAACGTCTTGCCGGCGTCATTCTGATTGAATTTCAGTCCGCCCTCAGGTATCAAACTCACGGTCTTGGGGTCATTGGCCTCGACGTTTGCAGTCTCAAAGACCTTGCCGGCCGTGGAAAGGCCGACCTTGTTGGCAGATGTCTCGTCGGCAGGCTTGACGATATAGCGGAAGGTACTCTTGGGCGAGCCAAACACCGTCGCGTCCTTGGGATACGTCAGCGTCTTCTCGATCCACAGGCCGCCATTGGCGCCATAGTCGAGACTGGCCGTATAACGGTTCACAAACGAGACGGTAGGCGTCGTGGCGCCGGCCTCGCTTGCATCGTACTGCTGCACGTAGGTAGCCGAATCTTGCTTGAGCTCGGCAATTTTCTCGTCCGTCAACGCGCTCGCATCGCCGGTATCGCCCAGCAGCTCCGTCACACCCGCACCCTTGAGCACAGTCGTCACGGTGTAGAGCTTGGCGGGGTCGTTCTGGCGTGCAAGAACCTTAACGAGCACGATGGCGTCGCCGGTGTAGCCGGTGTCATAGGTGTAGCCGGCAGCAGCAGGCTGGTTCTCGTGGATGCGATAGGCAAATGTATGGCCCAGGTCCTGCTCCGTAAGCTTGCGGGCGAAGAGCTTCTCTTTCCCGTTCGCGCCCACCACGGCACCGGACACGCCGGCCTTCGCCGCTTTGTTGGACAGGGTAGCCTCGGCGCCATCGACCGACGTCTGGACGCCGTTGTACCAAAGACCCGTCACGGCAAAGGTAAACTGGCCCGCGTTGGAGGCGCGACCCTCAAGGGTCTTGCTCACCGTCACGCCGCCAAAGGTGCCCGACGCATGGTATGCATTGGTGAAGGCGGCCTTATCAGTTACGGCCTTGTCCACATCGGAGGCGCCGGTGTTGGCATAGGTCACGCTCGACACGTGCAGCTTGCCCGTGTGGTTGCCCCGCTCGTCCAGATCGGTCACCACGACGGTCGCACGTGCGGTGTGCCTGTCCATGGACATGCTCGCCGGGGCACCAAGCGCGACATTCTCGGTGATATTGAAGCTAAAGGTGCCCGCGCGGTTGAATGTCACGGTCGGGGCGGCTTCGGTGCCAAAGGAGAACGAGGCAACGCGTCCCGACTCGGGCGCGCTAGCGACGGCCTGGTTAGTGTTAATGACAACGGCACCATCCGCTACCGCCTGCTTTGTGGTCTTACCCAGACTAGTTGCGCTGGCATCGTCCGTAGCGGCGGTAAGGTTAAAGGTATAGCTCTCGCCCTGGTTCCAGTCGCGACCGCTCACGGTCTTTTGGCCCTGAAGAGTCGCGCTCGTGGACTCCACGCTATATATATTGGTAAAGGAAGGCGTGGCGTTCGTGACCAGCTGCTCTACCGAGTCGTCTGCCAAGACCTTGTAGTACTCGATCGAGGTCTGGAAGTCGGCACCCTTCTTGGCGTTGCGCACCACGGCGTAATAGACCGATTCGTCGTAGGTCATGCCCGCGGCTTTGCCGGAGTTCTCAGTGAGCTTGTAGACGTAGGCGCGCCCCGCATCCGCCATGGCGGTATAGGAGATTGGCGGCCACGCCACCGGGCCGTTGTCGTCATTGCCCACGATGGCGATGCTGCCCTCGGCGCCCTGGGGCATGGGGGCCTTGATGCTCGTGTCGACCGTATCGGGGCTGAACGTTGCACTGGCATTTGCATAGCCGCCCATACCCTCGAGCTTAAAGCCAAAGGTGTTCTGGGCAAGCGGGAACGTCCCCGCCTTGTCGATCAAGTTCTTTTGAGCATGGATGATGATGTTCTTCTCATGCTCGTCGTAGTGATTGGTGAAGGTCGCTACCTTATCGGTAATCTCCTTCTTAGTCTCGACGCCCGCATCGTTGCGCTCCTGCATCACCGTCACGCTCTTAACGAACAGAGCGCCGGCATGGTTGTCCTCCACCACGATCGTCGCGGTATAGGAGGCGGCAGAATAGCTTATGCCGCCCGCCCCGGCATCGGAACCGGGGATAACCTCCGAGATGGTATAGGTGTAGGTGTCTGGCTTGGTATAGGTGATGTCGCCAAACGTTGCCGTCTTATAGGTGATGTCTCCAATCTTTTCCGTCGGGGCTTTCTCGGTGATCTCGACCGTCGACACCTGGCTCTTGGCGCCGTTGGGCATGGGGACGCCGTCCTTGGCCGCAAGCTGCACAGTAAAGGTATCGGAATCGTTCCAATTGCGGCCGTTGAGCCTCTTCTTGACGCTCAGGCGATCTTTGGCATCAAGCGTTACCGAGCTGGCGCTGTAGTTGTTGGTGAACTCAAGCTTGTTGCTCTTGGGAATCTCTCCACCCTCGAGCTTGCCGATCTTACCCGTGATAGTGTTGCCGGGGCCCGACTGCTCCACGCCGCCGGCCCTACGGCTCACAAGGCTAAAGCCGGCCGGAAGCACGGAGTCGCCGGCAGAACCGGTCACGGTGTTGACGATGCTCGCCAGCACGTTGCCGCTCGCCGACTCGCCCTTGGTGGTGAGCTCGCTCACGCTATACTCGTCGCCCTGCTTAAGGTCGTACACGCGAATAGTCTCGCCGGCCTTGATGGAATGGGTATAGCCGTTCTTGAGTTTGAAGGACTTGCCCGTTGGCTTGCCGTTCGCATCGAACACCTGCGCCTCGTAGCCCTTCTCGGACTCCGGCAGGGTGAACTTAAACGTGAACGTCAGATCTTTGCCGTCCGCATCCTTGGCGGGCGCGGTAAGGCCATCGTCTGCCGTCACGGTCTTGGTCACTTGCAGACGCGCCACACGACGGTCGGTATACTGCACGGCCGTTGCCGTGGTAAAGAGATGGTTGAGCTGAAGCGTGCCGAGGTTAGTACGAGCCTTGGAGGCATCATCGATATATGATGAGTCGTCCTCTTGATAGAGGGCCATGCGATTAATGCCCGTATCGGCAAAGATCGTCGCCAGCTGACCGTCGCGGACGCCCTTGTCCTCGACATAACGCAGAACGGTCTTGGTGCCCTGAGGCGCCTTGTCATAGCGCATGTGCATCAAGTCATTTTCGAGCGAAGGCGTCACGCCCTCGGCGGTGCTCGTCTGGCCCCACGTCAAGTTACCCTTGACATCTGCACCAGTCGCGCTCTGAAGCTTGCCCTTGATGTGTGTAAGCGTGTTGTCAATGGAGTCGGGAGAGCCAAACTGCGCCAACGAGGCGATCAGCGAGCCCGGGCCGCTCAGGCTGAGCACGTCGTCGCCCTTCTCGCCAGCGTCCACATACACACCCGAATCGTCCACGATTACCTTGGTGATGGTGTTGTTAATCTCATAGCCATCCGGGCTTACAGACTCACGCAGGTAGTACGTACCCTTGATAAGGGGCTTTTGCTTTGTCGAATCGAGCGGGAAGCATGCGGCGCCCTCAATGTCATACGGATAGGTCATGCCGTTTGCCTGCACGGTGTCATACGGCTCGGCACCCGATTTAATGGCATAGGTTTTAGGGCTATCGCCGGTAACGTCTTTGGCTTGGTACAGCTCAAACATCGCGCCGTTCACGGGCTTGCCCAAGTCGTCGACCTTCTGCACAAACAGGCGGTTCTGGACGTTGGTGAGGTGAATTACGGTGGAGAATTGCCTGCTTGTCGACTTGTATTCAACCATAGAGGTGTTGTCCGTGGTTGCCCCAGCCAGAGACGATGCCGTGGTGTGGTAGACCGCCACGGTATAGTCGGCATTCGACTTATCTTTCATCATGGCGGCGTACGTCTCGATATCGCCAGGCAGGGACCTAACCGTCACCTCGTAGTCGCCCTTGGTGTTGACGGCAAAGACGCTCGTGTCCTTTGACTGGGCGGCCTCAACGGCACCGGCGATGCCATGCGCGGAGCACAGCTTGTAGCCTTTGAGCGGATTGCCCGTGACTGCCGTCCACGAGTCTTCGCTTGTGTGATCCCCGTTCGCATCGGTGCGCTTGAGCACGACGGCAAAGGTCGTGCCCGAGTTGATGGGTTTGTTCTTATTGTCTTTTATATCTTTGTTGAGAGAGATGGTCTCCTTTGCAGCCAGATAGCCGCCGTTCAGCCACATGCGGCTACCCGTCCATTGCGTTGTACCGTCGGCCGTGGTGACCGTTGTTTCCGGTGCAACAACCACGCCGCCCGTGCCGCTCGCAGCTTCCTTGTACTGCAGATGCAGCTCACCTGACTTTGCGGAGGTCGACGAGGTCAGACTCGAGCGGTACCCCGCGGGCAGGCTTATCTCTTTGAGTACAAAGTAATCGCTTTGGCTGGTATTGTGCTCTTCGTCGAAAGAAAGAACGGAGCCATCCGCCTTTTTAAGTATCAGCTGACCCTTGTCTTTCGTCGTGCCCTGAGCGATGAGTTCGCCCTCGTTCCAGTCGACACTTGGTCCACCGGACCGATACAACGCGAAGGTTGCACCATTGACCGCCTCGCCGTTCTGGTTGACCTTCTCAACCTCAGACGACGGCAGGGTAGTGAGGTTGAACTTGAGCGACATGTTCGATGCGCCCGCGCCGCGCTCCAGATAGAAGAAACTCAGCGTGTGCTTGGTGCTGTTGCTGAAGGTGTCGCCGGTGAAGTTGGAGGTGTCCGCATCAGCGGCTTCGAACTTCGCTTTGATGTTAGTTTTTTCGATTTCTTTCTTGGTTCCATTCGCACCGTCAATATGACCGACTTTCACTTCACCGGTAGCAAAGTTGATCTTGAGCGTTGCCTTCTCGTGAATGCCGCCCAGGTCGCCCACGAGCACGCCATCGATGTAGACCCACACGTCATCGTCACCCGAGAACTCAAAAATCATGTCCTTGTTATCGGTGGTCTTTCCGCTCGCAGGCTGGACGAACTCCGTGGTCATAGACATGCCAAAGTGGTGGTTGAGATTATCGTTCGTTCCGTCCGTTATCGGTTTGGGAGAGAGCTGACCGTTCTGCTCTTCAAAAACCTTGTCGGCCGAGTCAAAGGGGAAGAACTGACCCAGATTATCACTTGATACGCTGTCCTTATAAACACCCGCTTTTTTGTAGACGTTAAAGGAATTCGTTGTGGAGTTATACACGGCATAGTTGCCGTTAGAGCCGTACGAGTCGTAAACGTAGTATCCGTTCTCAAGTTGGAAAAGGCCCTGTACGTTGTTGTGGACGGCTTTGCCGTCCTGCTGGTGATTTTCCTGGCTGGCGTTGTTAAAGAGGTATGCGAGCGATTCGTCAGTGTACTTATCGCTCGAACCGTAGGAGGTATACGTACCGGCATCGATCGACGGGTAACCGCCTACCAGCTTCTTCTTCACAAAAGAAAGGCGTCCGGAACCATCAATAACGCTTTTGCCCGTCCATTTGTTAATGCCCGTGCCTGCGCCACTATTAAATTTGAGCTGATGACCCTTATTGATGCCGCCGTTGACATTATTGACGGTTGCCGATTTATCGTTGTCGCCATCCACGACCCAGTAGTCAAACAGATTGACCGTGGTGTCGGTGGGATTCACCGTCTTTACGGTATGGTTGCTATAGGGAACAACCTGGTCGGCCGACGCGCTCGTCGCACCAAACATGAGCGCACACGCCGCCAGCGGGACGGTCAAAACCTTTAGAGCACGCTTGACTGTATTGGTTTTTGTGCCCAAAGGCTTCAATATTTCTTGAGCTTTCGCATATACGCGATTCATGAAGGCCCTCCCCAATCCATGAGGACGGCAAGCAGTGGCTCGCTATATGTGTGTCGTCGCCCTCATCGATGCAAATATACGCCCCCCCCCGCGCAGAAACGCAAGGCGGGTCATCGCAATATACTTAAAAGTGTAGCAATTTGGCTGACCCGAAATTGCCCATTAGGTTGCAACTCAGGCGCAAAAGCGAACCATTCGCGCCACCAAGGGGACCTGCCGAGATAAATCCACCGGCAATCCTTGCCCCTACCGTCCCAAATTAGCTGCTCGAAGTTGCGGTGGAATAGTTCCTGTTTGGCTGCTCAGGCCGAAAAAACAGGAACTATTTCACCGCAACTTATCGGGGGATGCGTTTTAGATGCGGGCGAGGTCGTAGGCCTGGGCGGCTGCTTCGCCGGCACAGATGAGGTTGGTTGTGGCTTCCTGCGGGTCGAGCGCTTGGTTAAGGGACATAGGCTTGCGGCAAATCGGCAACACCAGGTCGACGCCCTGCTCGTACACCGCATCCAGGTTGTCGGCACGACCGCCCACGACGGCGACCACCGGCTTGCCATATCGCTTCGCGCGGCGGGCCACGCCCACCGGTGCCTTACCGGCGGCGGACTGCTCATCCATATTGCCCTCGCCCGTTATGACCAGGTCGACATCGCGTGCACGCTCGTCAAACCCCACGAGATCGAGCACCGTCTCCACACCCGAGCGTAGCTCCGCGCCGAGCGCCAGCAACGCCGCGCCCAAGCCACCGGCAGCGCCCGCGCCGGGCACGCCGAGCACCGAGCCAAATGTCCGCGCGCCCTCGGGTGTGCGCAACAACCCCTGGGCTCGAGCTCCGGCAATCGCGGCGTCGAGCAAGCGACCGTAGCCGACCATCCAGCTGTCGCACCTGCGCAGCGTCTCGATGTCGCCCGCCGGCAGGCCCTTCTGCCCGCCAAACACCGCCAGTGCGCCTCGACGCCCCACGAGCGGATTCTCGACATCGGAAAGCACAACGATACGGGCATCATCCAAAGCCTGCAGCGCTGGCGCCAAATCGATACTCGCCACGTGTTCAAGGCCCGCAAGACCGGGGGCGATATTGCAGCCCTGATCATCGACCACACGCGCGCCCAGCGCCTGCAGCATGCCGGCGCCACCGTCGTTGGTGGCGCTGCCACCCAGACCAATATAGATAGTCTTTGCCCCGGCGCGAACCACACGGAGTATCAGCTCGCCCACGCCATAGGTCGAAGCCGCAAGCGCCGCCGATTCCGTGCAGGGTGAATACCCAATACCCGCCGCCTCGGCCATCTCAATTACAGCCGACTCGCGCTCGACATCAACCAGCATCCGGGCAGACACGCGGTCGCCCAAGGGACCTGCCACCTCGCAGGTCACAATCTCACCGCCGCACGCGGCAACGGCATCGAGCGTCCCCTCACCGCCATCCGCCAGCGGCAATGTGCACACCTCGGCATCGGGCCAAACGCGGCGCACGCCTTCGGCAACCGCCGCCTCCGCCTGCGCACTCGAAACGCTGCCCTTAAAGGAGTCGATCGCCAACAGCACACGGCGGGGCCGGCGCTGCACGGGGCCAAAATCAACCGCCGCGCCAGCATCCTCTTCGGCACCCGCGAGCGCTGCGGCGTGAGCGGCGTGTGCTTCAAGATCGGCCCCACAGCCGCAATCAGCGCCGCCCGCTCCGCGCAGACCGTCAAAATAGCTACTCAGCAGCTCACGGCATTCATCCGCCAAGGCCCCAGCCGTCACGTTAAACCGATGATTCAGGCGCGAGTCGGCATTCAAATCGTATAGGGATCCCAACGCGCCCGCCTTGGCGTCGCTCGCGCCATACACGCAGCGCCCCACGCGCGCGTTAACCATAAGGCCTGCGCACATGCAGCAGGGTTCCAACGTCACATAGACCGTACAGTCGGAAAGGCGCCAGCGACCGAGCGCCTGGGCAGCGGCGCACACGGCCGCAAACTCGGCATGAGCCGAAGGGTCCTGGTCGAGTTCGCGCCGATTGTGCGCCCTCGCGGCGATCTCACCGTCGCGCACCACCACGGCACCAATCGGTACCTCGCCCACCGCAGCGGCGGCGCGAGCCTCCGCCAACGCCTCGCGCATGAACTTCTCGTCGATTTCGGTGATCGTCATCGTTCGCCTTCCCTGTTGCAAATTCAAAACGATGCTATCATTACGACTCACGGAGAGATGGCAGAGCGGTTGAATGCGGCGGTCTTGAAAACCGTTGAGCGCGAGAGCGTTCCGGGGGTTCGAATCCCCCTCTCTCCGCCACTTCTAGTGATGCACCGGCGTCATGGTTCGCTCGAACAGCGCATCGACCACGTCGGCCATCTCAGGTCGACGCTCAAGATCGTGGCCCGATTCCCACCATATCGTGAAAAGTCGAATAATACCGCCGGCGACAAACTCAGACGTCGTCTCGAGTGACACGGGGGCCAGGGCATCCTCGGCAAGCACGTTCATCACACGCTCGCGGATGGAGCGGGCAATGCGGTCGCAAATAACGTTGGTCAACATGCCCGACATGCTGCTTGCCAAAATGTTATCCATGAGCCGCTCGTGCGTCAGAATCAAATCCATGGCATCGTCCAAAATCGCGTGCCAAAGCGCGCGCACGTCCTCGGCAGATACCGCGCCGGCCTCATCGGGCTGTTTTTGCGGCAAGCCCGACATAAGCTCATCGATATAAAAGGCAAAGTAATCGTTCTTGTCGCGAAAGTGCTTGTAGAACGTCGTGCGGCGAATCATGGCGCGGTCGCACAGCATGGCAACCGTCAGGTCCTCAAAACGATGCTCCTCGAGAAGCTCGGTGAAGGCATCGAACAGGGCGCGGTAGGTTTTCTTAATGCGAAGGTCCACTGGTATCGCCATCCTCAGGGCAAAGACAACACTCGTCAATCTGTCGCATATCTTACACCTGTACCCCGCCCCTCGCCGAGCGGTCGACCTTACCGAAAACATAACGCTTACCGGAAAGTTCGGCACGGCAAAACGTTGCGGGTATACTAGTAGCGTTATACCAACGGCAGCTGGCGCATGCCGCCGCGGCCATTCGAAACGGAGACATCATGATTACCGTCATCATCGGCATCGTTGTTGTCATTGTGATTGTCTGCGCCATCGCCGGCATCTACAACAACATGGTCACCAAGCGTAACCGCATCGATAACGCCTGGCAGAACATCGATACGCAGCTGCAGCGCCGCAACGACCTGATCCCCAACCTGGTCGAGACCGTCAAGGGCTATGCCAAGCACGAGCAGGAGACGCTCTCCGCCGTAATCAGCGCGCGCAACACCGCCGTCAAGGCGACCACACCCGAGGCAAAGATGGAAGCCGACAACGTGCTGACCGGTGCCCTGCGTCAGCTCTTTGCCGTGGCCGAATCCTACCCCGACCTTAAGGCAAACACCAACTTTACGCAGCTCCAGGCATCGCTCGAGGATACCGAGAACAAGATTAGCTACGCACGCCAGAGCTACAACGACTGCGTGCTCAGCTACAACAACGCCATCCAGACGTTCCCGGCAGTCATCTTTGCCGGCATCTTCCAGTTTAAGGAGCGCCAGGGCTTCGAGGCCGCCGAAGCAGCCCGCCAGGCCCCGACCGTCAAGTTCTAACAGATCCGCAGCGTATCCTTAATCGGGTATATGCATAAACCGCCCCGTCGAATGCATACTTCGACGGGGCGGTTGCTTTTTTAGCGAAGGTCCCCCTCTAAGCACCGTGCATTTTTGGGAGTATTCAACATAACCAAGAGCTTCGGGCGCCACGATAAATGCCAAAGACCGCGAATATCCCTGCAAATCAAGCGCTGTCGGCCCATAACCCCGCCCATCATTCGTAGAAAACATCGAGAAATCCCGATTTTTTGCCCGAGGTCGGTATGCAGGGGCCTTCGATTGCAGAATACTCGCAAAAATGCACGTCGCCACCACCCCCACATGGCGCGAAGCAAAACAAATGCGCAGCCTTCCTTTCCGGCGCACTCCGCAGGACGAAAGAACCTCCGCCGCACGAAGTGTGAACTGCGCCCCAATTCTTGGACGGGCTAATAAGCGGCCTACGCCGCACATAGGGACTGATTCCGGAATTCCTCCGGGGTCAGTCCCTTCAGTT
>ENA-OUPA01000696-OUPA01000696.1-human-gut-metagenome-genome-assembly--contig:-NODE-696-length-19928-cov-31.4057_pt1 | contig 19928 bp, 19 predicted proteins | sample MGYA00237939_ERZ548770 | MGnify/ENA primary metagenome ERZ548770 (study PRJEB26490, sample SAMN05356877) | human gut metagenome | biome: terrestrial biome; feature: human-associated habitat; material...
CTGCAACGTCAACGACCCTTCCGCCCGCGTGCTGGCAAACTACGGCGCTTCGGGCGTGTGATCCTCTGAGACCCGCAGGTTATCTTGCGGAGTTCCACTTTTTGCTCGATATTACGTCCAGAATCGAACATCGCACGCTTTGCGGAGTTCGACTTTCGTGCGGAGTTGGAACACCGCAAATGACCCGAACACCGCAAACCTTGCGGAGTTCCAATTTAAGACGATATTACATCAAATATTTGGAACATCGCAAGATGTTTTACCACAGTAGCGCAGCTGTGAGAGGATAACAAAGCAGGCACGCATTTCCGGCTTTTCCGGGTGCGTGCCTGCTTTTCCTCTGCTCTGTTTTTCAGCTGCCGGAGACTGCCAGCGCCAGCACGGTGACCAGCACTGCAAAGCCTCCAAGGACGCCGAGGGCGATCTTTGTCTCATCGGCCTTGATCTGTTCCTGGATCGCCACCTGTGCCCCAGCATAGACGATGCAGCTGGCGCTGTGGCCGTCAGGCGTAACGGCGGTGATGACCGTCTTGCCGTCCCCCACCGCCGTTACCAGCCCAAAGGGGTCTACCGTGGCGGCGGCAGGGTTGCTGCTGGTCCAGGTGATGGGTATGGCGCTGCCGTTTTCTGCCGCTACGGTGGCTTTCAGGGCCGCTGTGCCTCCGATGCCCTCCAGATACAGCCGCTCCTTGTTCAGGGTCACCCGGCCCACGTTGGACACCACCGTTACGTCACACCGCAGGGTAGTGGTGTAGGTGTTGGCCACGATGGTGGCCTTGCCGGGCTGCTGGGCCGTTACGAGGCCGTTGCGGTCTACCGTCGCCACGGCGGGGTTGGTGCTGTACCACTGGTACACCCAGTCGTCGGGGGCGGCGCTGGAGAGGTAGAGCTGGTACACCGGGTGCAGGTCGTTGTACTCGATTTCCAGATCCAGCCCGCTCTGGCACAGGCGGCTCTCTTCCGCCGCAGTATTTTCTTCGTTCAGTATCGCCGCCGTGGGTGCCGCCGCAGCCGCACTCAGAGGGCCGGCCGCAGCGCCGAAGAGCAGTGTCACTGCCAGGGCGGCAGCAAGATGGGCTAAATGCTTTTTCATCCGATGTTCCTCACAGTCTTGCGGGGCGCTGGTCGGCGCGGCCCGCAGTTCATCAAAAATCTCTTACCTTTCGGAGCAGGTTGTACGAAGACGAAGCCTGTCCGTTCTTACCTTTTATTATATCATCCCGCCGCTGCGTAGGCAAATAAAAGCTCTTGCACAGTTTTTGTGCAGATGTTACAATAAGGGCAGCAAGTATTTCGGTCAACAACAGGAGGAATTTATCATGGTAAAGCACATCATTCTCTGGCAGCTCAAGGACGAATATTCCGACGCCGAAAAGGCAGACATCAAGGCCGGCATCAAAGCGGGTCTCGAGGGTCTGGCCGGTCAGATTCCCGGCCTCGTGGAGGTCCACGTCAACATCAACGGTCTGCCCTCTTCCAACGCCGATCTGATGCTGGACACCACCTTTGAGTCTGCCGAGGCACTCAAGGGCTACTCCAAGCACCCGGCTCATGTGGCCGTCGCCGACAGCAAGGTGCGGCCCTACTATAAGAGCCGCGTCTGCCTCGATTACGAGGTTTAATATTGACAAACCCACCGATTTTGCGTATATTAGATGTAATAATGTAAATTGGCTGTGAAGAGAAGAGTACGCCTCGTCTGCGCCTGACAGAAAGCCCGAAGGATGGAACCGGGCAGGCCGCGCGGAGCGGAACATGGTCTCTGAGCTGCGCGGGCGAAGCGTTTAGCCTGCGACGGGTGCGCCCGTTACTGCGCTCGCCGGAAGTTCCGGCGCAAGGCCGCGTCTGCAAGGGTGCGGCGAAACAAGGTGGTACCACGGAAGTTACACGCTCTCGTCCTTGTCCGGCACAGCCGGCAGGGCGAGGGCGTTTTTCGCTGTTAACGCCAAAAGAAAGGAAGAATCGTTTTCATGAGCGAGCACAAGACATTCTACATCACCACACCGATTTATTATCCCAGCGACAAGCTGCACATCGGCCACAGCTACACCACCGTGGCCTGCGACGCACTGGCGCGCTTCAAGCGGATGCAGGGCTACGACGTCATGTTCCTGACCGGCACCGACGAGCACGGCCAGAAGATCCAGGACAAGGCCGCCGACGCCGGCGTGACCCCCAAGGAGTACGTGGACAAGATCGTGGCCACTGTCAAGGATCTGTGGAAGCTGCTGGACGTCAGCTACGACCGCTTCATCCGCACCACCGACGACTACCACATGGAGTCCTGCCAGAAAATTTTCACCAAGCTGTATGAGCAGGGCGACATCTACAAGGGCGAGTACATCGGCCACTACTGCAAGCCCTGCGAGAGCTTCTGGACCGACAGCCAGCTGGTGGACGGCAAGTGCCCCGATTGCGGCCGCGAAGTGTACGACGCACACGAGGAAGCCTACTTCTTCAAGACCAGCAAGTATGCCGACCGCCTGCTGAAGCTCTACGAGGAGAACCCCCAGTTCATCCAGCCTGAGAGCCGCAAGAACGAGATGATCGCCTTCATCAAGCAGGGCCTGCAGGACACCTGCGTGTCCCGCACCTCCGTGAAGTGGGGCATCCCCGTGCCCTTCGACCCCAAGCACACCATGTATGTGTGGGTGGACGCCCTGAGCAACTATATCTCCGCGCTGGGCTACGGTAACGAAAAATATCACGACTACGACAAGTTCTGGCCTGCCGACCTTCACATGGTGGGCAAGGAGATCCTGCGTTTCCACACCATTCTGTGGCCCGCCATGCTGATGGCTCTGGATCTGCCTCTGCCCAAGCGGGTGTTCGGCCACGGCTGGCTGCTGATGAACGGCGGCAAGATGTCCAAGTCCGTGGGCAACGTGGTGGACCCTGTGATCCTGTGCGACCGCTACGGCGTGGATGCCATCCGCTACTTCCTGCTGCGTGAGATCCCCTTCGGCAACGACGGCATGTTCACCAACGAGGCCCTGATCAACCGCATCAACAGCGACCTGGCCAACGACCTGGGCAACCTGCTCAGCCGCACCGTCGCCATGTGCGAGAAGTACTTCGGCGGCACCGTGCACAATGTGGCCGGTACCGAGGCCATTGACACCGAGCTGGAGACCATGGTCAACGAGCTGACCGCCAAGGTCACGGCCGACATGGACAGCCTGACCATCCCGCAGGCCCTGATGGAGATCTTTGCGGTCATCCAGCGCGCCAACAAGTACATCGACGAGACCGCACCCTGGGCGCTGGCCAAGGACGAGGCCAACAAGGCCCGTCTGGAGAGCGTGCTGTACCACCTGTGCGAGGCACTGCGCGTGTGCGGCATCCTGCTGAACGCATACCTGCCCACCACCGCACCCAAGATGATGGAACAGCTGGGTCTGGACGCATCTGCTCTGGACCTGACCAAGGCCACCTACGGCGCACAGGAGACCTACACCGTGCACAAGGGCGAGGCACTGTTCCCCCGCATCGATGTGGCAAAGGAAATTGCCCACCTGAAGGAAGAGGACGAGAAGCGCAAGGCCGCTGCCGAAGCTGCCAACAAGGCCAAGGCTGAAGCGGAGAAGAAGGCTGCCGCCCCCGCCGAGGAGAGCACCGTGGACTTTACCCACGAGGAAGAGATCGACTTTGACACCTTCTGCAAGGTGGAGCTGCGCGTGGCCGAAGTGCGCGCCTGCGAGAACCTGAAGGAGAGCAAGAAGCTGCTGCATCTGACCGTGTTTGACGGCGAGCGCGAGCGCTGCATCCTGTCCGGCATCGCCAAGTGGTTCAAGCCGGAGGACCTGATCGGCAAAAAGATCGGCATCGTGTGCAACCTGGCACCCCGCCCGATGATGAAGGGCAAATACGTCAGCGAGGGCATGATCTTTGCTGCCGACACCGCCGACGGCGGCTGCTCCATCGCTTTCTACGGCGACGACACCCCGGTCGGCAGCCGCATCCACTAAGTCATGGAGAAAACGACGCTTTCCCGTGCGGAAAAGCTGGACCGGATCTTCGGTACGCCGGTATATGCTGTGCTGCTGGCCATTTTCTGCAATGTACTGTGGGGTTCGGCGTTCCCCTTTATCAAGCTGGGCTACCGCCTGTTTTCCATTGATTCCGGCAACACCGCCTCCATCCTCTGCTTTGCAGGGGTACGGTTCATGCTGGGCAGCTTTTTGGTGCTGCTGGGCAGTGTCCTGCTGCAGAACCGGGTGCCCCGGTTCCCCCGGGGAAAGGTGGCAGCAGAGTGCTGTGCACTGGGTCTGTGGCAGACCACCCTCCAGTATGCCTTTTACTACATGGCAGTGGCTCTGCTCACCGGTGCATTCGGCGGCATCCTGAACAGCACCCAGAGCTTTCTGGGCGTCATCTTTGCCCACTTTCTGTATGGCAAAAACGACCGCATGACCCCCGCCAAGCTGCTGGGCTGTGTGCTTGGTTTTGCCGGGGTGCTCATCGGCACCCTGGGCAACCACGGCAGCGGCAGCAGCTGGGGCATCTTCTGCATGCTGCTGGCCACGGTCATCTTTACCCTGTCCGGCCCGTGGAACAAGGCCGTGACCAAAAAGGCCGACAGCTTTGCGGTCTGCTTTATCAACCTGTTTGTGGGCGGCGCAGCCCTGTTTGTGCTGGGCACTGCGCTGGGCGGACATCTGGGCAGTGTGAACCCGCTGGGCATCCTGGTGCTGCTGTATCTGGCCTTCATCTGCGGAGCCGGCTATGTGCTTTGGGCCCTGTTGATGAAGAACAACCCCGTCAGCCGCATTGCCATCTTCGGCTTTGTGAACCTTGTAGTCAACGTGCTGCTGAGTGCTGTGCTCAACGGCGAGCCCCTGTTCCGCTGGCAGTATCTGGCAGCTCTGGTGTTCGTGTGTGTGGGCATCTGGCTGGTGAATAAGGCACCCGCCCAAAAGGAGAAGGTATGACCGGCCCGATTTTTGACACCCATGCTCATTACAGCGCCCGCGCCTTTGACGCCGACCGCTTTGCCCTGCTGGACAGTCTGCCCGCAAAGGGCGTGGTAGGCGTGTGCGAGCAGGCCACCCACTCCGGGGACGCCCCCCGGGTGCTGGAGCTGGCCCACCGCTACCCCTGGGTGGTGGCGGCCATTGGCATCCATCCGGAAAGCCTGCTGCCTGCCGCCGACTGCGGCGAAGATGGCCCCGCCCCCACGGTGTCGGTATACGGCGGCGATTGGGCGGCCGAAATGCGCGCCCTTGCCCCCTGCTACGAGGACCCCAAGGTGGTGGCCGTGGGCGAATGCGGGCTGGACTACCATTGGCCCGTGCCCAAGGACGCCCAGCTGGCCCTGTTTGAAGCCGAGATCCGTCTGGCGCTGGAACTGGACAAGCCCATTATCGTGCACGACCGGCAGGCCCACGCAGATGTCTATGCCCTGCTGAAAAAATACCGGCCCAAGGGCATCGTCCACTGCTATTCCGGCAGTGCGGATGACGCCGTGTGGCTGGCACAGCAGGGTCTGTACATTGGCTTTGGCGGTGCCTGCACCTTCCAGGGAGCCAAGCGAGCGGCAAAAGCCATTGCTGCCCTGCCGCTGGAAGCCATCGTGCTGGAGACGGACTGCCCCTATATGGCCCCGGAGCCGGTGCGCGGCACCCGCTGCGACAGCAGCCTCATCCGCTATGTGGGCGAGTACATCGCCCAGCTGAAGGGCCTTTCTGTGGAAGAGGTGTTCCGCACCACGGCCGAGAACGCCCGCCAGGTGTACAGTCTGTAATATTTCCCCGCAAGATACAGGGTCTGTGCCCTGTTTCTGGATAAATCAAGCTTTAGAATCCATACTGTTATAAGGAGATTTCTATCATGAAAGCACGCATTCCCAAACACCGCGAGTTCATCATCAACTTCCCCGACAGCATCGACAACGCCAAGGCCAACGAGGGCTGGGCAAAGCTGCAGCAGATCGTGGAGGACTACAAGAAGGCCCACAACGGCGCTTCCGTCTACGCCCCCACCTTCATCGAGGACTGCGAGCCCGCGGTCAAGAAGCTGCAGGAAGAGTACGGCTTCGAGTACACCGTCGAGTACGTTCAGTAATTTTTGACTAAAAAGCTCCCCTCTGTGCAATGCACGGAGGAGAGCTTTTTTGCGTTGTTTTGGAAAGACCGTCTTTTACTGTTCCACCTTGCTCAGCAGGATGCGGTCGTTGTCCAGCGTCTTGCCGGCGTTCTCGCGGAACTTTTCCAGCAGGTCGTCCACGGTCATCCGGCTGCGCTCTTCGCCCTGCACGTCGAACACGATGCGGCCCGCATCCATCATCAGGGTGCGGTTGCCCAGTTCCAGCGCCTGATGCATGTTGTGAGTGACCATCAGGCAGGTGATCTTCTTTTCGGCCACGATGTTCCGGGTCAGCTCCAGCACCTTTTCCGCCGTGGCGGGGTCCAGAGCGGCGGTGTGCTCGTCCAGCAGCAGCAATTTGGGGGTGACCAGCGTAGCCATGAGCAACGTCAGCGCCTGCCGCTGGCCGCCGGACAGCAGGCCCACCGGCTGTTTCATGCGGTCCTCCAGGCCCATGTCCAGCAGAGAGAGCTTCTCGCGGAACAGTTCTTTATCCTTGCGGGAGATGCGGGAGAAAATGGCGTGGGGCGCGGTGCCTGCACGCAGGTAGGCCAGCGCAAGGTTTTCCTCAATGGTCATGTTGGGGGCTGTGCCTTTGAGGGGATCCTGGAACAGGTGGCCGATGACCTTGCCGCGCTGGTGCTCCGGCTCAAAGGTGATGTCCTGCCCGCCCAGCACGATGCTGCCCTCGTCGGCGATGAACCCGCCGGTGATGGCATTGAACAGGGTGGACTTGCCCGCGCCGTTGGAACCCACGATGGTGGCAAAGTCCCCGGCTTCCATGTGCAGGCTCACTCCGTTCAAAGCCACCTTTTCGTTCACGGTACCGGGGTTGAAGGTCTTATGCAGGTCGTTCAGCTGCAGCATTTCCATCTTACTTTCCCTCCTTCACGGCCGCGGCGCGGCGGGTGCGGGCGTCATGCTTGCGCTTTTCAAAGGCAAAATGCTCCCGGATGGCCGGCATCGAGATGGCCACGGCCACGATGATGGCCGACACCAGCTTCATGGCAGCGGCCGGCACATTGAAGCGCAGGGCCACAGCCACGATAAAGCGGTACAGGCAGCTGCCGAACACCACGCCCAGAACGCGGCGCAGCATGGTGCGCTTGCCCACAAGGGTCTCGCCGATGATCAGGGAGGCCAACGCAATGGTGACCATGCCGGTGCCCACGTTGATGTCACAGCTCTTCTGGTACTGGGCCAGCAGACCGCCGGACAGCGCACACAGCGCACCGGACACGCACAGGCCCACCGTAATGGTAAAGGCCGGGTTGATGCTGGAGGCCCGCACCATGGCGGTGTTGTCACCGGTGGCCCGGATGGACAGGCCCAGCCGGGTGCCCAGGAAGCCCAGCATGGCGGCGCAGGCCAGGGCGATGATCACCCCCACCAGCACCAGCTTGTACCAGCTGCCCAGAAAGCCCAGCGACTTTTTGGCCAGCGAGAAGATGGTCTCGGTCTTGACCAGCGACATGGTGGAGGAAAAGCCCATGGCCGCCAGATTGATGGTGTACAGGCCGGTGTTGACGATGATACCGGCCATGATGCTTTCCACACCAAGGCGGGTCTGCAAAAACGCAGTGACAAAGCCGGAGCACACGCCCGCCGCCATGGCCGCCGCAAGGGCCAGAATGGGGTGGCCGGTCAGTGCTACCTGACAGGCCACCGCACAGCCCAGGGTAAAGCAGCCGTCGGTGGACAGGTCTGCGATGTTCAGGATGGAATAGCTCAGAAACAGTGCCAACGCCACCAGAGCGTAGATACAGCCAAGCTCCAGCGCGGTCTGGATGACGTTGAGCGAAAAGATACTCGCCAGCATGTGTGTGCTCCTTTGAAATGTAATGATAAAGCAAACCCTCTCAGGCCGCTTCGCGTCCAGCTCTCCCGATGGGCGAGCTTTTTTGTGCTGATCTTCAACCTTTCCTTTACCTGCCAAAAGCTCCCCCTTTCGGGAGAGCTGGCAAAACCGTCAGGTTTTGACGGAGAGGGTTTCCTCCGATTGAGGTTCAGGAGAAGTTCTCCGCCGTGGTCACTTCCACGATCTCGGTGCAGTAGGGTTTGAATGCTTCCTTCAGGGCGTCCAGCTTGTCACCCTCAAAGCCCATGGCGGCAGCGGTCTCGGTGTTGATGGTCACAATGCCGTTGTCAAAGGTCTGGTAGGGCATTTCGGCGGCACTCTTGCCATCGCACAGGATCTCGGCCACCATGTCGGCGGTGGCCTCGCCCAGCTGGACGTAATCCACGCCGTAACCCACGAAGGCACCGTTCAGGGCAAAGCTGTCGGCACCGGTGAAGTGCATCACGCCGGCCTCGGTGAAGGTCTCGTAGATGGACAGCTCCGCGGTCATGATGGTGTTGTCGGTGGGGGTGAACACGGCCTTGACCCCGGCAGCCACCAGGGCTTCGGCAGCCATCTGCACCTCGGCAGTGGTGGTGCCGTTCTTTTCCACCACCTTGATGCCGTTCTTCTCGCAGAAGGCCTTGGCATCGGCGATGGCCTGCGTGGAGGAATCCTGGCTCAGGTCATACAGCAGGCCGATGGTGTCGATCTCCGGGTCTGCGGCAAGGATCAGGTTCATGATGGCGGCGGTGTTCAGGGCGTCGGAGGTGCCGGTCATGTTCTCGCCGCCGTCAAAGCCTGCAGCAGCGGGGTCGGTGACGGCGGAGTACACCACCGGGATCTCGGTATCTTCCACAGCGGCCAGCATGGTGGCGGCGGTGGGGGTGGCCACAGCCACGATCACGTCCACGCCATCGGCCACCAGGTCGGCACCGATTTGGTTCAGGTTGCTCTGGTCGGCCTGCGCGTTGGCGTAGTAATCAGCGTAGTCAAAGGTGACGCCCTTTTCCTTGCCCAGCTCGTCCAGACGGCTCTCCACGGATGCCACGATCTGGTTGAGGGAAGCATGATCCACATAGTTGACGATGCCCACCTTGAAGGTCTCACCGGCCACGGCGCTGGAAGCTGCCTTGGAGGAAGCGGCGGTGCTGGTGGAGGCGGAAGATGCTGCGCCGCCGCAGCCGGTCAGTGCCAGTGCGGAAACGGCGGAAGCGGCCATGGCGGCCTTCAGGAAGCTGCGGCGGGAGATCATGTTCATGGTTTTCATAGTGGTTAACTCCTTTCCCGGAGCGGGCGGCATAAAAAAGACCCGCTCCCTTTGCGGGACGGGTCTTTCCAAAATAAAAACGACCCTGTCCCTGTGTGTTATCCACAAGGACAGGATCGGTAAAATACGATTCTGCGGTGCCACCTTGCTTGCCCTGCTGTGAACGCAGAGCCTCTCACGGAGAGCCAACACTCCCCTGCCCTGTAACGGAGGCTTCCGTCCCAAGCTACTGGGGAACTTTCCCGTTTGCCCGGCCCTCGGCGGCCCACGAAACTCTGCCCCGCTCTCGCCCGTTTGCACTGTCCGGGCTCACTGCAGATGCGCTGTGCAGGTTCTCTTCCGCCTCATCGGTTTGATTGCATTATACACTTTATTGGCATAAAGTCAAGGGGAAATTTCAAAAATTTCTTTTTTCTACAGCACAAAGTCATTCTTCCGTGCATCAGGCCCGCTTTGTGCGGCGCTTGCGCCAGACGAAGTACGCCGTGTACGCCAGCCATACCACAATGCCGCCCAAAGTCAGCGCACGGCTCAGCCGGATGCCGTCGGGCTGGTAGACAAAATCGATGCTGTTTTCACCTGCCGGGCACAGCACAGCCATCAATCCCTCGTCCACCTCCACAATGTCGGCCTCCTGCCCGTTGACATAGGCCGTAAAGCCATCATCGTAAGGCACGGAGAAGAACACGAGGTTCTCTTTTTCCAGCGTGATCTCGGCGTGGAAGCCCGAATTGTTCATCTGGAACACACTGGCAGCCGTGGCGCGGCGCTCGCGGCAGTCCTGCACGTAGGACTCATAGTACAGCTCCTCCCGTCTGCCTTCCGGCAGATGGGTGAGGTACTTGCCGTAGACTGCAGCATCCTCGTCGGTAAGCACCAGTGCACGCATCAGGAGGTTTGCGCGGGTGGCCTTGGCTGTCTCCTCGTACTCGGTCTGGGTGAGGTAATAGTCATAGGCAAAGCCCATGGGCACGTAGTTCGTGTTGCGGTAGACCGCATAGCCGTCCTTTGCAAAGGCATATTCCCAGCCGTCGTCGGCTTCGTTTTCAAAGTCGGTCTGCTTTTCCGGCGTGGTGATAAGGTACTCCACACTCAAAAGGCCCCGCAGTGCATAATTGGAAAGCTCCGGCTCACTACGCACATCCCGCTTGACCCCCAGCGCCGGGTAGAAGCTGAGGATGCTGGGGGCCGCCGTGCTGCCAAAATACTGCAGGCAGCTCTTATCCAGCCACATGCCGATGTTGTCGTGGATCTTGTACGTATCCACGCGGTAATCGCCTTCGGGCAGGTCGTTTTTCAACAGCAGGGCGTTGGTGTCCTGCTTCACAAGGTCGCTGTCGGTATACCACTGGCCGAACTTGCCAATGCCGATGTGCACCACGCTGAACAGGAAGGCAAACGCCAGCACTGCCGCCGTCATGCGCTGGGCAAAGCGACTGTCGCCCCGCCACTTCTGGCAGAGATAGCGGTACAGCAGCAGGCCCAGCAGGCCAAAGCCCAGCACCGCACAGTACTGACCGGGGTTCTTGAGCACGCCGAACGACCAGCTGCCGGTGTCGCTGTCCTGCACCGGCACCACCGCAAAGGCCACCGTGGCGATCATCAGCCAGCTGATGCCGCGGGCCGGGCTGTCCAGATCGGTGTTGTGGTCTTCCAGCGCGTTCACGGTCATTGCGGCCAGCACCAGCACCGGCATATAGTACCAGCGCGCATAGTAGCTGGAATTGAGGGCGTAGAACGCACTGTTCAGGATGGGCACCAGTGCGAACACGGCGCAGGTGCCCACGATGCGCTTTTTACTGTCGCCGCACTTTGCTTTCCAGTAGGCCACGGCACCGGCCAGACTGCACAACGGCAGATAGGCCGACATGCTGGTCCACTTGATCACGCCCTCCGACCAGATGGATGTGAGGTAAGGAGAATCCGGCGGCATGATCCAGCTGACGAGAATTGCAAGGTACTGCTGCACCTTGCTGTAGGTCAGAAAGCCCCAGCCGGAGGAAAGGTCGATGGTGCGCGGGTTCTGCAAAATGGAGAGCACCGCAGGCACCAGCAGGATGCTGCCCATGGCAGCGCCCAGCAGGCTTTCAAAGGCCAGCAGCCCGAACTTTTTTGCAGTGAGACGGAAGTCCCTTGTGCTGAGCTTGCAGATGAAGTAGATGGCCAGAAATACCACCTGACCGATGAAGAAGAAGTAGTTGTTGACAAGGTTCACCGCCACCCAGAACGCAAACCAGCTGCGGCGGTCATTGTAAAGGGCCTCGTCCAGCGACCACAGCAGATACGGGAACAGCGCCACCACATCTACAAAGTGGTTGAAGAACACATTGTATACCGTAAAGCCGGAGAAGGTATACAGGCAGGCTCCCAGCACGGCGTAGTCGATATTTTTGACGTAGCGGCGCAGATACAGGTACGCACCGCCGCCCGCCACGGCAAACTTGAGCACCAGCAGCGGCACCATGAGGTAGGGCAGCCACCCCTGCGGGAAGAGCAGCGAGAACCAGAAGAATGGCGAGCCGTACAGGTAGAACGAATAGGCGTTCATCACGCCGCTGCCAAGGTCGGTAGCCCATGAGAAGGTATTGTGCACCGAGGTGAACGCACTGTCCGGGTAGCCTGCGCCCTTGATAAAGCCGTTCATATAGCGGTAAAAGCTGATCTGCTGGCTGTTGAAATCGCCTGCATAGTGGAAAAAGCCGCCGTCGATGATATAAAACGGCAGAAAGAACAGGGCCGCCGTGAGGGCACACAGGCCCACCGTCAGCCAGAATTTATCCTTTTTTTGCCCCAGCAGCTGCGGCTGCCGGGCAGTACCAGACCGCTCCATGGTTTCCTCTTTTCTCTGCCAAAGCGGCAGAAAGTTGGTTTGTTCTAGTATAGCACGAACACTGCGCAGAAAAAAGGGCTTGACAACGCTCTGCCGGACAGGTATGTTGGAGAAAAAAGGAGGAAGCTGCCATGCTGTACCCGTTCAGCGCCCTGCTGGCGCGCATGAAATATATTACCCGCTGGAGCCTGATGCACTCCACCCGGGCCGAATCTCTCAGCGAGCACACCTGCGATACCGCCCTGCTGGCCCACATGCTTTGCCTGATCGCACGGCGGTACACCGGCACGCCCTGCCGCCCCAAAACGGTAGCAGTGGCGGCGCTGTACCACGACGCGCCGGAGATCATTACCGGCGACATGCCCACACCGGTCAAGTACAGCAGCCCCACCCTGCGGGATGCCTACAAGGCGTTGGAAAACGAGAGCGTGCGCTGCATGACCGGCCTTCTGCCGGACAAGTTGAGCGAAGAGCTGTCCCCGTTCATCTCCGGGGAACTGCTCACCGCCGAGGAAAAGCGCCTGCTGAAGGCCGCCGACCGGCTGAGCGCCCTCATCAAATGCACGGAGGAGCAGCGCAGCGGCAACCACGAGTTTGACGCGGCGCTGGCCCAGCAGAAAGCGGCCCTGCAGGCCATGCACTGCCCGGAAGCCGACTGGTTCATAGAGCACTGTCTGCCCTGTTACACCCAGAATCTGGATGAGCTGACCCGGCAGCAGTAATATTCCCCTTACGGAAACGGCACCTCGCGCACGTCGTCCGGGTCGATGCCCGCTTTGCGCTGCTCTTCAAAAACAGCATCGATCAGCTCGTCCAGATCTTCCAGATGGGTCAGGGTGCAGCAGTAGCGGCGCAGATTGGCCGCACCTTTCAGCCCCTTCATATAGTGCATGGTCTGAGAGCGGGCCTGCGGCATGGCGACGAACTCGCCCTTCTGCTCCACCATCTCCTCCACCTGACGGCGCAGCGCATTCATGCGGGCCTGCAGGTTGGGTGCCTTGGGTGCGGGCAGGCCTTCAATGGCGGCGTTCACCCGCTCAAAGAGCCACGGGTCGCCCAGCGCGCCCCGGGCGATCATCACGCCGTCACAGCCGGTGGCCTGCATCATCTCCACCGCATCCTCTGCCGAGTGGATGTCGCCGTTGCCCAGCACCGGAACCCTGACGGCATCCTTCACCCGGGCAATGATCTCCGGGTCGATGCCGGGGGTGTACATCTGCTCCCGGGTACGGGCGTGCACCGCAATGAGGGCTGCGCCGGCCTGCTCACAGGCCTTGGCACACTCCACTGCAGTGATGTGGTCGGCATCCCAGCCCTTGCGCATTTTCACGGTGACAGGCCGTTTTGTATTTGCCACAACCTGCTCCACGATGCGCCCGCAGCGGTCCGGGTCCAGCATCAGCTTGCTGCCTGCGCCGCCGGACACGATCTTGGGGGCCGGGCAGCCCATGTTGATATCCACAAAGTCGAACTCGTACTGTTCGATGGCGGCGGTGGCTTCGCCCATGATCTCGGGCACTTCGCCAAAGATCTGCACGCCATAGGGTGCACCGTTGGGTTCGGCCTTGAGCAGGCTCACCGTCTTGTGGTCGCCGTACACCAGCGCCCGGCTGGACACCATTTCGCTCACGGTAAAGCCTGCACCGTGCTGGGCCATCAGGCGGCGGCAGGGTGCATCCGTAAAGCCCGCCATCGGGCCGAACACCGCCCGGTGCGGCAGGATGATATTGCCGATTTTCAAAGGTTCCATAGGTTTCCTCAAATCTGATTGATTTAAAAAGGCTCCTCCATCGGGAGGAGCCTTTTTTTGTTATTTCGGGCAGCGGCTTCGCCCTCTCCGTCATTGCTTACGCAATGCCACCTCCCCCAAAGTGGGAGGCTTTGGCAGTCCATAGAAAGTTTCTGGTTTCGCCAGAGGCTCTCCCTTTGGGAGAGCTGTCTGCAAAGCAGACTGAGAGGGCGAGCCCGTTCGCCTTTACATCTTCTCCGGCACAGTGATCTTGAACATGGTCAGCACGTTGAAGATGACGTTCTTCACGCCGATGCACAGAGCCAGACGGGCCTGCTGCACGGCAGAGTCTGCGCCCTGGATACGGCAGCTGCCGTAGAAGCGGTGGAAGGCACTGGCCAGATCAATGACAAAGCGGTTGATGCGGCTGGGGTCGTACTTCTCGGCTGCCATGACGATCTCCTGCGGGAAGGCAGCCAGCATGCGGATCAGGTCCATCTCGCTGGGCTCGGTGAGCAGGGTAGCGTCCACCTGCTCGGCACCGGCAAACTGCACGCCCTCGCTCTCCATCTTCTTCAGGATGGAGCAGATGCGGGCATGGGCATACTGCACATAGTACACCGGGTTGTCGTTGTCGGTCTTGACGGCCTGATCCAGGTCAAAGTCGATGCCGCTGCCGGCGTCGTGCATGTTGAACAGGAAGCGTGCGCTGTCGATGGGCACCTCTTCCAACAGGTCGGTCAGGGTGATGGCGTTGCCGGTACGCTTGGACATGCGCACGGGCTGGCCGTCGCGCATCAGGTTGACCATCTGCATCAGGACAACATCAAGATCGTTGCCGTTCAGGCCGATGGCATCCATCGCGCCCTTCATACGGGCCACATGGCCGTGGTGATCGGCACCCCACACGTCGATGGCCTTGGCAAAGCCGCGGGTGGCCAGCTTGTTGTAGTGGTAAGCGATATCGGCAGCAAAGTAGGTGGGGATGCCGTTGGCACGGACGAGCACCTCGTCCTTGGCTTCCTCTTCGGTGCCGTCCTCGGTCTTTTTCTTGTTCACGGTGCCGTACTTGGCAGCGTACTGTGCGCTGCGGTACATGATGGCACCGTCCTCGGCCTTGTAGCAGGCACCCAGCTCCAGCAGCTTGTCCACCACGGCCATCACCGCGCCGGACTCGTGCAGGGTGCTCTCATGGAACCACACATCATAGTCGATGCGGTACTTGCCCAGGTCGCGCTTGAGGGCGGCGATGTTCTTGGGCAGGGCATAGGCCACCAGAGCGTCCTTCAGCTGTGCGAAAGCATCGCTGGCAAACAGGGTCTCTTCGTCCATACCCTGGCAGGCGGCAACGTACTGGTCGCCGTTGATCTCGGCGAACTCCCCGGCCAGCACCTTGATGTCGCCGCCCTGATAGCACTCGGCGGGCAGGGGGTAAGCATCCTCGCCGCAGAACTGCTGCAGGTAGCGCACGGCCAGGCTCTTGCCGAACTTCTGGATCTGGTTACCGGCATCGTTGATGTAAAACTCGCGGGTCACATCATAGCCGGACCAGTCCAGCACAGCGGCCAGACAGTCGCCCAGAGCGCCGCCGCGGGCATTGCCCATGTGCATGGGGCCGGTGGGGTTGGCGGAAACGAACTCCACATTATACTTGGCGCCCTTGCCGTGGTCGGTGCGGCCATACTCCTTGTTGGCGCAGGCACCCAGTACCACACCGGCCCAGTAAGCCGGGGACAGGAACAGGTTGATGAAACCGGGGCCGGCGATCTCGACCTTGGCAAACACGCTGTCGGTCAGGTCGGGCAGGTGGGCCAGCAGGGCCTCTGCGATCATTCTGGGGGCCTTGCGCCAGGTACGGGCACCGGCCATGGCCAGGTTGGAGGCGATGTCGCCGTTCTTCACGTCGGCGGGGATCTCCACGATGAAGGCGGGCAGCTCGGCTTCCGGCAGGGTGCCGTCGGCCATGGCGGCCTTTGCCGCAGCGGTCAGCAGCGCACGGGCCTCGTCCAGTGCAGCCTGCCGGGGGTTGTAATTCTGGTAGGTCTTTTCAAATTCAGTCATTGGTCGGATTCCTTTCACAGTATTGGCAGATTCAGTTCACATGGGTCACGGTCACTTCCAGGCGGTTGCGGCTCACAAGGTCGGCGCTGTTGGCATCCAGCAGATAGGCGAACCGCACGGTGCCGCCCTTCTCGGTCAGTTCGTTCACGATCTCGTCGGCGGTCACACCCAGGGTCATAGAGCCAAAGCCCGTCTCGTAATGGCACAGGTTGCGCTTGCCTTTTTCGATCTGCAGCTGGGTGCCCACCCCGCCGTTTTTGCCGAACCGCAGCATGACCACCCGGCTGCCGTCCACCGCGATCTTCAGCGTGGTGGTGCAGCCCTCGTAGCCGGTGGTCTCGGTCTCTTTATAGGTAATGTAGTAGCTGCCGCCCTTCTGCACGAACTGGCCGCGGGTCATCAGCTCCACAAACTCTTCTTTTTCCTCATCCTCCATCGGCTCGTCGATGTGCTGTTCGATGCGGCTCTTGATGCGGATGATGTAATCTTCCTTCAGCGGTTTACTCACGTTGCTATCCCTTGTCAATATTTGTCAATGGCAATCTGCTCCACCGGGCCGCCTTTGTACTCGCCCAGGAACAGATCTGCCGTCTGCACAAAGCTGTCCGGCACATCGCTGACGTAAAAATGTGCCTGGCCTTCGTTTTCCTGCGCCGCGCGCAGGCCCCGCTCCGACAGCATCCGCTCCAGATGGTGGGCTGCCGTCTTGGCCGGATCCACCAGCGTGACCGACTGTCCCATGAACTCCCCGATCATGGTCTTGAGCAGCGGGTAGTGGGTACAGCCCAGGATCAGAGTGTCCACCCCGGCGTCCCGCACCTCGGTGAGGTACTGGGCGATCACCAGGCGGGTGACCTGCTGCTTTTCCTCTTCGCTGTGATCCACATACCCGGCTTCCACCAGCGGTACGAACAGCGGGCAGGGGCGGGCGGTGATCTCCACGCCCGGCACCAGTTTGCGCAGCAGCGTCTCATAGCTGCGGGAGCGGATGGTGGCCGCAGTGCCGATGACACCGATGCGGCGGTTGCGGGTGGCAAAGGCAGCCTCCCGGGCGGCGGCATCCACCACGCCCAGATAGGGCACCGGCAGCCGGGCCGCCTCGACAGCCGGGTAGGTGCTGGACACCGTACCGCAGGCCGCCATGATGCATTTTACGTTCTGGGACAGCAAAAAGGCGATGTCCTGCCGTGCATACTGCAGGATGGTCTCCGGGCTGCGGCTGCCATAGGGCACACGGCCGGTGTCGCCAAAGTAGACGATCTCCTCATGGGGCAGGCGCTTGCGCAGCTCCCGCACGCCGGTCAGGCCGCCAAGGCCGCTGTCAAATACGCCGATGGGGCGGTTATCCATGCTGTTTTTCCGTCCTTTCCAGGGCAAGTTCGATCAGCCGGTCGATCAGGGCCGGCACCGGCAAACCCTCGTGCTCCATGAGCTTGGGGTACATACTGATGGACGTAAAGCCGGGGAAGGTGTTGATCTCGTTGATCATCACCCGACCGGTGCCCTTTTCCACAAAGAAGTCGCAGCGGGCCAGACCCTCGCAGCCCAGGGCCGTGTAGGCCATAGCGGCGTAGGTCTTGACCTCGTCCAGCTTTTCTTCGGGCAGGTGGGCCGGGATCACGGTCTGGCTCACGCCGTTCTTGTATTTGTCATCGTAGGTGTAGAACTCAGCACCGGCCAGGATCTCGCCCGGACGGGTGGCCACGGCGGGGTCGGAGCCGATGACGGCACATTCCACTTCCTGGCCGTCCACAAAGGCTTCAAACACCACCTTGCGGTCGTTTTCCAGAGCCAGTGCGATGGCCTTTTTCAGTTCCTCACGGTTGGACACCTTAGAAATACCCACGCTGGAACCGGCGTTGGCGGGCTTGACGAACACGGGCCAGCCCAGCTTTGCCTCCACACCAGCGCACACACCCTCCAGGTCACTCTCGATCTGCCAGCGGTTGGCGGCCAGCCACTTGGTGTGCGGGATGTCGTTGGCTTCAAACAGGGCGTTGGCCACCCCCTTGTCCATGCAGGCCGCACTTGCCAGCACGCCGCAGCCCACATAGGGGATGCCGGCCAGCTCCAGCAGACCCTGCACCGTGCCGTCCTCGCCCCACAGGCCGTGCAGCACCGGGATCACCACATCCACATGCAGCTTTTCCACATGACCTTCCGGGGTGAACAGCACCATGCCGTGGTCGGCGCGGTCCGGGCTGAGGATGCAGGGCATGTTGCCGGCCAGCTCTTCCCAGCTGCCGTCTGCCATCTGTGCGGCAGTTGCCTCGGTATAGAGCCAGCGACCCTCCTTTGTGATGCCCACTGCGAGCACCTCATACTTGGTACGGTCAATATTGTTGACAAAGTTTCCGACCGAAACGCGGCTGACCTCATGCTCACTGGACATACCACCGAACAGCAGGACAACGCACAGCTTGTTTTCAGACTGCATGATCACTCTCTCCTATTTATAAAGCCCGCAGCGGGGCGGAATCAAACCGGTAAAAACGCCGTTTCGCCTTATTATACAATATCTATGCGCGCGATGCAAGCGAAATGCAAAAATGCCGTCCCGGTCGACCGACCGGAAAGCCTGCAAAAAATTTTCCGGAAATCGCAATTTTCCGCTTGACGGATGGAAAAAGGCGTGATACAATGATATCACCTCTTTTGCGGGGTTATTAAGTGCGCCTGTTTTACAGGTGCTCCCGCAACCCGAGGGAGGTTCAAAACAACCGTTATAATGGAGGTGTCAACAAATGACCGTTAAAATCACTCTGGCCTGCACCGAGTGCAAGCAGCGCAACTACAACACCACGAAGAACAAGAAGAACAACCCCGATCGTCTCGAGATGAAGAAGTACTGCCGTTTCTGCAAGAAGCACACCGTTCATCGCGAAACCAAGTAAAAGAAAGGCGGACGCACTATGGCAGACAAAACCGAGAAAAAGCCGGGCTTTGTGGCCAGAGCTAAAACCGCTGTGAAGAACTTCTGTGCACGCGTTGCCAAGTTCTTCCGTGACACCAAGAGCGAACTGAAAAAGGTGGTCTGGCCCTCCAAGGAGGACATCAAGACCAACACTGTCGTTGTGCTCGTCACTGTTGCGATCGCAGCGGTCGTGATGATCCTGCTGGATGCCATCTTTGGTGGCATCCTCGGCCTGATCATCGGCGCCTGAGAATCATCTTGAAACGGAGGGTCAACCAAAATGGAAGAATCAACCAAGCTGGTAGATGAGTCCACTGAGGCTCTTTGGTATGTTGTGCATACCTATTCCGGTTATGAGAACAAGGTCGCAAACGACCTGCAGACCATGGTGGAGAACCGCCACCTGCAGGATCTGATCTGCGACATCAAGGTTCCCGTCGAGATGGTTCCTGAGATCGACAAGAACGGCAAGCAGAAAATGGTGGAGCACAAGCTGTTCCCCGGCTACGTTCTGGTCAAAATGGTGATGAACGACGATACCTGGTATGTCGTGCGCAACACGCGCGGCTGCACCGGTTTTGTCGGCCCCGCCTCCAAGCCCGTTCCCCTCTCTGCCGAAGAAGTGGAGAAGATGGGTGTGGAGAAGGCTGCACCGCTTACCGTTGACTTCAAGGTCGGCGATACTGTGCAGATCACCGCAGGTCCTCTGGAAGGCTTTATGGGCCTGGTGGAGGCCATTGATACCGAGAACTTCAAAGTGAAGCTCAAGGTCAACATGTTCGGCCGCGAGACCCCCGCAGAGGTGGAGCTCGGCCAGGTCGAGCTGCCGTAACCAACCGGCACAACCCGTTTACCAAGGTAAGACCGCAGTGCGGTTCTTATAGAGCGTGTGCAGGGAGCATGCGCTCGTGGGAGGCGCGGAAACACCGCGCCGCAACTCACCACAGATTTTTGGAGGTGCATTTACTATGGCACAGAAAGTTACTGGCTACATTAAGCTGCAGATCGAGGCCGGCAAGGCGACTCCGGCTCCCCCGGTTGGCCCTGCTCTGGGTCAGAAGGGCGTCAACATCATGGCGTTCACCAAGGAGTTCAACGAGCGTACCAAGAACCAGATGGGTTATGTGATCCCCGTCGTCATCACCGTGTACGCTGACCGCTCCTTCAGCTTCATCACCAAGACTCCTCCGGCAGCCGTTCTGA
>ENA-OUPA01000704-OUPA01000704.1-human-gut-metagenome-genome-assembly--contig:-NODE-704-length-19804-cov-5.88713_pt1 | contig 19804 bp, 19 predicted proteins | sample MGYA00237939_ERZ548770 | MGnify/ENA primary metagenome ERZ548770 (study PRJEB26490, sample SAMN05356877) | human gut metagenome | biome: terrestrial biome; feature: human-associated habitat; material...
CGAGCGTTTCGGCATGGAGTTCGCGCTGCCGACGTGGTCGGCGTTCAAGACCGATGTCTCCAACCGGCTGGCGCACAAGCGGCCCTACATGGGAATCGAGAAGACGCCCGAGAAGTGCGTGAACATCCTGATCGTGGTTGATCAGATGCTGACGGGCTTCGACTCGAAGTGGATCAACACGCTGTATCTGGACAAGATGCTGCGCTACGAGATGATCATCCAGGCGTTCAGCCGAACGAACCGCTTGTTCAACGAGTCGGAGAAGCCCCACGGCACCATTCGCTACTACCGGCGCCCGCACACTATGCGAAAGAACATCGAGGAGGCCATCAGCCTCTACTCCGGCGACAAGCCCTTCGGCCTGTTCGTGCCCAAGCTGCGCGAGAACCTGCTTGCCATGAACTTGGTCTTCGAAGATATGATCGGCTTGTTCGAGGACAACGGCGCGGGCGATCTGTCGAAGCTGCCGGACAGCTCGGAGGCACGCAACAAATTCGCGCAGCTGTTCCGGTCCTTCAATGCGCTCCTCGAGGCGGCGAAGGTGCAGGGCTTCCGCTGGGACGAGTCGGAGTACCAGTTCCCCGTGGGGGATGGTGTTGTGGAAGAGGCGATCGCGGTGGGAGCCTGCGAGGACGAATGTGGTGCAGAGCGTAGCGAATTGTACGAGGTAGTTGCCGTTCCCTACGATGAGACAGATTACCTGACGTTTGCGCAGCGCTACAAAGAGCTTGCCGGAGGCGGTGGCCGTGAAAGGGGAGGAGCGGATATCCCCTATGATCTCAGCGGGCATCTCATGGAGATAGACACCACTAAGATCGACACCGACTACATGAATGCCAACTTCACCAAGTGGCTCAAGCAGCTTGACTTGGAAGGCTCCGAGGCTGAGGCGACCGAGGCGGCTCTGGCGGCGCTGCACAAGAGCTTCGCCAGCCTGAGCCAGGAGGAGCAGAAGTACGCGAACCTGTTCATCCATGACGTCCAGAGCGGGGATGTGTACGTCGACCCGGGCAAGACGTTCCGCGATTACGTGACGGAGTACCAGCGCCACGCCAAGGATGTCCAGATCGGACGGGCGAGTAGCCTGCTTGGGGTTGACGCGGCGCTTCTGTCGGAGCTGGTGGTGGCTGGCGTGGAGGAAGAGAGCCTTAACGAGTTCGGCCGGTTCGACAAGCTGATCGACAGCTTGGATGCGGCTCGGGCGCGCGAGTACTTCTCGGCCCTTGAGGGGGTGCCGATTCCCGCGTTCAAAGTGCGCATACGAGCCGACAACCTTTTGAGGCGATTCGTCTTAGAAGGTGGTTTCGACCTATAGGCACGCCTCGATTCGCTCACGCTGATGAAGGGCGATGAGCGAGTCGAGCTTCTGGAAGAGGGCGCCGATGCGGGATTGCTCTCCCTTATCGGGGAAGGCGAACACCCCCGCCGCAAGCCTCTTGCCCGATATCTCCAAAAATGTAGACCCAGAAGACCTCTGCTCTGCGTACCTCTTTATCTTGTCGGACATCGAGTAGATGAAATACACGACCGCTTTTTCATTGACGATCAGTGATTGAAATCCCTGATTTGTACATCCTGATCTGCGGAGGATCGCCGTGTTGCCTATACCAGCACGACTAGTGAATAAGATAGTTCTGTCAGCAGGAAGCATCTTAGCTGAGCAGCTCTCATAGCCGGCTTGCGTTATCTTGCGCAAACTTGAATCTGCATATGTCCGCTCGCCAAGTTCCGCCGGAGAGTACCAGTCAATGTCTCCATCCCAATATTCAGCCACATTGGTGCTCGGTGTTCCGCCACCAACGATTTCCGCAAACTCCCCCAGCTTACGCTGTTCCCAAGCTGTCTTCTTCGCGCGACGGTTTCTGCGCAGCCGGGCTTCCTTGCGGGTGGCAGCGCCCTCTTCATGCTAGAATTCATAAAAGTCGAAAGAATGATGGATGCCCGGAGCGCAAGGACAAATACGAAGACAAATTCCGATGCGTCTAAATTACGCATACCGTCAGTTGTGCTCGAATCGATGATCGACGCTATCACAGACGCTGTGCCCACCGACAGTATCTACATCTTTGGCAGCTACGCACGCCGCGAAGAGCGCCCTTCAAGCGATGTCGACATCATGGTCGTTACCGAAAACGACGACGAAAGGCCTATTCGATATGCCACCACGGCGTCGACGTCGATATCGCGATTGATGTACGATGCTGGCCTCGATTACGATCTGCTAGCTCGCTTTCGCGACGGCTACCAAGATCGCAAAACCCGTCGCACAACAGTGGATTACGCCATCGCCAACGAGGGCGTGAAGATCTATGGCTAAGGAGCTTCGCGGTCTTCTCTATGCGGCATCTGTGGATGTCGAGACCATCGATGCGTCATTCGGGGGGGCACTGCCGGCCAGACAGCTGAAAATCATATTGGCATGGAACGAAATTCATCGTGACGAGCTGATGCAAAACTGGGAACTCGCGCGGGACAACATGCGCTTAAACAGCATTGATCCCTTATAGCGAAAAGAGGATGCATGGAATTCGAGTATGTTCCGGCGGTCGTGCAGGCCGTAGCCGGCCCAAACAAAACAGTCTTTGCTTACTTTAGCGATGGCAAAATCACGCAAATCGACATTAAGCCCAAAATATCTCGAGGGGGCGTCTTCGCCGCTCTTGAGGACGATAGCTTCTTTGCCAACGCGCTCACTGTTCTCAATGGCACGGTTGCCTGGGATGTAAGCGGGCACTTTGATCCTTCGAACTGCATCGACGTTGATCCTTACGTCGTCTATGAAGCTCCAATCGCAGCCGATCCTCTGGTTGATGCCGCTGCCTGACTGCAAATCGCGTCTTATGCAACCAAAACAACTTGGGAACAGCGTAGGTTGGGGGAGATAAGCGAATCGTATTCGGGTGGCACGCCTTCAGTAGGAAACGAGAGCTATTACGGTGGCGATATTCCGTTCATCCGATCGGCTGAAATATCATCTGATTCAACCGAATTACGACTCACGGAAAAGGGCCTAGACAATTCTTCGGCAGCACTAGTTGAAAGTGGGTGCGTTCTGTATGCGCTCTACGGAGCCACTAGCGGCGAGGTAGCCATTTCTCGTATAAGAGGAGCTATCAACCAGGCGATACTTGCGATTGTTCCCAGTAAGAACAACAATGCTGAATTCATTGCAGCATGGCTTCGGCGCGAAAAGCCAAAAATACTCGATACATATTTGCAAGGAGGTCAAGGCAATCTGTCCGGAGCCATAGTTAAAGACCTGACACTTGCGCTACCATCAGGTGAGGAGCAATCCCGCATCGGCGCGCTCTTCCAGAAGCTCGACTTGCTCATCGCCCTTCATCAGTGTGAGTTTTACTTGACTAAAGCAGTGTAGTTTATATACTGTTTGTATCAAGTTCAGATACAAACAAGGTAGTTTCTATGTCGAGAACCATTCCCGAGGGTCTTGCTCCCATATTGGAAGACCTGGAGCTCAATCGACCCCAGCTTGTCTCCTTAGCTGATCTGCGGACGATGTGCGAGCGCCATCACATCGGCACGGAGCCGCGTGTTGTCGCCTTGCGGCTCAAACAAAGGGGATGGCTGGTCGCCACGCCTCAACGCGGAGTCTGGGAGTTCGCTCCCGCCGAGCTGGCCGGCCCTTACACAAGCGCCGATCCGCTTCTCCCCCTAAAGGCCTTCAACATCGCCCATCCGGGATGCAGAAATGCGCTTTGTGGCCAGTCCGCTGCCTGGGCGTTGGGGCTCGCGGACCGCGTACCCTCAACGATAAGCGTAGTGTTCGAGGAATGGCCGAAGGTTAAGACGCCCTCGGAATTGACAGCCGCCACCTTCACGCCTCAGGCCCGCGTTAGGTCTACAAGAGGCGTTAGCGCCCTCGGCCCCGCCAGCATTGTGGTCCAAATGGCCGAACGGCCGAGTGCGGTGCGCTCGTGGCAAAGCGCCATCGAATGGCTCCCCGACGTCGCCTTCGAAATTGACGAGAGCGAGCTTCTCAAGGAGCTCAAAGGTCGCCCCAACTCCGTCGCCCAGCGAACGGGCTACCTTCTGCAGGGGCTGCGCCCCGATCTCGCCGCGGCCGTGGCCGACGCTTGCACGGCACGAACAACCGTGAGGATGGGGGCGGCCGAGGATCCGATTCGCTACGATCGGAAGTGGATGGTATCGGACGCCCTCCTTCCCTTTGATCCCAAAGAACTGGAGACCGTGAAATGACCTACGACATCTCGCTTCAGCCGGGACATATCGCTCGTCACACCCCGCGAGGCGCCGGATCTCAGGGCCGCGAGGCCGCTGTCATCGACATCGCGCAAGATCTCCTGCTCCGCCATCTAGCCGACGAGGGTCTCCTTGATTCGTTCGCCATAAAAGGCGGAACCGCACTCCGAAAGCTCTATGCCGGAAACGAAGGACGCTTCTCTCTTGACCTCGACTTTGCCGTGGCCGACACCGCAACGGATCGCGATGAGGCGGCGCTGGAGTTCTCCCTAGCCGTCGACGGACTGGAGATCGGACCCTTTCGATACGGCATCACGGAGCGGCGGGGCAAGCCATCCGTGACGCTGAGTGGCCGCTTCGTGACCGAATCGACGCTTCAGACGAAACTCGACTTTTCCGCGGCTCCTTGGCTCGCCCCTGTTTCGGGTAGTTGGGTGCCCATGCCCGTTCAAGCCCAGTATGGAGGGCCGCTGCCCCGCATCAAGACTGTGAGGATCGAGGAGAACCTGGCTGAAAAGATCGCTAGACTCAACCGAGTGACTACGGCTCGAGATATGTACGATCTCGCATGGATCGCAGGTGACGGCCCCCTTTGGCGAAATATCGACCAGCCGCTCGTTAGACGACTCAGCGTGTTGAAGATGTGGGTCGACGCGAACGGGCTGCACGCAGGAGCAACCTGCTGGGCCCCGGCCCACGCTGGATTACCCTTCGATCCGAGCCGTTGGCTGCGAAAGCGGGACGCCAAGGAGTTCGACATCGAGGACATAGGAGCGCTCGCCGTCCCGACGCCGAAACCGGAGGAGCTGTCGGAGCGCGTTCGCACGAGCTTCGCTTTTCTGCAGGAGCTTGATGATGAGGAGCGCGTCATCGCCAACGCCAGCGGCAAAGACCGTGCGCTGGCAATCCGTCTCCTTGAGAATCTCCCGGGCGGCCGTCTTTCGGGAGCGGGTTTGTACTGAACCCCGAGAAAACTTGGGAACAGCGGAAGTTCCTTGAATTGGTGGAAAGGCGGAGCCGTTTTTCCAATGATCCAGCTTTGCCGCGCGTTGAATACGAGGATATCGTCTCGGGACAAGGCATACTCAATAAAGACGTGATTGAGAAGCATGACAAACGCGGCGGGATCGCTTTTGAGCCGGGTGATGTGCTCTATGGAAAGTTGCGACCCTATTTGCAGAACTGGTTAAATCCCCAGTTCAAAGGTATAGCACTCGGAGATTTCTGGGTGCTCAACCCAACTGATATTAGCTCAGGTTTCTTGTTTGTCCTCATCCGAACTCCAACGTTTGAACGCGTTGCAAACGAATCAACTGGAACGAAAATGCCTCGCGCCGATTGGCAAAATGTCTCAAATACGGAGTTCTCTATTCCGCTCCGAAAAGAGGAGCAGGAAGCCATCGGCGCCCTCTTCCGCAAGCTCGACTCGCTCATCGCCCTTCATCAGCGTGAGTGAGCGGTAGCCTAGATGAGGCTGGAGATCGAGCGCATCACGAGGTCGACATCCTGGTTCTCCAGCTCTTGGATGATGTGCAGGTAGGTCTTCTGGGTAGTGTTCATGCTGGCATGCCCGAGGCGCTTGGCGACGCTGGCGATGGAGACGCCGGCGAACAGGAGCAGCGACGCATGGGTATGACGCAGCCCGTGCACGGAGATCACGGGGACGCCGGCGCGCTTGCAGTGGCGCTCCAGCACGCTATTCGCTGTGGAGTTGTAGACTTTCCCTTCCACGAAAACCGGCTCATCGTGGGGAAGCCTTTTGGTGAGCTCGGAGAACTGAATGACGAGCTGCCAATCGAGCTGCACCTTGCGCACAGAAGAGCGATTTTTGGTGGGAACGAACCCCGTCCCCGTTTTGTAGTCCCAGGTTTTGTTGACCGAAACGACCTGGCGGCTGAACTCGAAATCGTCGGGCGTCAGCGCAATGGCCTCGGAAAACCGCAGGCCCGTTTTCGCAATGAGAAGGATGAGCCAGTCCCAGCTGACCTCGGGCCCCAAATCGAGGTCGTTCAGAAGACGATGCAGCTCGAACTGGTTGAGGTACTTCTGTTTCTTGGCTCGCGGGGACTTTCCTTTGATGATGGCCTTGCGCGTTGGGTCGCGCTCCACGAGGCCCTCGTCGACGGCGTCGAGGACGGCGCCTTTCAGCTGGTGGTGGAAATCCATGGTCGTCTGCCGCTCATGGCTCGCGGCGTAGTCGTTCAACAGCTTCTGGTAGGTGATGCGGTTGAGTTCCGCGAGGGTCAGCGAGGGGATGAGCCGCTGCAGCCAGGCGCAGGTGAGCCGGTACTTGCTGAGCGTGACGTCGCGCACGGCCCCTTCCTTGTACATAGCCACCCACTGCTGGTAGTAGTCACAGAACGTGTCGTTGGGCGTGAGTTCGTTGAGCATTGCTGGGTTTCCTTTCTGCGTTTTTGGTTCGTTTGAGGGCTCACGCTGATGAAGGTTCCCTAAGAATACGGCGATGAGACAAGTTGTTTGTCGCCGACAGAGGTTGTTTCTGCACGAGATCGCGAGTTATAAGCGTCGGGGGAAGTTTGGGAAGCGGTATTTTGACAATAATATATCGAATAGCAATAGCCTATAAGAGCTATCGCTTCTTGGTGGGGGGCGTTTTGGAATATAACGGGTTCCGCAGGCGGCGGCTGGCGTCCTTATGTTGTTCCCCGTCGGTCGCTCTTCGTGCTTGGGAAACTTAAAGGTGGTGCGCATTCCGTGCGGGTGGGGAGCGAGGTCGCGGGAGCGTGGTAAGATGACGGGGAAATAAGAGATGCGCGATCCGGTTCGGCGATTGCGCGGGCGCGTTAGGGGTTGTTCCATGAATCCGCAGAGTCCGGGAGCGGGCGGCCAGAGGCCGTACGACAGCTGGGGGAGACCCCAGGGCGAGTCGCAGCAGCCCGGGCCGCAGCAGACCGGGCCGCAGCAACCCGGCCCCGAGTACGTCTACGAGATGCCCGAAGATTTCCAAGAGCAGCAGCGGAGCGCCCGGCGGGACAGCGCCGACGGGAATGCGAAGGGGCGCCCCCAGGGCGCGAAGCCGGCGCCGGACGCGCCGGGCGCCGACTCCTGGTCGGTCGGGCCTTCGGGCAGCCCCATTCCTGGCATGTCGGCCACGGATTTCCAGAAGATGTGCCGATCGGTGGACAGGGCCTTCTCGCAGTTCGCCCGCATCGTTGACCAAGGAGTGAACGAGGCCGCCGAGGCGCTGGGCCAATCGCCCGAGAAGAACCTGAAGGCCCACAAAGAGCTGCAGGAGAAGCGCAAGCGCGAGAAGAAGGCGCGCAAGGCCCAAGAGGAGGCGCAGCGCCGGGCGGCTCAGCAAGCCTACGGGCAGCAGCGTTACGGGCAACCGGGCTACGGGGCGCCCCAAGGGACCCTGGGCGGCGTTCCCCAGGGTTTTCAGCAAGCGGTGACCTCCGTGGCCCAGCAAGCCCAGCAGTGGGCGCCGCTGGCGAAGGCGAAGAAGCGCTTCCGTTCCTCGGCGGGACTGACGGCCTCGGGCGTCATCATGGCGGCCTCAGGCGGCGTGGGAACGGTCTTCATCGGAATTCCCGCGCTCATCGCGGCCCTCGATCCTCTTGCCGTTGGTGTCCCCGGCCTCGGCGTGACGGCGGCGCTCGGCATTCTGACGGCTGGCTTTGCCGCGTTGCTCGGCTTCGGCGTCCGCAACCTGCGGCGCGCCTCGAAGCTGAAGGCGCTTACACGGGCCGTGGGCCAGCGCGAGGCCGTCACCTTCGACGACATTGCCGCGTGCATGCAGGTGAGCCCCAAAGCGGCGCTTTCCACCTCGCGCACGCTCATCAAGGGCGGCTACCTTCCCGAGGGCCGCATCGACGACGAGAACACCACCCTCATGGTGACCGAGAACGCCTACCACCAGTATCGTCAGTTCCAGCAGAGCCAGCGCCAGACGCTCGCCGAGCGCGAGGCGGCCGAGGCGGCCCGGGCAGCCGAGGCGGCGGCGCGGACCGCCCGCGAGCAGGACATCTCCGAGCGCCTGACGCCCGAACAGCGCGCCTTTGTTGCCCGCGGCCGCGACTACGTGCGTCAGATGGACGAGCTGAACGCCGCCATTGACGACGCCGCGGTGAGCGAGCGCATTTCGGCCATCCAGGAAGTGGTGGGCCGCATTCTCGCCCGTGCCGAGGAGGAACCGGCCGTCATCGCCGGACTCGACCGCCTGACCGCGTACTATCTGCCCACCACGGTGAAGCTGCTCGACGCCTACGACCGGTTGGAGGAGGAGCCCATCCAGGGCGAGAACATCTCCAGCTCGCGCAGCGAGATCGAGCATACGCTGGAGGTGCTGCACAGCGCTTTCGAGAAGCTCTTCGACGACACGTACCAAGACCTCTCCCTCGATGTGTCCGCCGACATCTCGGTGCTGCACGCCATGCTCGCCCAAGAGGGACTTACGGAAGGCCCCTTTGATGTGAAGCCGTAAACGATTGCGCCGCGCATGGCCGCCTCCGGCATTTCGGGCGCGCCTGCCGCGAATGCCCGAAGAAGGCCTTAGACGCGCTCCCGCCTTCGCGCTTTCCCGCTTGACCTGACCGACTAACTCGCCTCATCTTAGAAAGGATGCCCCATGACCAACGAACTGACCGATCTCACGAACATTCCCGCCCCGACGCTCACGCTCGATCCCGTCGACGACGGCGAGGTGGCCGAGGCCTCCATCATCGAGGTGGACTCACCCGCCGCGCCCAGCCTCGCTGACTCGCTTTCCGCCGAGGAACTGGCCCAGGTGGACGCTTTCGCCCAGCAGATCGACATCGCGAACTCCCAGCAGGTGCTCACCTTCGGCGCCGGCGCCCAGAAGAAGATGGCGTCGTTCTCCGAGACGGCGCTCGCGAAGGTGCGCACCCAGGATTTGGGCGAGGCGGGCGATCTTATCGCCGGAGTAGTGACCGAGCTCAAGAACTTCGACGTGGATGACGACGACAAGGGCTTCTTCGGCCTGTTCAAGAAGTCGGCGAACAAAATCACGTCGCTCAAGGCCCGCTACGACACCGCCGAGGCCAATGTCGACAAGATCGCCAAGACCCTCGAGGGTCATCAGGTGCAGCTCATGAAGGACGCGGCCACGCTCGACAAGCTCTACGAGCTGAACCTCACCTACTTCAAGGAGCTGACCATGTACCTTCTGGCCGGCCGCCAGCGCCTGGCCGAGGTGCGTGAGGGCGAACTTGCCGACCTGTCCGCCAAGGCTCAGGCGTCGGGCTCCACCGAGGACGCCGAGGCGGTGCAGAAGCTCGCCGCCGCCTGCAACCGCTTCGAGAAGAAGCTGTCGGATCTGGATCTGTCCCGCACGGTGGCCATGCAGATGGCGCCGCAGATTCGCCTCGTGCAGAACAACGAGATGCTCATGATCGAGAAGATCCAGACGACGCTCGTGAACACCATTCCTCTGTGGAAGAGCCAGATGCTGCTGGCGCTGGGGCTCGCCAACAACGAGGCGGCGCTCAAAGCCCAGTCCGCCGTCACCGACATGACCAACGAGCTTCTGCGCAAGAACGCCGAGAAGCTGAAAGCTTCCACCGTGGAAGTGGCCCGCGAGTCCGAGCGCGGCATCGTGGACATCGAGACCTTGAAGGCCACCAACGAGAACCTCATCCAGACCTTCGACGAGGTGATGAAGATTCAGTCCGAGGGGCGCGCCAAGCGCGCCGAGGCCGAGGCGGAGATGCGCCGCATGGAAGCCGAGCTGCGCCAGAAACTGCTGGAGGTGAAGTAGCCCGATGCGCGTGATGGCGCTGGATATCGGGGAAGTGCGCGTGGGGGTGGCGGTGAGCGACCCGGGCGAGCGCGTGGCAAGTCCGGTGTGCGTGATGCCCGCCGCCGAGGTGACCGGTTGCGCCAAGCCCTTCCGCCGGCTTCTGGAGGACTGGGAGCCGGAGCTTTTCGTCTGCGGGCTGCCCCGCACCCTTGCCGGCGAGGAGGGCCCCCAGGCGGCCCGCATTCGCAAGGAGGCCGCGCGCATCAGCGACGCCTGCGGCATTCCCCACGTTTTCGCAGATGAGCGGCTTAGCTCCGCCGAGGCCAAGCGGAGTTTGCGTGAAAAGGGCCTGAGTGAGAGGGAGATGCGCGGCAAGGTTGATATGATAGCCGCAAGTTTGTTCCTGCAATCCTGGCTCGACGAGCGCTCCCGCGCCTAAGGCATCCGCGGGTCTCGTCGGGCCGTTCTAGAGAGAAAGGCCGCACCTTGGCTCTCCATGGCAAAAAGGTCACCTATTCGTCCCACTCCTCCCGTGCCGCCCGGGCGGCGCATGCCAAGGGGGATCGGGAGTTCCGCACCTACGACACGAGTGCCATCATGCCGAAGAGGTCGCCGGTGCCGTTCATCTGCTTAGGCGTTGTGGCCGTCGTCGTCATCGCCGCTGTGTGCTTCTTTGCCTTCCGCGGCTGCGTCGGCTCGCAAGTGGAACTGCTGGCGCCGGGCCAGTCGGCAGAGGTGACCATCACCGAGGGGGAGACGGCCTCCTCCATCGGCGACGCGCTCGTGGCCGCGCGCCTCATCGGCAGCTCGCGGGAGTTCACCGACGAGGTCACGCGCCTGGAGGCCTCCTCGGCGCTTATCCCCGGCACCTACACCTTCCAGGGCGGCAGCACCCCCGAGGAGCTGGTGCGCGCCATCATGGCCGGTCCCGCCCAGGTGGGCGACACGCTCGCCGTGCCCGAGGACATCACCCGCGCGGAGCTGTCTGAGCTGGTGGCGAGCGCCACGGGCGGCCGCATCACCGCCGAGGTCTTCCTCGCCGCTTCCGAGAACGCGAGCGCCTACGTTGCCGACTATGCGTTTTTGGAAAGCGCCGGCGAGAACTCGCTGGAGGGTTTCCTGTTTCCCAAGACCTACGCCGTGACCGAGGACATGGATGCCGAGGCCGTCGTGCGCATGATGCTCGACCAGTTCGGCACCGAGACTGCCAGCATCTTCGGCGACTTCGCCAACAGCTACCCGGCGAGCCAGGGGCTGACGCTGTACCAGGCGGTGAACCTGGCCTCCATCGTCGCCAAAGAGTCCACTGGCGATCAGGAGGTGCGCGATCACGTGGCCGGCGTCTTCTACAACCGCCTCGCCTCCGATAGGCCCTACCTGGAATCCGACGCCACCACGGCTTACGAGGTGGGCCGCGAGCCCACGGCCGAGGAGGTGCACGCCGAGACGCCCTACAGCACCTACGCGAATGCGGGCCTGCCGCCGACGCCCATCTGCTCGCCGGGCATTGAGAGCCTCACCGCCGTTTGCGAGCCGACCCAGACTGAGGACATGTTCTTCTACTTCTATCCCGACGCCGACGGCAACATGCAGGCGGCGTTCAGCAAGACCTACGAGGAGCATCAGCAGGCCATCGCCGATAATTCCAACGCTGGTGGCGCCGACGGGTCGGGCGACGCTGCCGCCGGCGAGGGCGCGGCCGCCTAAGGGCGCCCTTTTGGTCTTCAGGTGCGACCCATGGCGCTTCTCACCCCCGATCGCTATTTCTCGCGCATCAGCGCCATCGATATCGAGCGCGATTTGCTCGGGTGCGGGCTTTCCCATGTGCTGCTCGACATTGACAACACCGTGCGCGCCCGGGACACGGGATGCGTGCCGCGCGATGTGGGGATGTGGCTCGGCCGGGCGCGGGAGGCCGGGGTGAGCTTCTGTTTGCTCTCGAACAACTGGCATGCCGATGTGTACCGGTTCGCCGGCGAGCTGGAGCTGCCCATCGTGGCCAAGGCCTTAAAGCCGCTGCCGCCGGCGTTTCTCGCGGCCCGGCGCAAGATTGGGGGAGCCGCCGCCGACACGGTCGTCGTTGGCGATCAGCTGGCGACCGATGTGCTGGGAGCCCATCTGACGGGCATGAAGGCCTATATGCTGCAGCCGCTGGTCGAGCAGGATCTGCCCCACACGTTGCTGCTGCGCAACGTCGAGCGGGCTATTTTGGGAGATCGCAAGCCGGAGCCGGCGATCAATATCGCGGAATGCGAGGCGAGCCGTCCCGCGGCGCGCCGCGGACAAGGAAGCGCCCCTCGCCGCTTCGGGCAGGGCGCGCAGCGCGGGGTCGAAGGGGCCTCGCGCGAAACGGGAAGGGAATCGCTGTGAGCGAGAAGCTGTATGTGCTGGGGCATCCGGTGAGCCATTCGAAGTCGCCGGTCATGTACAATGCCGTCTACGAGAAGGCGGGGCTGCCCTGGCATTACGGTCTCATGGATGCGCCGACGGCGCCCGAGGCCGAGGCGTTCCTTGCGGCTCGCGACTTCCTTTCCATCAACATCACCACGCCCTATAAACCCGAGGCGTTCGCTGCCGCCGATGTGCGGGCCGCCTCGGCCACGCTCGCCCACGGGGCCAACGTGCTCGTGAGCAAGGACGGGGCCCTTATCGCCTACAACACCGACGGCCAGGGCTGCGTGGCCTATTTGGAACGGGCCGGCGTCGATTTTCGCGGCGCATCCGTCGTCGTTTGCGGCACGGGGCCGACCTCCCTCTCCATCCTGCACGCCGTGGCCCAAGCGGGGCCGGATGAGGTGATCCTCATCGGCCGCGACAAGGCCAAGGCCCGCAACGTCATGCGCACCTACGCCGACGAGCTGGGGGCGATGGTCGGACGGGTGGTGGACATGCCCGCCTTCAAGGAAGGGCACCTGAGCTTTTCCGAGGTGTACAAGCAGGTGGGCTTCAAGTTCGGCAGCTACGCCACGTCGCGGCAGGCCATCGCGGGCGCGGACATCATCATCGACGCCACGCCGCTCGGCATGAAGGCGGGCGACCCGGCCCCCTTCGACACGACGCTTCTGAGCGCGGGCCAGACGGTGTTCGACGTGGTGTACGGCCATGGCGAAACGGCGCTGGCCCGCGCGGCCCGGGCGGCGGGATGTACGTTCCTCGACGGTGCCGGCATGCTCGTCGGCCAGGCCGTGGTCACGGTGGGCATCCTGCGCGACATCACCGGCGAGGCGGCCCTCGACATCCCCGAGGACGAGCTGTTCGCCCTTATGGCGCAGGCGGCCGGGTTTAATCTCGCCTAAGGCCCCTCGGGCGCGCGAGGATTTGGCGGCCGAGATGCCTTTGGCCCCATAGGCGGCGCGGCGCTGTCCTGCTATCATAGCGGCAATGAAAAAACGCCTCTAGCTCGAAAGGTCGCGCCATAATGAACCGCACTAAGATCGCCCAGCTCTACGCCGATGCCGACGCCTTCGCCGGGAAGACCGTCACCGTCGCCGGTTGGGTCAAGTCAGTCCGCGATATGAAGAACTTCGGCTTCGTCACGTTGAACGACGGCAGCTGCTTCAAGGACTTGCAAGTGGTCATGGACCGCGCGACGCTGGAAAACTACGACGAGATCGCGCACCAGAACGTGTCGGCGGCTCTCGTGTGCGAAGGCGTGTTGAAGCTGACGCCGGACGCCCCGCAGCCCTTCGAGCTTGCCGCCGAGAGCATTCGCGTCGAGGGCGCCTCGGCTCCCGACTACCCGCTACAGAAGAAGCGCGCCACGCCGGAGTTCCTGCGCACCCAGCAGCATCTGCGGCCGCGCACGAACCTGTTCCGCGCCGTGTTCCGCATCCGCTCGGTGGCCGCCGCCTCCATCCACCGCTTCTTCCAAGACCGCGGGTTCGTCTACGTGCACACGCCCATCATCACGGCGAGCGACTGCGAAGGGGCCGGCGAGATGTTCCGCGTGACCACCATCGACCCGGCCCAGGTGCCGCTCGTGAGCGAGGAGGCTGCCGCGGCCTCGGACGGCGCGCTTGTGGCCGGCGAGGTGGATTGGAGCGCCGACTTCTTCGGCAAGCCCGCCTCGCTCACCGTGTCCGGCCAGCTGAACGCCGAGAACTTCGCCATGGCCTTCGGGGACGTGTACACGTTCGGCCCCACGTTCCGCGCGGAGAACTCCAACACGGCGCGCCATGCCGCCGAGTTCTGGATGGTGGAGCCCGAGATTGCCTTCGCCGACCTTGAGGACGATATGGAGCTGGCCGAGAGCATGCTCAAGTACGTCATCCGCGACGTGATGGAACGCTGCCCCGACGAGCTGGCCATGTTGAACAAGTTCGTCGACAAGGGGCTGCTGGAGCGGTTGAACCATGTGGCGTCCTCCGACTTCGCGCGCGTCACCTACACCGAGGCCATCGACATCCTGCGTGCGGCCCAGGCGGCCGGGCGCGCCTTCGAGTACCCGGTCGAGTGGGGCATCGACCTGCAGACCGAGCACGAGCGGTTCCTCACCGAGGAGCACTTCGGCCGCCCGACGTTCGTGATCGATTACCCGAAGGACATCAAGGCCTTCTACATGCGGCTCAACGACGACGGGCGCACCGTGGCCGCCATGGACTGCCTCGTGCCGGGCATCGGAGAAATCGTGGGCGGCTCCCAGCGCGAGGAGCGCCTGGAAGTGCTCGAGCGGCGCATCGCCGAGCTGGACATGGATGCCGAGCAGTACCGCGCCTACCTGGATCTGCGCCGTTTCGGCACCTGCCAGCACGCGGGCTTCGGGCTTGGGTTCGAGCGCTTGGTGATGTACCTCACGGGCGTGAGCAACATCCGCGACGTCATCCCGCACCCGCGCACGGTGGGCAACGCCGAGTTCTAAGAGAGCTCAGGGGCTGCTTCCGCCCGCACTTTACCGTCCCGAAACGGTCGGGTGCCTCTTCGTGCGCTACAATGGGTGCCGATCTGTCTCGGGCGCCCTCTGTCGGCGCGCCCTGCGAGAAAGCTGCGTCTATGGAATACATCACTGCCGGAGAAAGTCACGGGCCGAATCTTACAGCCATCGTGACGGGCGTGCCGGCCGGCCTGCCCGTGTCCGTCGATCACATCAACTCCGATCTGGCCCGCCGCCAGGCTGGCTACGGGCGCGGCGGCCGCATGGCCATCGAGAAGGACACGGTGCGCGTCACGAGCGGCATCCGCTTCGGTCGCACCATCGGCAGTCCCATTGCGCTTGAGGTGGCCAACCGCGATTGGGAGAACTGGACCGGCCGTATGGCCGCCTTCGGCGAGGCGCCGCGCGATCTGGTGCGCGAGGTGACGCCGCGGCCGGGGCATGCCGACCTGGTGGGCGCCCTGCGCACGAACACCGATGACTGCCGCAACATCTTGGAGCGCGCGAGCGCCCGGGAGACGGCGGCCCGGGTGGCCGCGGCCGGCGTGGCCCGGGAGTTTCTGGCGGCGCTCGGCGTGGAAGTGATGTCGTATGTGGTGTCGGTGGGGGATGCGGCCATGCCCGAGGAGACGATGGCCGACGCCGCCGAGCACAAGCCGCTTGACATCGAGCTTTCGGAGATGCGCTGTCCGGACGCGAAGGCGACCATCGCCATGAAGAAGGCCATTGACCGCGCGAAGTCCGACGGCGAGAGCTTGGGCGGCACCTTCCGTATCGTGGTCTGCGGGCTTGCGCCGGGGCTCGGCACCTACGCCACGGGCGCCGATCGGCTCACCTCGCGGCTGGGCGCGGCGCTCTTTTCCATCCCCGCTATCAAGGGCGTGGAATTCGGCCTCGGCTTTCAGGCGGCCGCGCGTCCCGGGTCGCTTGTACACGACCCCATCGTGCTGGCCGACGGCGAGTTCCGCCGCGCCTCGAACAACGCCGGCGGTCTGGAGGGCGGCATGACCACGGGAATGCCGCTCGTGATCACGGCGGCCATGAAGCCCATCCCGACGCTCATGACGCCGCTGGAAACGGTGAACCTGGACACGCTCTGCGTAGAGGAGGCGTCGAAGGAGCGCTCGGACGTGTGCGCGGTGCCGGCGGCGGCCGTGGTGGCCGAGGGCGAGGTGGCCTTCGCGCTGGCGAATGCCTACTTGGAGGCTTTCGGAGACACCTGCATGGCCGATATCAAGGCGAACATCAAGGCCTACAAGGCGCGGCTGCGCACCATGGGGCGCTAAGATGGCAGAACGCATGGAGCTGACTCGCCCGGTCTTTTTCGTCGGGTTCATGGGCGCCGGCAAGACGTCGGTGGCCCGGCGCCTCGCCCGCACGTGCGGCGTGGCCTCGGTGGACATGGATACCTACATCGAGCGCCGCGAGGGCAAGAAGGTGAAGGAGATCTTCGCCGAGGGCGGGGAGGAGGGATTCCGCGCCATCGAGACGGACGTGCTGCGCGAGCTGGGCGCTAAGCCCGACCCTTTGCTCATCTCCTGCGGCGGCGGCGTGGTGGTCACGCCGGCCAACCACGACGTCTTCCGCGAGGCCGGCTTCGTGGTGTATCTGGAAGTGACCGCCGACGAGGCCGCCAGCCGCATCAGCGACACCTCCACCCGGCCCTTGTTCCAGAACCTGGAAGCGGCCCGAGCCCGCTGCGAGGAGCGACTGCCGCTGTACGAGGCGGTGGCCGACGTGCGCGTGAGCACCGCCGGCAAATCGGTGCCGGCCATCGCGCGGGAAGTGCAGCGCATTTTGGAAAAGGAGGGAATCCTGTGCCCGCAACAAAGATAGTGGTCAACATCCCCGGCGAGACGCCCTACGACGTGCGCATCGGCGCCACGGTGCTTTCCGGCCTCGGCGAGTCGGTGCGGCGGCTCGATGGCGTGGGACAGGCGCCGCACCTGCTCGTCCTCACCGATTCCAACGTGGGGCCGCTGTATCTGGAAGAGGCCAAGTCGTCGCTGAAGGCGGCGGGCTTCCGCGTGAGCGATATCGTCGTGCCCGCGGGGGAGGACTCGAAGTCGCTCGCGGTGGCCGGGGAGATCTGGTCGGCCATGGCATCGCTTGGGCTCACGCGCGACTGCGCCGTGGTGGCCCTCGGCGGCGGCGTCGTGGGCGACTTGGCCGGGTTCGTCGCCTCTACCTACATGCGGGGCATCCCGTTTGTGCAGGTGCCCACTTCGCTTCTGGCCATGGTGGATTCCTCGGTCGGCGGCAAGACCGGCGTGAACCTTCCCGAGGGGAAGAACCTCGTGGGCACGTTCAAGCAGCCGGCCTACGTGTGCGCCTCCACGGCGGTGCTCGCCACGCTGGACACGCGCGAGTGGACCTGTGGCTGCGCCGAGATCGCCAAGGCGTCGGTGATCGATTCCGACGAGTTCTTCTTCTGGATGATGGATCACGCCGCCGCCCTCGCCGAGCGCGACCCGGTGGTGGTCACCGAGGCCATCGCGCGCTCGGTGGTGTTCAAGGCCAACGTCGTGGCCGAGGACAAAACGGAGAGCCGCGGGGTGCGCGAGTGCCTGAACTACGGGCACACCCTGGGGCATGCGGTGGAGGCGCTCGCGGGCTATGGGACGTTCTCCCATGGGGCCGCCGTGGCCGAGGGCATGCGCTTCGCGGCGCGCCTCGGCGTGGATGTGGTGGGTACGTCGGCCGAGCTGGTGGATGCCCAGGACGAACTGCTGGACGCGCTGGGGCTGCCGGCGCTTGCCTGGTCGGCGCCGGCCGAGGAGATGCTGGCCGCTATGAAGCGCGACAAGAAGACCCGTGCCGGCGAGGTGCGCTTCGTGCTGCCCCGCGACATCGGCGACTGGGAACTGGTCGCGGTGCCCGACGAGGTGATTTTGGAGCACCTGCGCCGGTGGGAGGCTTCCAAGAGTTTGTGACGGCTGCGGCGATCGGTCGGGGAAGGTGCTCCGCAGCCCGCTGATCGCTTTTTCCCGCTGCGAACGCGATAACAGAATCAGCGAAGATGACGCACATCAGTCGGTATCATCCCCGCATCGCTGCTGCTGAAGTGGAAGCTGATTCTTAACAATCGCGTTCTCCGCGGGGCGATCAGAGGTCTGCGGAGCACCTTCCCCGACCGATCTAAGAGAGGCGAACTTTGTTGAAGAAGATATTGCTCATGAACGGGCCGAACTTGAATATGTTGGGGGTGCGCGATCCGGCCATTTACGGGTCGGACACGCTTGAGGCCATCGAGGAGATGGTGCGTGCCTACGGGGCCGAGCATGGCTGCGAGGTGGACTGCTTCCAGTCGAACCACGAGGGCGCGCTCATCGATCGGCTGCATGCGGCTCATGGCAACTACGACGGCATCGTGTACAACCCCGGGGCCCACACGCACTACTCCTATGCGCTGCATGACGCCGTAGAATGCATCGACGTGCCGGTGGTGGAGATCCATATCTCCGACATCAGCAAGCGCGAGGAGTTCCGTCGCACCTCGGTGATCGCGCCGGCCTGCATCGCCCAGGTGAAGGGCCTCGGCAAAGAGGGCTACCTGCGCGCGCTGGATATTCTGCTGGAAAACGCTGTGGCCGAAGGTAGCGAATAGCCCGATAGGGTAGGACGCCGGTGCGACGGGGCGTCCCGCGCGCAGGTTGCGCAGCGAACGGAACAGTCCAGTGAACTGTTCCGCCGAGCGAGCCATTGCTTGAGCACGGGATGCCCCGTCGCACCGGCGTCCGGACGAACCAGGAGGAATTCATGACGGTATTCGACGAGTTGAACGATCCGAAGGCCTGCGAGCGGCATCTGGCTCGCTTGCGCGAGACGTTTCCCGAGCTGGGCGTGGGGGCGTTTCTCGTGCGCGACACGTCGAACGTCCAGTGGCTCACCGCCTTCGACGATGTCTTCGACGAGGAGGCGGCTCATGCTCTGTATGTCTGCCCCGACCACGCGTGGCTGCATACCGACTTGCGCTACGTGACGGCCTGCGAGAACGCCGTGCGCCACAAGCCTTTGGAAGTGAGCGCCGAGCGCGAGACCCACGCGCAGTTTGCCGCCAAGCGGTGGGGAGGCCGGCCCGCCGGGGCTGCCGATGCGGTTTTGGGCATCGAGGACGGCGTCTCGCTGGCCGAGTACCGCCGCTTGCAGAAAGCGTTCGCCGAGGCCGATGCCGGGGAGCCTTTCGTGGAGACCGACGGCGTCGTGGTGGGCCTGCGCGCGGTGAAGGATCGCTACGAGATCGCTCGGATGCGCGGCGCCCAGTCGATCACCGATGCCGCCTTCGAGCACATCGTCCGCTACATGCGCCCGGGCATGATGGAGCGCCAGGTGCAGCTGGAGCTCGAGGAGTTCATGCTGCGCCATGGTGCCCAGGGCCTGGCGTTCCCCTCCATCGTGGCCACCGGGCCCAACGGCGCGAGCCCGCACGCCATCCCCGGCGCCACCATGCTGGAGGCCGGCCAGTGCGTCGTGCTCGACTTCGGCGCCCGCTCCTACGGCTACTGCTCGGACATGACGCGCACGGTGTTTCTCGGCGAGCCCGACCCGGAGATGCGGGCGGCGTGGGACGCGTTGCGGGAGGCCAACGAGTCCGTGGAAGCTATGCTTCGACCCGGCGTCACGGGCAAAGAGGCCCACGAGCGGGCCGAGGCGGTGCTGGCGGCGGCCGGCTTCGGCGGCCGGATGGGCCACGGGCTCGGTCACGGCGTGGGCATCGACATCCACGAGGAACCGGTGCTCGCCCCACGCAATGAGCGGCCGCTTGCGGCCGACAACGTTGTCACCGTGGAGCCGGGCATCTACCTGCCGGGCAAGTTCGGCATGCGCCTGGAGGACTTCGGCGTCGTGACCGCCGACGGCTTCGACGTGTTCACCAACTCCACCCACGACCTCGTGGTCATCTAGGGCTTCGCCTTGTCGCCGTTGCGTCGCCGTCGTTCTGCCGCTCGTCGGTGGTGAGCGGTTGAGTTTGCGCCATCTAACCTTTGCGCAGT
>ENA-OUPA01000705-OUPA01000705.1-human-gut-metagenome-genome-assembly--contig:-NODE-705-length-19798-cov-13.4553_pt1 | contig 19798 bp, 14 predicted proteins | sample MGYA00237939_ERZ548770 | MGnify/ENA primary metagenome ERZ548770 (study PRJEB26490, sample SAMN05356877) | human gut metagenome | biome: terrestrial biome; feature: human-associated habitat; material...
GATGCCTCAAACTGGCTCTTCCAGGAATCCTCATCCTCGCCTGCCATATCGTTGTTTGCGTGGTCACCTGCAACAACCATCAGCGGACGAAGAATTACTTTCTTGTATCCGGCTGCTTTTACTGCCTCGATCACGTTCTCGCAAGCGGTCTCTTCCGGCTCGCCCTCAACGGTTCCGATGAATACGTTTTTGTATCCAAGAGTATCCATCTGTGTCTGCATCTGGCTGTAGGTTACTTTTGCAGTGTGGGAAGTACCATGTCCCATAAATACGAAAGCAGTGCCGTCCTCTGCTGCTGCATCCAGACTGTCATAATTTGCAGATTTTACTGCCTGTGCCGTGATTGCTTCTGCAACGGCCTGTTTGTCCTCGTTGATTACGGTAGCGTCACTTCCAACCTCGCCAAGCAGCGGCTCTGCGATGGTTACGGACTCAAATTTATCTTTATAGCTATCTACTGCTTCTTTCAGCTCGTCGTACTCTGCGCCGTGCATCAGATGAGTCGGCTGAATAATCAGTTTTTTCACGCCATTGCTTACAGCTCTTTCCAGTGCCTGATCTACGTTGTCGATCTTCTCGTCATCGCGGGCCTGTACATGGTTGATGATGATCTGTGCAGTGAAGGCACGTCTTACGGACCAGTCCGGATATGCAGCCTGCAGAGCTTTCTCAACGCCTCCGATATCCTCAGCACGGCTGTCGTTGAAGGAAGTACCAAAGCTTACAACCAGAAGCTCATTCTCGCCGATCTCGTCTCCGTTTAACGGATCATCCTTGGATGCATCACCTGTGTCTCTTCCGAAGTAATCCGGATCTGCGTTCTCGCCTTCTACGAGTTCTTTCTGTGCGTCTGTCAGGGCATCCCATGCCTCTTTTGCTTCTTTGCACTGCTCGTCGGTGTTATCATTTCTTTCCTGTACATAAATTGCGTCAATCAGAGCTGCCACTTTATCTGCTGCCTCCTGGTCTGCATCTGCGGATACCTCTTCAGATGCAGAAGATGCGCTTACGCTGCTGCTTGCTGCTGTGGTGTCTTCCTCAGATGCGGAAGATGCACTTACGCTGCTTGTTGCTGTGCTGCTTGCGCTGCTGCTGGATGTGTTGCTGCTTCCGCATGCGCCGAGCATAGATGTTACCATAGCTGCTGAAATTAAAGCGACTACAAGTTTCTTTTTCATTTTTGTTTTCCTCCCATTTGCTGGTATCTTTGCAACAACCAATATCGGGGACGTTTTACATTTCAAACTATGAGAAACACGCTCCGCGAGTTTCTCAAGTTATCGCGGCAGTCGCTAAGGTCTCGTGCAAGCACGGACTTTGGCTCGTTGCCTGCGTAAATAGAAAGAAGCCCTTTCGTTTTTCAACGAGGGGCTTCCAGTATTTTCATCACAAAGAAAACCATTTCACCCGCTGTGGGGCAAAAGTCCGCTTTCCTGTTTTGTACTGCCAGTTCCTCGTGACACGAACGTAACGTTCCTGTACTGCGAAAGGCAGGTCTCCCGGCTCATTGCTTCAGGATTTGACTCCAGCGCATCGGTCTCCTTCCCGGTTTCCCAGTGGATCATTCCCCTGCTTGCAAAATACGGTGACGAGCTCGTGCAGGATTCACACCTGCTTCCCTTTTCACCGGACACGTATGTCCGACACCTTACACATCGATATTTAATTGTCTTTTCTTTAACGACTGTTAGTGTAGCACATCGTCTTTTCTCTGTCAAGTGCTGTAAAATCAGGAAATCCGGCCATTTTCCATTTCATATACCACATCCGCGACATTCATCGTGGACACTCTGTGCGATACGAGCACAATGGTTTTCTCTTCTGCCGATTCTTTCAGGGATTTCAGAATAATTCCTTCATTTAAGGAATCAAGATTCGATGTCGGCTCGTCCAGCAGGATCATGGATGCGTCATGCAGGAATGCCCGCGCGATACCGATCCGCTGTTTTTCTCCGCCGGACAGCGTATCGCCGAGTTCTCCGACTTCGGTGTCGTAGCCGTTTGGCAGTGTCATGATGAAATCATGTATGGACGCCTTCTTCGCCGCCTCCATAATTTCTTCCCGCGTCGCGCCGGGTTTTGCAATAGCGATGTTGTTCGCAATCGAATCGTGGAACAGATGTGTCTCCTGCGTCACATAGCTTTCCATATCGCGCAGATGCTTCATCGGGATTTCGCGGACATCGGCTCCGTCCACGGAAACGCGCCCCGTCTGGACATCCCAGAAGCGCATCAGAAGTTTTAAGATCGTCGATTTTCCGGAACCGCTCGCGCCGTGGATGCCGGTGATTTTTCCCGGTTCCAGTTTCAGCGAATACTGATCCAGAATCGTCTCGTCTTCGTAGGCAAATGTTACATTCTGCGCCTCGGCTCCTGCAAATGCGTGGTCACCGCCGGATGCCGCATCTCCCGGAATTTCTTCCACCAGCGGCGCTTCCTCGAGAAGGGAAAGCACACGCTCGCCGCTTGCCAGCGTCTGATTCAGGTTATTCGACAGGCTGGACAGCGCCACGACCGGGCCGAAGGAACCCATCATCGCGATTGTGCAGGTCAGGACTCCCTCAAATCCAATCCCGCCTTTCGTGTAAAGATAGATCGTCAGTGCCAGCATGCCGAACGATGCCAGAAGAATCACCATGTTGGTGGCAGACCGCTGGGAGCCTTCCATGCGGCTTAAGTTTTCCTGCACAGAAACCAGTTCTTTCGACCGCTCTGACATCTGCTCTTTCCGTTTTTCGCCCTGTCCGTACTGAATCGTCTCGTCGAGGCCACGCAGGGAATCCAGCACGAAGCTGTTCAGCTCGCCAAAGCCTGTCCGGAACTCCATTCCTTTCTGGCTTCCGCGCTTTCCGTTCCACATCGGGATCACAACGCCGACCGTCAGATACGCCGCAAGTGCAAGCAGCCCTGCCAGAACATGGTATCTTCCAATGAAGCATACCATAATCAAAGAAGTTAATGCTGCAATCGCAATCGGGGAAATCGTATGCGCATAGAATACTTCCAGAAGTTCGATATCGGTTGTGATAATCGAAATCAGATTTCCTTTGTCCCGTCCTTCCAGCTTCGCCGGGCAGAGCTTCCGCAAAGCTGCAAACACTTTATGGCGGATGATCGCCAGCAGTTTAAAAGCAATAAAGTGGTTGCAGTACTGCTCCGCATAATGCAGAATGCCGCGCAGCACCGCGATCACGATCATCACCGTGAGTATCGTTTTTACCGGGGTATGTACAAGCCACATGTTTTGCACCGAAAGGCTCGTCCCTGCCGCGCCCGTCAGTAAGCCATGCACGATGACCTGTCCTGCCAGAATCGTCAGGAAGATCGCACATAAATATCCCATTGTTCCAAGAATAATTGCCGCCATCATAATATGAAGCAATGGCTTCACCAGCCCGATCAGGCTTCCCATAATCCGGAGGGCGCTTCTGCGTTTTGCTGTATTTTTCTTCTCGTGCATCATGCATTCCCCTGCTTTCCATAGTTTTCCAGTACCATCTGGCTGTCGTACAGATGCCGGTATGCGCCGTTCTGTTCCATCAGTTCCGCATGCGTTCCACGCTCGCAGATGGTACCGTTTTTCAGGAAATAAATCTGATCTGACTGTACGACGTTCGCAAGGCGGTGGGAAATCAGCAATACCGTTTTCGTCTTTGCGAGTTCATGAATCACATTCATGATCATCTCTTCACTCTCGACATCAATATTCGATGCGGCTTCATCAAAGATATACACCGCACTGTCGCTCCGAAGCAGCGCCCGCGCAATCACAAGACGCTGGCACTGGCCGCCGGAGAGGTTTCCTGCTTTTTCGAGAAGCTCTGTCTGCAGTCCGTTCTGTGTCTGTAAGAATCCCAGCAGATTGACTTTCTGCAGAACCGCCTCCATCTCCTCCTTCGTCGCATCCGGTTTCGCCATGCGCAGGTTCTCTTCTACGTTTCCTTTAAATAAGTAACTATTGTGGCGGACCAGAACAACGTGCTTCATCAGATCCGTCTCAGCGACTTCCGAGAGCGGCACGCCGCCCAGGGTGATGCTTCCCGCATATCCGCGGTTCTTTGCCGCAAGGATGCCCGCGATCGTACTCTTTCCGCAGCCGGATTCGCCGACCAGTGATACAAAACTGCCCGCCGGGAGCGTCAGGTCAATGCCTTTTAAGATTTCCCGGTCCTCTTCATAGGAAAAATGTACATCCTCCAACACGACATCCAGCGGTCCGTCCGGCAGCGTCCGCTCTCCCGTCTGCGGCTCCGGCAGATCGAGGATTTTGAAAATCTTGTCACTCGCCGCCATGCCGTTCATCGCGATGTGGAAGAATGATCCGAGCAGACGAAGCGGCAGGAAAAACTCGCTCGCCAGCAGCACAATGCAGAGCGTGCCGGACACGGTGAGGTTTCCTTTCAGAAATTCCGATACCGCCACCGCCATGCCAACCGCCGCGCCGCCGTATGCTACGATGTCCATCACGCTCGTTGAGTTGAGCTGCATCGTCAGAACTTTCATCGTGATCCGGCGGAAGTTCTGGGATTCCACATCCATCTCGTCGGCTTTCTGCTGGTCGGCCTGATAGATTTTTAAGGTCGTCAGACCCTGCAGATTTTCAAGGAACGAATCGCCGAGCCCTGTGTAAATACTCCAATATTTGTTCAGCAGCTTCTTCGCAATCTTCTGCACAACCACAATCGAAATCGGGATCAGCGGCACACAGATCAGAAGAATCACGCTCGCTTTCATGCTCACCCGGCAGAGGATGGCGAACAGCGTGAGCGGCGCAATCAGGCTGTAGAACAGCTGCGGAAGATACTTTCCAAAATAGGTTTCGAGCTGCTCCACGCCTTCCGTGGATACCTGTACGACCTCCGAGGATGATACCTGTTCGCTGTAGGATGCCCCCAGTTTCAGCATTTTCTCATAAATTTTTTCACGCAGAATCCGTTTCACATCCACACACGCAAGATACGAAGACCTCGCACCCATCCGCTCGCAGAAAAAGCGGATCACAACAACAATTGCCAGCATAAAAACCGTCCGTTTCACAGCCGTCGCCGTTACCGCGCCATACACAACCCGCTCCAGCAGATCGGCAATCGTAAATACCGCGATCACCTGCGACAGAAGCGCCGCCCACTGCCACAGAATCGTGTACACGATATACTTTTTCGCGTGGGACAGCAGCCCCACCAGTCTTGTTTTAATCATAAGTACCTCTCTTTTATGCTTTTGCTTTTCGCTTCTCTCTCATGCTGCAAATCAAATGCCAGATAGCTAAAATCGGATGATACAGCAGCATCCTCGGTCCCGAAAACCGCATAACGGCGCGGATCTTTTCCCGCATTTCCGGCTTGTAGCAGTGTACTTTGCAGTTTGCGCAGAATGTTTTCTGTTCCATGAAGGGACATTTCTGGCTCCGCTGTTTTGCATAGTCCGCTAATTTCTGACATTCCGGACACATCCCGCCGGATGCATTCCCCTCTTTTCCATGACTCTTCCGGCAGTACAGGCGGATCATCTCTTCCACGACGTACTGTTCTTTCTGCCGCTTTTTTTCTACTTTGTTCATTTTGTTTCTCCTAGGATATGATCTTCTGTTTTTACGGTTTTGACCCGCAGGAAGAAATACAAAATATGGCACATCCATACCACAGCAATACAGATTCTTCCAATCGGCACATTCTTCATAGCAAAAAAGCCGATCGCCATCACAACCGTTACCATCCCGATAATTTTACATTTCGTTCCTACCGTCATCGCCCGATGCTGTACGAAGCTGTCGAGATGCTTCTTATATAATTGAGTTCCAATAAACCAACTGTGCAGCCGTTCCGAACTTTTCGCAAAGCAGAACAGGGTCGCCATATAGAATGGAACTGTCGGCAGAATCGGAAGCACAATGCCGATGGTGCCAAATCCCAGGCACAGAAAGCCGAGTATAATCCAAAAAATTGTCAGTGGATTTCTCATCATTTTCCTCCTTTCTTATCGAATAATAAATAGAAAAATAGCCGCCCATGGTTCTTGGCGAATACATGAGCGGTTAGTTATCACTTACGCTAGTTATAGATTAACATTATTTAACTTTCATGTCAAACACATTTCACTCCTGAGAGAACGCTCCTCTGCTTGCAGAATAACTGCTGTTATTTCAACTCACGAAGTGTGATACATCATACCCTAAATAATTCCGCCAATGTTTGAAGATTCAACTCACGGAGGGCGACAAAACTGGTGGTTGCGTTATCCCACCTTTTTACGTACTTCAACTCACGCCCTCACGGAGGGCGACTTTGTTGCAGAAAAAGTACCTGCTTTAGACTTCCATTTCAACTCACGCCCTCACGGAGGGCGACCCAGCAGTACGCACATCTTGAGTCAGAACTTGCGATTTCAACTCACGCCCTCACGGAGGGCGACTCTTTTATCGGAAACTGGCGCTGCGCCCTCATTATTTCAACTCACGCCCTCACGGAGGGCGACCTCGGCCAGAGTTTCCACCGATGCTGTAGAAGTTGCATTTCAACTCACGCCCTCACGGAGGGCGACTATGAATCATTTTCAACTGACTCAAATTGGATTATTTCAACTCACGCCCTCACGGAGGGCGACGCTGGGAATTGTGTCTCCGTTAGTGGCATACTTATTTCAACTCACGCCCTCACGGAGGGCGACGGATTGTCGCATAACCTCTGTTAATTCACATTTGACATTTCAACTCACGCCCTCACGGAGGGCGACTGGACAGGTATCCTTTCATTGCAGATACGGTGAAATTTCAACTCACGCCCTCACGGAGGGCGACGGAGACTGCTTTGCGACATTGACATATGCCGTGCATTTCAACTCACGCCCTCACGGAGGGCGACCCGTAGTTGGGGCTATGTACTGGAAGCTCCTGGAGATTTCAACTCACGCCCTCACGGAGGGCGACGGATTGCGCGTCCTTCATCGTATGTCACCTGTCCGATTTCAACTCACGCCCTCACGGAGGGCGACTGTATTAGGATAAGTCATATTATCAACTTTTGCCATTTCAACTCACGCCCTCACGGAGGGCGACATTGGTGCGAGTTCCTCCATCAGTGTTGTTCCAATTTCAACTCACGCCCTCACGGAGGGCGACGTACGTTCGCATCCGGAATCTTTTCAAGGCTCATATTTCAACTCACGCCCTCACGGAGGGCGACTAACATCGCCATCATCAGCTCACCCTCCTTTCCGTATTTCAACTCACGCCCTCACGGAGGGCGACACACGCTTTTGACGATTGTTTTCGTATGCTCCGGCATTTCAACTCACGCCCTCACGGAGGGCGACACAGTTCATCGAGAATTGTTTCCGGCAGATTGTCATTTCAACTCACGCCCTCACGGAGGGCGACTTCGCCACGAATGTACCAAACGGATATTTTTTGTTATTTCAACTCACGCCCTCACGGAGGGCGACGGAGGTTCGTGCGTCGGCAGGAAGCGCTGAAAGACAATTTCAACTCACGCCCTCACGGAGGGCGACTTGCTTTTGCCATGTTCTATACCTCCATTTTCTATTTCAACTCACGCCCTCACGGAGGGCGACTAATGTTATATGGAATTTTAAGAGAACAGATGGATTTCAACTCACGCCCTCACGGAGGGCGACTTGCCGGATGATGTGAATGTGATTCCGACCTTTTCATTTCAACTCACGCCCTCACGGAGGGCGACCACTCTTGCTGATGTTAAGAATCAGATAGACGGAATTTCAACTCACGCCCTCACGGAGGGCGACTTTCTAAGGTTTTCCAGTTTTTCAGCTCATCGCATTTCAACTCACGCCCTCACGGAGGGCGACCGCGCGCTGCATTCGATGCCGGGCCTACAATTTATTTCAACTCACGCCCTCACGGAGGGCGACTCCCAGCCGATGGATTCCCGCAGCTCATCCAGGTTATTTCAACTCACGCCCTCACGGAGGGCGACGATAGCCTGACTGCACAAGGATACTACACTAAGATATTTCAACTCACGCCCTCACGGAGGGCGACGAACTTGTAAGAGCAATCGACGAAGCCGCTACTATTTCAACTCACGCCCTCACGGAGGGCGACGGCAAATTTAGACAAATTTTTCTTCTAAATCGCGGCTATGCTTATTCAATATCTCTATATTTTCTTCCTCATTTCATCTCCCTCCTCCCCCAAATTCTATCTTTTCAGCAAAAATCCTTTAAATTTCAAGTGCGAATCTTCCTGCTTTTTTCTGTGCACTTGGCATTCGCACTACAGAATCAGTGTGTCCATCACGTCAAATACCGCTTTTGCACCAACATGTTCTACTTTGTTTTTGTACTTTTCACCCAAATAGTAAAACCGCAAACTATCGGTCTCTTTATCTATGATTTTTTCTAGTATATCTTTTACCTGTCGGCACTTAGCCGCATCCATCTGGCACTCGAAGACAGAATTTTGGACTCGCTGGCCGTAATTGGTACATTCTTTTGCTACCTTGCGCAATCGCGTTCTGCCTGCTACGGTTTGTGTATTTACATCATATGTGATCAGCACCAGCATTAAAAATCACCTACTTCCACAAAAATGGCGGATATTCATCCAGATCCCCTCGCAGGAAACGTGCCAGCAGCATGCTCTGTGCATATGGAACCATTCCCCACTCGATCTTTTCGCCTAAAAATGGATGCGTAATCATCTCCTGTTTTTTTCCCTGCCATGCACTAAGAAAGGCTTTTCGTCCCTCCTCCGTCATAATAACGGCACCGTTTTCCTTAGTTAAAAAATATTCTGGCTTCATAATCCTCTTGTTGATAAGTGTCAGAACAAACCGATCTACCATAACGCTACGAAATTCTTCCATCAGATCCAGCGCCAATGACATTCGTCCCGGACGATCTGTGTGGAAAAATCCAACATATGGATCCAGGCCCACTGCTTCCAGCGCCCCGCCGCACATTCCTGCCAGTAAAGAATATCCAAACGAAAGCATCGCATTCACATTATCTAACGGTGGTCTCTTATTTCTTCCATGAAAATAAAAATCCTCTTTCTGCTGCAGAATAAGTTCATCAAAAGCGGAAAAATATACCGATGCAGCTTCTCCTTCCAGTCCTAAAAGTGTTCCCGCATCTTCACATTCTCTGATTTTATTCATACTCTGCCCCAGAAAAGCTGATTTTTTCTTAAGCAATTCTGCATCCAGCCGCATACTGTAATCTCTGGCGGCTCTCTCGAGCACCCACCTGGCATTATAGACCTTGCCAAGAATAAAATTCTTTGCTATTTTGACGCTTTCTTCTTTTTTCTCACTGATGCGGTATTGTGTTTTTCGCAGTGTCACATTTCCCTTTTCTTCTCCGCTGACTCTCGCCAGAAAACGGCCATTTCCGGACATAAAGGATAATTCAATGTCTCTTTGCGCGCACGCCCCCATTAATGCCGGACTCGCTCCTGTATAGCCAAAGGTCACGATCGCCTGTAAATTATGTAAAGGGATTCTTCCTATTTCCTTTTTATCCTCCATTACTACGACATTTTCCCCATCAAGTGAAAGATAACGATTTCCAGAAGTAATATACAAGGTATTCAGCAATCTTTTCATAGATTTTCCTCTTCCTGCATTCTCTTGGTAATGTATTCCGCAACCAATTTATTCTTATTTAAAACCGGCAGACAAATATCTTTCAAGGAACATGCATTACATTTCCTGCTTATTTTTACTTTCGGTGTATACTGTTGTTCATAATACTTATGCATTTCTGCAAATATCTGCTTCACTTTTTCCCGGATTGCATTATCAAATTCTACCTTATGGCGTCTGCGGACTTCACCGTAATAAAGATATCCATACTCGATTTCACAACACAGCATTTCTTCCAGACAAAACGCCTGCGCTGCCAACTGCAGGATATCCTCTTCTCCTTCTTTTGGTTTTCCCCGCTTATATTCTATTGGCACTACACGATAAAATCCTTCTTTTCCATGCAGTGAAATCCCCTCTTTCACCCGATGAAATTCCACCACATCGCACTCGCCGCTCACTCCCATTTCGCAGGAGTGAACCGGCATCGCACGCACAATCAGCAGATCTCCTCTTTTTTCTTTGAGACCCGGATCATGTGCATTTTCATGAAGAATCTTTCCCTCTACCGTGCGGACATTCTCCTGCCACTGCATCTCGATATATGCAAGTGCCCATTGGCGCCGGCAGAATGCAAAATGTTGAATTCCTGACAACTGCAGATAATCATCCTCATCATACATTCCAATTCACCCCTCACGGAAAACGACCGTATCTTTAGACAAAATCAAAAATCTCCGGTTCTCTGCATCCTTCTACATTCCAGGTAATATCATAATCCTTAAAGCTTCTCGGATGATCTAAATCTTTATTCCAGTCAAATCCTCTCTGGATCTTTCCACTCGAAATAGCCGGTGTTTTTTCCTCGTGCTGCCACCAATACATCCGGCATACCTCCATACTTCCTTCCGGACGTGCTGACGATGCATCATTTTCAAACAATGTCATGAGTGCTTCTTTCAGTATCTCAGCATCCTCCTGGGTAAAGCCCGTCTTTTCCGCGAGCTGCACATTGACACTTCCCATCACCTTGTATACAGCAAACCCAACTCTATGTTTCGTTCCCATCGTATCAGATGCCTTTCCTTCTTTTCCGGCCTCGCTGTTTACGCTCTTGGTGATTTGCATACTCATGATATCAATCGGAGACAGACTTACTGCCTGATGAATCGACACCGGACCGCGTACGCCAAAGGATACTGGAATTCCTTTAAATGCAAAAACCTGTCCAAATGCTCTCACATCGATCCACTCCCTGCATGCAATCTGTGCGCAGAGATCTCTGCTCGCATCTTTCTTATTTCCCATCTGTTTTTTAAGCTCCTCGCAACCATCTGCGCGCTCCTTCAGACTCTTGAATGAGTCGTCCGTTCTGTCATCTGACTGCACGAAAATTTTCTGTCCCAGATCCTGCAGGCGGTTTCGGATTTTTCGTTTAATGCAGACATCTGAAATTTCCCCATATCCATCCAGATTAATTCTCGGACGGTTTCCGTTCAGTGGATCTCCATTGGGATTTGCATTCGTTGCACTCACAAATAATGTAAAATCAATTTTTCCTTTTAATTCGCTCATTTCTTTATTCCTCCTCTGTTTTCTCTGTTTTGTAAGTTCTCAGCCCACAGGACTGACTGTGAAATCCAAGTAAATATAAGCCGCTCAAACGTTTATTCTCCTGATAATCGTTTACACTTTCAAATGCGTCCTCGATTTCGTCCAGCAGATTTTCATAAAATCTTCGTTCCGGCACTGGCAATTTGCTCAAATACGGCTGAATATTCTCTTCAATAACTTTCCAGGTTTCAAACGGTCTCTGCGAAAAATTATTCATGTATCGCTTTGCATTTGTAATTCTACTTCTGTCCTTATCCACATCAAAAGTCCGATATTCAATTCGATCTGCTACAGCAAGCAATCTTCCATACAGGTAATCTCTTTCTGTACAATTTTTGTCTACCGCCATTTTCCATTCCTCCTTATAAAGTTCTTTTCTTCTTTTTTTAACCATGGAGCACGCAAGCTGCAAAATCTGCTCCCAGTTTCTCCGTTCTTTATATGCCAATGGATTAGATGCCTTATTTATCGCCCTTTCCACATAATCAGCTGGTATTCTCTGCCCATCCCAAATACATGGCAAGATACGCTTTGCAACCTCAGCATAAAGTTTTTTGCTGTTTCCATCTACAATGGTAATACTTCCATTATTTTCTATTCCGAATAAAAGATCCGCTATCTCCTTTACTCCAACCATGCCATAATAAACAATTCTTTTTCCGTCTCTCCATTTTTCATGACGCCACCAGCAGTCCTTGTGCCATTTTCTGATATTCTCTAAATACCGCGTTTCTTCAATTTTTTTTGCTTCCACGACTGCCAGGCGCCCCGGTGTTGCTGCATCGACTCCTAATAACACCATATATTTCATAGTCGTGGGACATTTTTCCTCGTTCTGCAGCGTGCGATACCCACTCATCGCCTTCTGAAACAGCTCCGCTCCGATCGCATTGGTGTCAAACTCCGGATCTTCCAGTCCGGTATCCCATTCATCAAATTCAGATATAATATGCTCCGTATCCGAGTCCCATCGAACTTCTAATTCTCCTGCTGAATCCTCCGCTGTTTCCCATGTAGCAAACACCATGGTATCATATGTGCCTCCCTGTCTGCGGATAATCCATTTCAATGCGTTGTGAACCTTCTGGGATGTTTCATTTCCAATTGCAAATGCCTCTTCTTTCGTTGCAAATCGACCACGATACGTAAAATTATCCTTATCATTTGAAGAAATCAGTTTCGCGCCGTCTCCTTCATTTCGGATTTTCTTTGGCTGTAGATAGGAAATACTTTCTCTTTTTCCACTTAAATAGCAAAGTCCCTTTTCCCCTTCCATAGACCGTTGATACTGCTGATATTTTTCCCATAAGGTCTTATCTTTCCAGCATTCATCAACTGTTTCTGTCAGTGGATTACTTAAAGAGCGCACAATAAATCGCACAAACGCTTTACTTTGATCAATTCCCTGAATCGTTTCCTTTTCTGCCAGCGTTCCATCTTCATTTTGCTTCAATACCTTCTGTTCAATCAAATCATGCATCAAACTTTTCTTCTGCAGATAATAATAAATTGCTCTTACTTTATCATGGCAAAATTCTGACTCATACCATTTTTTTAATTGTTCCATGTAAATTTCAAAACAGCTTCCATCGTCCGCCACATAAAGCGGATAATCGCCCGCCAGATATCTTAAATTATCACACAGGGGATGGGCTTCTTTTCCAGATGTTCGGCTTCCTGATTTTTCTGTAACCGGAATAATGGTAAATTTATCATTTGCAGGAACCTGTTCGCCATGTAAAAAGTTACCTTCTTCATCAATGGTTACCGTAATCTGTGCCGTTGCCGTTGAGTGGAATGTTGGAAGCAGCGTATAGGGAAATTCACCACGATATTCTATTTTTCCTACCTTGTTCAGATTTTTTTCGTACAAATCCAGTGCTTCTCTTCCCCAGTTCACGTATCTTTCACCTCCCTTTTTTCATGTTCTTCTTTCTCGATATTTTCAAATATTTTCGGCTGCATTTTTCGTATATGACGTTTGATTGTACACTCTTCCGGACGGGGATAAACGATGTAGCCTCCCCTTGTCATGGTCGGATGCTCCCAGAATCTTACCGTCATGTTTCCCTGATCCTCCGACAAAACGGCTTCTTCCGCATAAGTAATTCCGTGATAAGAGAAACCGAAATCTATATCTTTTTCCATATCATCATAATATCCTGCTCCACTGCCAAATTCACACGGTTCCACAAATGCCTGACATTCTCTTGTTCCAAGAAAAATATCTCTCCGGCCTCCGCTCTTTACCATTCTTTCTGACATGCACTGATATTTTCGCTCATTTCTATCCTGTACCATGTTGACCTGATGCTCATTAAATTCAAAATGAGCACGTACCTGATAACGCACATCCTTTAAATACGTGTAGTATGCCAGTTCGTTTCCGCCATTGTATTTAATAGGACGAATACCTTTTGTTTCCGTCTGAATCCGGTTCATAACGCGAATTTCATCAATTACCCAAAAGATCGTGGGTTTCCAAAATATGCTTTCCGTAATACCTCGCAATGCCTCGTAAGTTGGAATTGAATAACTTGTTTTTTCGCCTCCAACACGCACCACCGGATCAGAAAACAATGCATAGTTCCCATACACCTCGTACTCTATGGTATTCGCATGTTTTTCCATTGTACCACCTCCAATATGTTTAATAGTTCTCAAAGTTCATCTGCGGTTCTTCCAGCACACCAACTTCATTGCTGTAATACCCTTCGCTCAACGCGAGTATTTCTTCATCACTAATTTGATATATTGCATTATTAAGACGTTCCTTCTGCACTTCTGAAATTCCAACCGTATATTTTTGCAGTTCCCGCAGCATCCTCTGCTTTTCCTCCCAAGGTAAATACTCACCATCTGCTCCGACAAATGCTGCAATCAGTTTTTTGGCCTCATCATTATAGGGAACCACAACTGGAATCTTATAATCATTAGAAATAACTTCAAATTCTTTTCCTGCCGTTGCAAATGCCTGTGCCATTCCCCCCTTATACTCTTGTTCAAACTTATGCCAATATTGTTTTCTTCCCGGACAATTTTTTCCCAGCATTTCTAGCAAGGTCGTTTTATAATTTTTCGCCGGAAATTTCGTGATATCAGCCTGCAGCACCTGATAGTAATACTGATAATAAATCGCTATCGCTTTCGACGAATCTAATCTTTTTTCAAAAATTTCAGGCTTACTTCGAAATTGTTCTAATAATTTTTGTACTGCTCTTTGTTCTTCTTGTATCTCTGGCAGCTTTTCCAGACTTTCGGCCTCGTTTGTCAATTGTACAATGTAAATCTTTCCAAACCAGGGATACTCCTTGTGGCGATTTCCTCTTCCAGCGGCCTGGATCACATGATCCAATCCCGCTTTTGATCGAATGACACAGCCAAAAGAAAAATTTACACCCGCTTCTACAACCGGTGTACTGATGCAGATCACTCTGCCTGTATATCCGGATTCTCTATTTTTTCGTAATGCCGCATGGACCGTTTCCAACGTGTCCTCTTTATTTTGCGGGCAAAGTTTATTGCTCAGGTGAAAAACTTGATCTTCGTCTGAACAGCTGCTTTTTATCTTTTCATATACTTGTTTTGCACATTCGGTTGTATTTACTATGACCAGCACATTTCGAAATGTCTCAGCTTGCTGCAACGTAAAATCACAGAGATCCTCAATTTCCATTCCGCCCGGATACGCTTCTGTTTCTGTCAAATCTACGATATCCGTTCTTCGAAAGGCTTCTTCATACTTTTCTATGATTTCCGTCATCTCCATGCATTCACTTAAATTATTCTCTTTCAAATCTTTAATGGATGGCTGGGTAGCTGAACATAATACAACATCCGATTCCGCAAAATTGGTAAGAAAATTTACTGCTAAGTTAAAAAGTTCCATACACTTCTTCGGAATGGCCTGTACCTCATCAAAAATGATCACGCTGTTACATAAGGTATGCATTCTGCGGATATCTCTTTTCTGTCCCGAAAAAAGTACATTCAATACCTGTACAGCTGATGTCATAATAATTGGCACATCCCATGTTTCTGTCAGTTTTTTATAGTCTTTCTCCTGCTTTTTCTCCGAAAGAATCACATTGCAATGATGTTCCAGTACGATATCCGGATCGTCAACTGCTCTCCGGATCTCATCGGCATTCTGGCTTAAAATACTGTTAAATGGGGCAACATAAATAATATGCTGTTTTTGGGTCCGCTCGGCACGATACAGTGCAAAGCGCAAACTACTTAATGTCTTTCCAGCTCCCGTTGGTACTGTCAGACGATACAGTCTCGTTCCTTTTTCTGCCTCTTCATAGCACCTCTCAGAAATCTCCTGCCGGACTGCCTGAAGACTCTGGCCATTTTCTGCCTTGTTTCGAATTTCATGATTAAGATAGTTCTCAAAACATTGTATACTCTGTTGCCATATTTTCTGTATTTCTTTCTTTGAAATACGTTGTTTCAATTCTTCATTCTGAAAAAATTTTTCCGTATCTGTCCAATCACTGTCAAGCAGCATAGAAAGCAATACTCTGAAATACATTCCAATATAAAAATATCCATTTCCACAATGACGATTTTGTTTTGTGCTTTTTCGCACAAACATTCCTATTTTTTTATTAATCTGAACATATTGTGCATCTGCTGCTTCGCACACTTTTTGGATTTTCTCTTTATCAAAGATCTGAAAAAATCTTTCCTTCACAATGTCTTCCTGACACTCTTTTTCCGCTCTGCGTTCCTGTAAGGTACACCCGCTTTCAAAATCAATACAGTCGCTGATTCCATGATGTGAGTACACAACTGTACTTAACAGCTCTGCTGCTGTTTTCTGCCGCATCATTTTCCATAGCATCCGTCCACCTGCGGTTGAGTGATCCAAATCGTTTCGGTGTGCCTGATCCCCCTTTTTCAAGATATCTTGAAAATCTTTCTGCACATCATCAGAGAGTTTCCCCGCATCATGAAAAAGTGCGGCCGCCTCGACAAGTTTCTGAATCTCTTCCATAGGACAAATGCTTTTTGCATATGATGTTACATTATCTGTATGTTCCTGAAAGCTCTGGGTACGGCCTGTTTCAAAATCCACATGTGCAAGATAAATGTCACTTGTTCTATTTTCGTTTGTATTATTCATCACTTTCTCCTTTTGTCTATTTTGTTTATTTTTCGGAGTCAAGTTCTGATTTTTTATTCACTTTTACCACATTATAGCAGACTCCGACCTGTAGCGCAATATATTTTCAAACTTTTGTTCGATCATATATTTAGTTTATACCTCATCGTTTTCTACTTTGACATGTCAAATAATTCTATTCAAAATCCTTTTTACCACCTCTCCTCTTAAATCGCATTTCTGCCTTAGTATCAATTTGATTTTTATTTTCACATTGGGAATTTACAAAGATTTTTAGATTTTGTAATTCTTCCTTTGTGTGTTAGAGTATTTTTTACTCTAAAATTATAGAAGACTTTACAAATTAGAAAATAACGTATAGAATAGTATATGTTCGTAGTTTACTATTCTTTTTAGATCTTATTTCTAAATTGAATCAGTTTTCTACCTGAAGAAGTTATCCGATACTGCCAATATCTGATAACTTCTTCTTTTTACCCTTTCACTATATCACCTTTTTTACTAATATGCAACAATAATTATATTTTTATACCTATACAATAATGTAAAGTTTACATTATTGTATAACATAAATACTAAAATAAAAAGCACTAGAATATTTTCTAATGCTTTTTGTCTAACACCTATCCAAAAATGTTTTTCAACTCACAGACCTAAGTCTGAACTCGCAGAATATCCTCGGTATTTGTATCCTGCCCTTTTATCTTACCATAAATTCCGCCAACGTCAATTAGTTATTCCTCCCTTCAAATCCTCTATTTATTTTGTATATCTAAAATCCGTATATTTTTATTCTGCATTTCAATCATATTTTTGTTGAATGGACTACAAGAAACTGTTATACTCAATATACGGGTGCTGCCATAACGGTAGGCGGTTAGTCCTTCTACGGAGGGACTGTGACTCTCCGATTACATAGAAACCCTTTATATGGGAATTCCTTGGAAATGAGGGCTAAGCCATGAGTATTATCGACTTCATAGCAGTTGTAAGTTTCGGCTTAACCTGCTTTAGCCTTGGATACAACTTCGGCAAAGATACTGCGAAATCACAAAAATAGCCGCCCAGTCCTGCAAACTTTGGCGACTATTTTTACATAAACCAATAAATATGGACTAACCGTCTATCGGTAGCACTCTTTTCAATATCATAATATCATGCATTTCAGAATATGTCAAAATCTTCTTTTCACATATCCCGAAATCTCCGATACCTCTCCTCTACCAGTTCTTCCCCATCCATCTTCTCATACTTTTCCAGGAATCTCAGAATTTTGCCTCTCAATTCTTCACACACCACTGGCATTGTGTCCACCGTAAACTCCCCCGGCTCTTCCACAATCTCTTCTACAATTCCCAGTTCCTTCAAATCCCCCGCCGTCAGCTTCATCACCTCGGCGGCCTCCGGCGCGCGTTTGCCGTCTTTCCACAGGATGCTTGCAAATCCCTCCGGCGACAGGATGGAGTAGATGGCATTCTGCATCATCCACACTTCATCCGCCACGGCGAGTGCCAGTGCACCGCCGCTGCCGCCTTCTGAAATGACAATAGAAAGAACCGGCGTTTTTAACGCTGACATTTCATACAGGTTCCGCGCAATCGCCTCGCCCTGGCCGCGTTCTTCGGCTTCCATTCCGCAGAAGGCGCCTGGGGTGTCTACGAGACAGATAACAGGCCTGTGGAATTTTTCGGCCTGTTTCATCAGACGCAGGGCTTTGCGGTAGCCCTCCGGGGACGGCATGCCGAAATTGCGGCGGATGTTTTCTTTCGTATCCGCGCCTTTCGCCTCGGCGATGACCGTGACCGGTGTGCCGTCAAACGATGCAATACCGCCGATGATCGCCGCATCATCGCCATACAGTCGATCACCATGAAACTCAATAAAATCAGGAAACAGCTCCCGAATATAATCTTCTCCCACCGGTCGGTCCTTTTTCCGCGCTTTCTGCACACAGTCCCAAGCCGATGTTTTCTCTCCCGTTTCTGGTGCTGCCAAAGACCGCTTCACGTCTCCATCCCCCAAAGTCAGCACTTCCGAGGAAACTTCGATATCTTTCCCATGCATCCGCAGAATCTCCGACAGCACCTCTTTCGCCTCTTCTCTTGGCAGAATCCGATCCACAAACCCATGCTCCACCAGAAACTCTGCCCGCTGGAACCCTTTCGGCAGTTTCTGTCCTATTGTCTGCTCAATAACCCTCGGTCCCGCAAACCCGATCAGCGCATGCGGCTCCGCCAGAATAATATCCCCCAGCATCGCCCAGCTCGCCGTCACGCCGCCCGTCGTCGGGTCCGTCAGCACACTCACATACAAAAGCCCCGCATCACTGTGTCTTTTCAGCGCCGCCGACGTCTTCGCCATCTGCATCAGAGAAACAATCCCCTCCTGCATCCGCGCCCCTCCCGAGCACGCAAACAAAATCACCGGCAGCGAAAGCTTCGTCGCCCTCTCCACCGCCCGCGTAATCTTCTCCCCAACAGCCTCACCCATACTGGCCATCATAAACCTGCCATCACAGACCCCGATCACCGTCTCCATCCCGTTGATCCGTCCCTTACCAGTCACAACAGCCTCCGTAAGTCCTGTTCTCTCCTGCAGAGCCCTCACCTTCTCTTCATACCCCGGAAACCCCAGCGGATTCCCCGCCGTCATCCCCTGATCCCATTCCTCAAAACTCCCATCATCCAGAAGAAACTCAATCCTCCGATACGCATGCACCCGAAAATAATTCCCACACTTCGGACAAATATAAAGATTCCTCTTCACATCCTCCGTAAAAATAGCCCCCTTACAAGCATTACACTTCTTCAAAATCCCCTGCGGCGCCTCCGGCACCACCCCATCCGCCGTGTGCTCCTTCCGAAACACCGTCTTCTTAAAATACTTACCCAGCATCATACCACCATCACTCCTTACGTCATAACACTTTCACTCTATTGTCACCATAACAATCTTCCAACCACACACCTCACCCATCGAGGCATTCATTCTCTCTTCACCGCTCACTCCTGTCATCCCAGCCGCACCGCCCCGCGGTGTCGCTGACCACACTCTCCCAGTCGTGTGTCTGATCTCAGCCGCCCGGCAGTACAGCAGAGGGGGACGGCGCATTTGCAGGAGGAACTATAGCAAGACCCGAAAATAATGCAAAAAAGGCAGTGCTGCAGAGCGCGAATTGCAAGGAACAGATTTGAAGGCGTACCGGGGTACGACGAAAATCTGTGACGCAGTAATTCACGCTCTGCGGTGCTGAATTTTTTGCATTATTTTCGGGGATTGCTATAGAAACACTTAGGCTTCCAGAATTTGCGTTATTTTCAAAAATCCAAATCTAACTGTCTGAGCGACAGCGAGTTTTGGATTTTTGAAAATGGTTTTAGCAAATGCTGGAGGCCTTAGTGTTTCTTTCCTCTGAAACCGCGCCGTCCCCCTCTACTGTACTGCCGGGCGGCGTCCGTCTCTTACAATCTCTCCGTCAACCGCTCCACAA
>ENA-OUPA01000706-OUPA01000706.1-human-gut-metagenome-genome-assembly--contig:-NODE-706-length-19786-cov-4.81435_pt1 | contig 19786 bp, 25 predicted proteins | sample MGYA00237939_ERZ548770 | MGnify/ENA primary metagenome ERZ548770 (study PRJEB26490, sample SAMN05356877) | human gut metagenome | biome: terrestrial biome; feature: human-associated habitat; material...
GTTCCTGACAAAGAGAATGAACCTTCCGGCAAGAAGAGAGGAAGAAACGGTAACGACGTGGCATAACATCCTGCGGGCGTGCTACGAAGGTGACACAAGGGAAGAACTGGAAAAGAAAATTCCAAGGATCACTAAAAACACGAAAGGTCAGTTGGCGATAATCGGAATTGACTATGCGGACGTGCGGGACTTCGCGAGTGCAGGGATCATGACCAAGGACTATGAAACCGGAGAATACATCTGGAGACAGCACACATGGATCTGTGAAGATTCTCCGTTCCTGAGTTCTATCAAGTTCCCAATTATGCAGAATATGGGACAACCGGAGTTCGAGGATTACGAAGTAGTACCAGGACCAGTCATAGATGTGAATACTATAGTGGCATGGTGCTTAGACAAGATGCAGGATTATGAGGTTAAGAAAATTACGATGGATACGTATAGATACAACCTGTTCAAAATGGCATTCGAAGCCGTTGGATTGACGGTTGAAGATAAGAAAAATAAAGACGGAATAGTAAGGCTTGTGAGAAAGATTACGTCTGCAACGGGAATTATTGCACCGGCGATCCAGGCGCTATTCAGTCAGCACCTGATTAATTATGGACCGTCTTCTATTATGCGATGGTACACAAATAATACGAGCGTCACAGAGGATAAATACGGGAACAAGACATTCGGAAAGATAGAACCGAAGTTGAGGAAAAATGACGGATTCATGGCTTTTGATGTGGCCATGTTTAGCAAAGATGAGATAGAAATGCAGGTAATCTACATTTAGTAGGAGGAACGATGTTTAATTTTTTATTCCAGGACAAAAATAAAGAATTACAATCGCTTGCGGAAACGATAACGATCGAGCTTGAAAAACTAAATATAGCGAAGCTGGCGGTGGAAAAAGCGGAAACCATGATAGCAAAAGCTATAGCAAAGTCGGATATTCTGATCCAAACACAGAGCGAGAATAAAAGGAAATATGAATACAGGCTTAATGTTCAGCCCAATGATAATGAGAATGGGACGTACTTCTGGACAAAAGTTGTAAAAAAGCTTTTGAGAGAAGGGGAGGCTGTGATTATCCGGATTGGAGAGAAATATTACCGGGTGCAGAGCTTCCAGGAATCGGATAACGTAATGACTGGAAGACTGTATAGTAACATAACGGTTGAAGCAGCGGAAAAACAATATTCCCTGCTTAAAACATTTTTGTCAGGAGATGTAATTCATTTAAGATACGACAACTCGAAGATAAGAGTGCTCTTGAACTCTATGCTATCACAGTACGAAACAACAGCAAATTCTGTTAATGCAATGATGCAGATTGCAAATAATCCAAAATTCAAATTAAAAGTACCAGGACAGCTTAATCTTGTACGAAGAGGAAAAGACGGAGAAAGTGATAAAAAGATCACGAAAGAAGAATATACAGAAGAATTAAAGAAATTATTGGAATCAAAGAGCCTTGCTATCATTACGGAATCAAACGGAATTACACTGGAGCAGCTTGGTATACAGACAACGACAAAAGCTGAAGAACTCGTAAAAATCAAAGAGGAAATTAATAATGCAACAGCAGAAGCTTATGACATTCCCCAAGCAGTATTTAACGGGAACATTACGGAGAAAAGTGATGCTACAAATGAGTTCATCACGTATGCAGTCGGACCGGTTGCAGAAGTTATAAACGATGAATTGACAGCAAAACTTGTAGGTGCGGAAGACTATGCGGGCAAGAATGAACGGGTGATGGTATGGCTTGCAAGATTCAAGCACGTGGATGTGGTAGACAGTGCGAATAACCTGGATAAACTGAGATCTAATGGATGGAATTTTGACGAAATCCGGGAGATGGTGGGATATCCGGTACTAAATACACCGTTCAGTCAGGCAAGAGCACTGACGAAAAACTACACTACAGGAGAGGAGGACAATTCGAATGCAGAAACCAGTTAACACAGCTTAGGGAGGTGATCCAATTATCTCGGAGTTATCCGTTAAATAACAAATAAAAAGAAAGGATAAGACTATGGAACAGAAAAATATTGTGTATAGATTTCAGCAAATTGATAATGTACATGAAATTTTCATCTTTGATGACATCAGAAAAACAGGTCCGTTCAATTGGGATACATGGCAGTATGATGACTCTGAGACATCAGCCAAGCATTTCAAGGAACTTCTGGATGCCATTCCGGAAACAGATGAGATCAAGATCTATTTCAACAGCAATGGTGGAAGCGTAGACCAGGGAACAGCTATCTACAACATGCTTCAGCAACATGGATCCTATAAGACGGGAATTGTAATGGGTGGATGTCATTCGATTGCGTTTACGATTCTGCAGGCGTGTGATAAGCGTATCATGGGACAGGGAACAACAGCCATCATTCATGATATGTGGGAGACAGTTACAGGAAATGCAGCAGATCTGAGGGCAGAAGCAGACAATCTGGATGTAGCAATGGACAGTTGTGTGGCTCTGTTTATGCAGAGGGCTACAGTTTCAGAAGATGAACTCCGGGAGATGATGCATAAGACAACAACCTTATCCCCTCAGAAGGCTCTGGAGTATGGCTTGATTGATGAGATTGGCGTTGCGCAGAAGGAAGATGATCCGGATGTGAAACTGCAGGAGGTGCTCAAAGAAAACAAGGCGCTTCAGATGGAATTGAGGAGCAGAAATGAGCATCAGAAGCAGTTAGCTGAATTCTATCAGCTGACTCATAAGAAAGAAGAGAAGACGGAAGAAAAGGATAGCACCGGTTGGGGTGCATTTTTTGGTTAGGAGGAAATTACAGAATGAAGATTGAAGGATTAAGCCAGGAAGTAAAAGACAAAGTAAAGCAGTTGCTGGATAATGCTCCGGCAGATCAGAAAGCAGATGCTATCATGCAGTCAATCGAGATGATTGAAGAAGCAGCACATGCAGATCTGATCAATCAGGTAGTAGCGGAAGCAGAAAGAGCAGGCCATGATGCAGAGTACAAGAAACAGCTCGGACTCCGCAACCTCTCCCAGGAAGAGAAGAAATTCTATGAAGGATTCAAAGATGTTAAGCAGTCAATCACTGCAAACCAGATCGATATCATCCCAACGGAGATTATTGACCGCACACTGGATGATGTGAAGAAAGCATCCAATATCCTGAAACTGGTGAACATGGCTCCGGCAAATGTGAAAAAATGGATCGTAGCATCTCACTCAGGAACAGCAGAATGGGGAGAACTCACAGCAGCAATCGCAGGAGAATTATCAATGGAGTTTTCTGCATTGAATATTGAACTATGCAAACTCACAGCATATCTTGTGATTCCCAAAGCAATCCGTGAGCTGTCAATGGAGTTTGTTGATCGCTACTTTAGAGCGATTCTTGCAGAAGCAATGCAGGATGGTCTCGTTAAGGGATATATTGATGGAGATGGGAAAAACGCTCCGATTGGCATTTTCCGTAAACTTGAAGAATCCGAAGTTGATGGAACAAAGAAAGCAAAGGAAGTAAAGAAAAACATTACAAAGTTCAGCCCGAAGGGTCTTGCAGAAGTAAGAAAGATTCTTACCAATGATGGAAAACGTGTGGTAGATAAGCTGTATCTGGTGTGCAATCCATCCGATGAAGCAGAGTACGTTGATCCTTGCATGTTCGGAGAGGCTCTGACAGGTGGATATATCAACAAATCCTTTATTGATATTGAGAAGATTGTAGATGCTAATGTACCGAAAGGAAAGGCAGCATTTACCATTGCTGGATATTACACAATGGGAACAACCGGCGTTCGCGTCAAAGAGTATGATCAGACAAAGGCCATGGATGATGCAGATCTGATTATTGCAGTATGCAACGCCAACGGTCGTGCGGTAGATGATAACGTGGCAGTTGTCTTCGATGTGACAAAACTGGAAGAGTATGTGCTTCCTGTAACACAGGTAACAGTTCCGCAGACGAAGGAGTAAGCTATGAAGACCGGGAAGATGACAGGGGAAGAATTGGAAAAGCTCGTAAATGAGATGCGGGAAGAATTTCAGATCCCGCCATATTACCGGGACAGTCAGTTGAAGAATCTTGCAAAAGAAGGTGAGCAGACAGTCGGGAGCCTGAATCCCGGCTGTAGCGTCACGGAGGATTTAACTTACAGGATGCTTTTGAAGAATTACATGTATTATGCTTTTCATCATCGTGTAAGTGAATTCATGGATAATTATGCAAGCGTTATTTTGACCTGGCAGATGGAAACGGAGGTTGAAGACAATGACATTACCTGAGTATACAGACGGTGTATTGGAGTTGTATCGGATTGAAGAAGATACTTCAAAGGACTATCCAGAAGAAAGGCTCCGCGCAACTAACGAGAGAATATGGTACAGGGAACTTTCCGTATACGATACAACAAGGGCAAAACTGGCAGCAGCCAGCGTTGAGGTGACGATGAAACTTGCGATTCCGCAGTACAAGAAGATCAACAGTAAGTGCGTGTGCATGATAGACGGTAAACAGCACGAGATTTACAACGTTGCACACGTAACCACGAAAGATGGATTCAAAGAATCTGAGCTGACATTGAAAACGCCAGCATACGACAGAGAGGTGATCTGATGACACAGGGAGAATTAAGCAGGATTTTACACGAGTTAGACTGCCCGGTAAACGAGGGAGTCAGCAGTCTCAAAAATACAATGAAATTTCCAAGGATTGATTATTGGGAAATCGTCTGGGAAGATATTGTGGCATCAGGAGAAGAATATGCAGAGAAGATAACCTGGCAGATCAGTTTTTATGCAAGGAAGCCACGGGACAGAAAGCTTCTGGAACTTCGGGATGCGTTGAGAAAGTTAGGATTTCATCCAATGATATCCCATGAATACAACACAGAAGATAATATCTGGCATTCTTATTTCGCAATTGAAACGGATGGTAGTGCCATATGAGCAGAACATACAATGGAGCGGAGATCGAGTTTGATGATTCTGGGATGGAAGACTTTGAGATGATGCTGAAACAGTATGCGAAGCAGGTAGATCCGGAAAGCGCATTGGATGCGATAGAAGCAGGAACAAAAGAATTTGTGAATGATCTGTTGAAATTACCGAAGCCGAGAAGTGCTGTGAGAAAGCCAGGATATACCCATCTAATTGATACATTTGCAATGGAAAGAACACAGGGAGAAATCAAAGTTGGATGGGGCAAATATTATGGACCAATGGTGGAGCATGGAACAAAGAAAATGACAGCAAGGGCACACTTGAAGCCGCTGTTTGAACAGAATAAAGAAAAATACTACAGGAAAATGACAGAGCAGATTTTCAGTTAGGAGGCAGACATGGGAATTAAAACAAAAAAACCGCCAATGAAGCAGACTGTAGGAGCACAGTATCTGTGTTTCGCCAATGCAGATGAGTCAGGCGGATATGATGGTACATATGAGGCAGATGTTGAGAAAACAGAAGTCGTAAAGAATGTTAAAGTAACAGAAAATTCAGAGACAAGCGACGTCTATGCATCAGGTAAGGTCTATGATTCAGACACACCAACGTCAAGCATTGACATTGAGGTAGAGGTAATTGCATTCCCGGATGATACAATCTCAAGAATGAGAGGGGATACCGTAGGCACAAGCGGTCTGATCTTATCAGGAGATAACAGCAAACGTCCTGTATTCGGATATGGAAAGGTTGTCCTGCTAAAGGATGGAAAATGCAGATATGAATGGTATCCAAAATGCAAGCTGACAGAAAACTCAGATGATATTGCAACATCAGAAGAAAAGGCAAGCGAGCAGACAGATACATTGAAGATCAGGGCGTATCCATTTGACGCAGCAGGAAACATTGTATGCAAGGTAACAGAATCCACAGCACCGGCGGGACTGACAGAAGAGAAGTTCTTTGCAAAGCCGATTCTGACAGAGGCAGATCTTACGGCAGCAGTAGGAGAGTGATCATATGAAGTCCAAGTTAATTGAATTAACAGACGGATCGAAACTGGAAGTGAAAGTCAGTTTTTACACGCTGTATCTGGTGAAAATGAATAGGATTGACAAGAAACTGGATGGAAGAGATGACCTGACAGAAGAAGAGAATATGGAACTGGCTGGAAAGATGATTTACGTGATCCTTCGGTCGAATGGATTAAAAGTAGATGAAGAAGAGGCGATGATGCTGACGCCAATGGATACAAAAAGCATCCAGGATATTTTCGATGAGTTTGAAAAAAGACTCAAAGAATATAAAAAAAAAGAACAGGCGAAGAAGTCGGTTGCTCCAAAGAAAAAGTAGATATCAACTGGGCAGAATATATGGTCTGTGCGAGGAAAATGGGAATGAGCGAAGAAGAATTCTGGAACTCAGATCCTGTTTTTTTTAACGAATGTTTAGAGATATTTTCAGAGATGGAAAGACAGAAGGGAGGTGCGCTGCATGGATAATGGATTAAAGACGGTAGGCCTTAGTTTTAAGGCAGATGGAACTGTTGATTTCAGAAAATCACTGACAGATGTGAATAATGCTGTAAATGAGAACAGATCAGCATTTAAGCTTGCTAAATCAGAGTGGGACAAGAGCACATCATCAGCGGAGAAGCTGAGAGCTACACAGGAATATTTACAGAATCAGACAGAAACATACACAGCAAAAGTTGAAAGACTGACGGAAATTCTGAAAGCACAGGAGAGTGCAGAGGTCAGAGATGAAGCGGCAATATCAAAGACCAGGCAGCAGTTGGATAATGCAAAAGCCTCTTTGAATAATTATAAAAGCGGTCTTGAAGATGTCAATAAGAAGCTGGAAAGTGGAGCAGCTACACTGGAAGATTACTCGAAAAAAGTGAAAAATTTCAGTGATACAACAGGAAAGGTCGGAAGTTCTCTCAACAAGAATGTTACGGCGCCGATCGCGGCGGCATCTGCCGGTATTATGGCAGCCTGGGAACAGGTAGATGAGGGAATGGACATCATTGTGGAGAAAACAGGAGCCACGGGAGATGCTCTAGAAGAGATGCAGACTTCGGCGAGAAACATTGCAAAAAGTATTCCGACAGATTTTGTAACGGCTGGATCAGCAGTTGGAGAAGTAAACACACGATTCCACCTAACGGGACAGGAACTGGAAGATCTATCTTCTAAGTTTGTAAAGTTTGCGGAATTAAATGATACGGATGTTTCTTCGTCAATTGATAACACGCAGAAGGTAATGGAAGCATTTAATTTGACGGCAGAAGATGCTGGAGCCCTGCTCGATACAATGAATAAGGTTGGACAGGATACGGGAATCTCTATGGATACATTGGCATCCACAATGGTTTCAAATGCAGCCTCTTTGAAAGAGCTTGGAATGTCAGCGGCAGATGCAGCGGCATTCCTGGGACAGTGCGAAACATCAGGAGTAGATACCAGCGCGGTAATGGCAGGATTGAAAAAAGCTCTCGTGAATGCTTCAGGAGAAGGAAAAACAATGAAAGAGGCTCTTTCAGAACTGCAGAATACTATGCTGAATGCAGAAAGTTCAACAGATGCCTATAATGCAGCCGTTGATTTATTTGGATCGAAAGCAGGACCAGCACTGGCAGAATTCTGTAAGGATGGAAAACTGAATTTTGAGGAACTGGGAGCCTCTCTGAATGATAATCTTGGAAACGTAGACGATACATTCAATGCAACACTGGATCCGGCGGATCAGTTCAAGGTCACACTGAATGAACTGAAAGATGCTGGATATGATGTGGGAAATGCATTGGGACCTGTACTTGCGGAGTGCCTTCAGACGGTAACACCAATCTTGAAAGATCTTATAGGATCCTGGAATTCCCTGTCACCTGAAACACAGGAGATGATTATTAAATGCGCATTGCTTGTGGCGGCATTAGGTCCGGTGTTCAGCATAATAAGTAAAGTATCGGGCGGCATATCCTCGGTGATAGATATCGGGGCGAAGATTGCACCGGTTATTTCAGGGGCAAGCGAGACGTTTACGGCGTTTAATGCCGTACTTGCAGCAAATCCGGTTCTTCTGGTTGTGGCAGCAGTCATAGCCCTGATCGCTATTTTTGTTGTGCTGTACAATAAGTGCGAATGGTTCCGTGATGGTGTCAACTCTGTATTTTGTGGAATACGGGATTTTATAAAAGGCGTGATCGATAAAATAAAAGATTTCATGAATTTTGAATGGAAACTTCCAAAGATCAAGCTCCCGCACTTTAAAGCGAGTGGTGAGTGGTCACTGATACCGCCAAAAGTTCCGAAGTTCTCGGTAGACTGGTACGCAAACGGAGGTATCCTGAACAGTCCGACGATTTTCGGAATGAATGGCAATACAGCCCTGGGAGGCGGTGAAGCAGGGAAAGAGGCGGTACTTCCAATCGATCTGCTGAAGACTTATATCCGGGACGAAATGCAGGCGAACAACTATGCACTGGCACAGCTGATTGCAGAAGCACTATCAGAGATGTCCCTGGTAATTGAAAATCAGATTCAGCTGGGAGACAAGAAACTGGCAGATGTTCTGGTTGATGCAATCATTAAGAAAATGTCACAGAATATTAAGTGGAAGAAAGGAGCTGCCGGCGTATGATGATGGAGGTTGAGTATAATGGAATCCCAGGATCAAACTTTGGGGTCTATGCCAAGAATCTGCCAACCATTCCACCGGCAGTGAAAAAAGCTTCTTCTGTGGAGATTGCCGGGAGGGATGGAACTTTATATCTGTTGGATGGAGGATATGAATCTACTGAGATCAAGGTGGATTTCAACTGGATCGGAAAGGAAGAACAGTGGATTGACCGGTGGGGACAGATACAGAAGTGGCTATCTGAAAGGAACAGCCACCTGAGTTTCGGGTCTGATCCATCCTGCTTCTATAAGATTATGAAAGTAGAGCTGGATCAAGCAGAACATACCACTGCAAGAATTGGAAATTTCAGTGCAAGTTTCCTTACAGAGAATGGTCTGCGTTATCTGGTGGAAGGTCAGAATGAACACTCGATAGAGGATGTCGGGTGGAATCCTTATGAGATTTCCTGTCCGGTCTATAAGATATATGGAGAAGGAAAGTGTGATCTTGTAGTCAATGGAAATCACATGACTGCAAACGTAGGACAGAATCTTGTGATCGATACAGAGCGGGAACTTGCCTACAGAGAAGATGGAACATTAAGCAATACGGCTATATCTGGCGATTATGAAGAACTCTTCTTACAGGAAGGGGAAAACAGCGTGACAATTACAGAGGGATTTGAATTAAAGATTATCCCGAACTGGAGGCGCTTATGATTCAGATTTATAATCCGGAAAATACGGAATATGAACAGAACGGAAATATGACATTATTTCCGGAAGAAGCTACAATTCATGTGATCTTGAATGGAGAGTGGACGGCAACGATAGAGTATCCAATCGATCCGGAAGGGCGTTGGAGGTATATCGTAGACAATGCGGTAATTAAGATGCCATCATTTAATGGGGAACAGCTTTTCCGTGTGATTAATAAAGAGAAAAAAGATTCAGGTGTAAGTGCAGATCTTATGCCTGTTTTTTTCGATGCAAAAGAGGATTGCTTCCTGTTGGACATCAGACCAACGGATAAGAATGGCCAGGATGCTCTGGATCTGATGACAGCACCAAACCACAAATATCAGGCAAAATCAGATATTAAAACGTTATCGACTGCCTATTATCAGATGAAGAATCTGATAGAAGCGATTAATGGAAGTGATGAGAATTCTTTTGTTAATCGCTGGGGTGGAGAGATTCTATATGATAATTACAATGTTACGATTGATGAGAGAGTCGGCGGTGATTATGGCGTAGAAGTGCTGTATGGAAAAAATATCGTGAAAGATGGATTTTCCGAAACGGTGGACATGAAGGATGTGGTCACGAGGATTGTTCCAAAATCGTACAATGGCTACATGATCGAAGGGGAGAACCCCTGGGTGGACTCTCCGTTGATCAGAAAATATCCGACAGTACGCTACGGCGTGATGACGTTTGAGGATGTTAAGATGCGTGTGGATGCAGGAGAAGATGACGAAGAAAATGGAACGATTATCTGTGATACACAGGAACAGCTGGAAGAAGCCCTGAAAAAGAAATGCAGGGAACAGTTTGAGTTAGATGTGGACAAGCCAAAGGTGACAATCGAGGCAGATATGGAGCTTTTACAGAATACGGAATTGTATGAAGATGTGAAAGAACTGGAAAAGGTTTCACTTGGAGATACAGTTCACTGTAAACATTCAAAATTAGGAATCTTGTCGGATGCAAGAGTGATTGAACTGGAGTGGGATGCTGTGAGAAACAAGCTGACCTCCGTGACGCTGGGAGAATTCCAGTATAATTTCCTCGATGATGTGTCTTCTGTTATGAGTCGTGTTGACCAGGCAATCCGTTCCGATGGAACGCTGATCGGGCAGCAGGTCCAGGGAATCATCAATGGGGTAAAAGCACAGCTGAAAGCGCAGTCTACGATTGCGAAGAAACAGCCAGTCCGGGCGATATTGTTTGAAGATCTGGATTCAGAATCTCCGACCTATGGAGCAATGTGCCTGGGAACGCTCGGATTCGAGATTGCATCAGAACGTACAGCAGATGGAAGGGACTGGAAGTGGACTACCTTCGGAACTGGTCAGGGCTTTTATGCAGATTTTATTGTAGCTGGAACGATGCTGGCAGACAGAATCAAGGGAGGAACGCTGATTCTTGGAGGAAAAGACAATGGAGATGGAACCGCAAAAGTACTCGATGCGAATGGCAATGTGGTTCTGGCTCTGACAAATCAGGGCATTGTTGTAGATCATGCATCTAACGGCGGTGTGTTGATTAGTAACGGATCTATTTTTATAAGGAACACCAAGGGCGAGACAGTAGGAATTATGCACTATCAGGATAATGGTATGAGTATACAGTCTTACGGTGGACAATATGCAAGTATCCTGATTACGAATGAAGGGAAGATCTCAATCAATGCAGTAGGAGAAGTATCACTTTCCTGCGGATCACTTAAGGTCGGCGGGAAGTCAACAAAGACAGGAAGAGCGGTATATTCAGACGGAACGTATCTGGATATCCAAAATGGACATGTTGTAGGTGGAAATACGAAAGAAGGTAGTTTCTGATGAGCTGGACAATAAGCAACAATTATCTTTCGGAATCTCAGATGCAGGGCAACGCCCTTGAAGTGTATAAGTATTTCGCTGGAAAAGGCTGGACACTGAATGCAATCGGGGGCATCCTTGGAAATATGGAAAAGGAGTCCAACATTAACCCCGGACTCTGGCAGAGTCTGAATGAAGGAAACTATAGCGGCGGCTTTGGACTGGTTCAATGGACACCGGCAACGAATTATACCGATTGGGCGAAATCCAATGGATATGCAATCACAGATCCGGTTGGACAGTTGCATTGGATTGATACTCTTTCAGCATCTTCCGGCCAATGGATAGCAACGAGTTCCTACAGTATGACATGGGCGCAGTTCAAGAGTAGCACAGAGACACCAGAATATCTGGCCAGCGCTTTCCTTAAGAACTTTGAACGCGCGGGCGTTGAGGTAGAATCTGCAAGACGCAGTGCAGCAAGAAAATGGTATGAATATCTGAAAAAATACGCTACAGGAAGTCGGATTATAGAAAAGGCTGTTGAGTGGGCGGTGGCAATCGCAAAGGATGACAGTCACGGATACAATCAGGCACACAGGGATGGACCGGATTATGATTGTTCGTCTCTTCTTTGCTGGGCGTATTACAATGCGGGACTTAACACAAGACCAGGATATACACCGGCTACAGGAACGATGTACAGTGTATTTCTTTCAGCAGGATTTGAAGATGTTACATCGCAGGTGAATCTGTCCACTGGATCTGGTCTGATAAGAGGAGATGTCCTGTTGAAACCAGGAAGCCATACAGAAATGTTCATAGGGAATGGACAGCTGGTAGGAGCTTCACAAAATGAATTAGGTGGAATCACAGGAGGACAGACCGGAGACCAGACGGGGGCTGAAATTCATGTACATGGTTACTATAACTTCCCGTGGCAGTATGTTCTCCGCTATCCGGGCGGGAACATTGCACCGGTGCAAGGCCTGTATATAGTCAAATGGATACCAGGATAGAACAGAGGTGAAAGAAAGAGAATGAATTATATTGAACGTAATGTATATGTGCTGGAAGACAGGATCAAGAGCCCAATTCATTATGTAAGAGGTACGAATGCACTTCCCATCTATTTTCATTTCATGGATTATGAAATACCGGAAGATGCATCTGCAAAGGTTTTTATTCTGAAACCATCGAAGAAAGCAACATATAATGCGTGTCCGATCATTGAGAACACGGTACGTGTTATTGTAAAAGATCAGATGCTGGCAGAAACAGGAAGAAGTCTGCTTCAGTTAGAAATTACTAAAGGAGAGGACACTTTGGTAACTTTTGAGCAGCCGATAGAGGTCAAAAGAAATTTCGTGGAAGGTGATGTTCCGGAAAGCGAAAACGAGGCAGGATGGATTGATAAGTTTATCAAAGGAATGGAAGAAGCTACACAGCGGGCACAGGATGCAGCAAAGGGCGCAGAGCAGATAAAACAGACATTAGAGGAAAAGCTTCAGAATGGTGACTTCACAGGCCCAACGGGTGCGACAGGACCACAGGGAGAACAGGGGATTCCAGGCATACCAGGAAAAGACGGAGAGCAGGGGCCAAAAGGAGATACCGGTCCGGTTGGTCCAATGGGACCACCAGGCAGAGATGCTAATGCTGCGATAACATCACTGGATCCGGGGATTTTTGCCATGTCGGTGGAAAGCGGTCACCTGTTACTTACCTATAATGGATCTGATCCAGCTCCGCCGTTGAAGATTGTAGAGGGCAGGTTGGTATATATACTGGATGAGGTGACAACATGATTAGAGCGATGTTTGAAGAAAATGTGCGTAAGACAGAAGCACGTGGACTGGTACAGTGGGATCATGGACAGATACTGCAGATAGAGGGATTGAAAGGAATCGATCATGCAGAGGTTCATTTTGCTGTAAAAGAATGCAGTGCAAAAGCAGAGATCTGTATTGCAACTATAGAAGAAAACAGGATCCTTGCAGATATCCCGGACAAACTGCTGGAAGTTGGAAAAGACTTGATTGCATATGTGTATATTGCAGATGCGATGAGCGGGAAAACTGTCAGAATTATTGAACTTCCAGTTAAAAAGAGAGAACAGCCAGGAGATTATAGCACACCATCAGGCAAGAACCTTCTGCGTCAGGTACTGGAATCACTTGAAAAAAAGGCAGACAATATGACTGTCATCGACGGAGAATTACAGTTACTGTCAGGTGATACACCTGTCGGAAACAGAGTCCGGATGGAGACGGCAGCAGGAAAAGAAATTGAAATCAGGAATGATGGCACGTCGATCCAGTGGAGGTATACAGATCAGAATGAATGGAAAGAGCTGATTCCGCTGGCAGACCTGAAAGGGGAAGACGGGAAACCGCCGGAATTTGAAATCAGGGAAGGTCATCTGATTGTAAAATATGAATAACTTACTGGATAGAGAGCACTTGTTACGACAGGTGCTTTTTATTATAAAAATTTTTCAACAAAGAAAGGAAGGAAAAAAACATGGCAAGAGAGGTAGATTTAGGATCAATTATCGGACCACAGGGGCCACAGGGAGAAAAAGGAGCAACTGGAGCAACAGGTCCAAAGGGACCACAGGGTGAAACAGGACCGACTGGTAAATCAGCGTATCAGGTATGGCTCGCACAGCCTGGAAACGCAGGAAAAACAGAAGCACAGTATATCGCTTCCCTAAAAGGCGAAAAGGGAGCAACCGGAGCGACAGGCCCACAGGGACCAACCGGAGCAACCGGAGCGACTGGACCACAGGGAGAAAAAGGAGCAACTGGAGCGACAGGTCCACAGGGACCAACCGGGGCAAAAGGAGATAAGGGAGATCCGTTCGCAATCGCAAAAACGTTCGCCTCCGTGTCAGCAATGAATTCTGGATTCTCCTCAGATGGAGTGAAAGAAGGACAGTTCGTCATGATCGACACAGGAAATGTCAATGATGCCGATAATGCGAAACTCTATGTAAAAGGAAGGACAGCATATACCTATATTACAGATCTTTCAGGTGCTACTGGAATGACAGGCCCACAGGGACAAAAAGGAGATACAGGGGCTAAGGGAGCAACCGGAGACAAGGGAGCAACTGGAACACGTGGCAGCAGATGGGACGCAGGAACAGCAATCACGGGAACAAGTACAACAGCAATAGTATTTCCAGGTTCAGGAATTACAGATGCATTAGTGAATGATATGTATTTGAATACATCTACAGGGTGTATATACAGATGTACTGTAAGTGGAGCAGCGTCAGCCGCTAAGTGGGTATATGCAGGAAGTCTGAAAGGAAACACGGGAGCAAAAGGAGATAAGGGAGCAACAGGAGCAACAGGCCCACAGGGAGCAACCGGAGCGACAGGAGCAACCGGTAAGGATGGACAGACTCCGACATTCAAGATCAGCAATGGACACTTGATTGCAGTATACGAAAGCTAGGAGGAATATACAATGGTAGCAAGGCAGATTGATCTAGGACAGGTGGTTGGACCTACAGGACCAACCGGAATCAGGGGAAGCCGCTGGACACAGGGAACGGCAATCACGGGAACAAGCACAACGGCAACAGTATTTTCCGGTTCAGGAATTACAGATGCCATTGTGAACGACAATTACCTGAACACAGCAACTGGAAATACATATAGATGTACTGTAGGAGGAGCAGCGTCAGCCGCTAAGTGGGTATATACAGGAAATCTGAAAGGTCCACAGGGAGCAAAAGGAGCAACTGGCTCACAAGGACCAACTGGAGCAACTGGGCCAACCGGAGCAACCGGACCGAAAGGGGACACGGGCCCGACAGGCCCGACAGGTCCTCAGGGTCCAACAGGAAAAGTAGATGCTAATACACAGGTAGCGTTCACAAAGGCATCAACGAGGGAGAATATAGCAAGCAATGAGAAGATGTCAATTATTCTCGGAAAGATCGCAAAGTACTTCGCAGATCTGGGAACATCCGCATTCAGAGCAGTGGCGAATAATTTGACAACTTCAGCAGCCGGCAGTTCTGTGTTGGATGCTTATCAGGGAAAAGTACTGGATGGAAAGAAACTGAACACTGCAAATGTGATTAATAATCTGCTTACGACAGAGGCCGGGTATGCGCTTGATGCACGACAGGGGAAGAAGATTGAGGATCAGATTACTGAATTAAATGGCAAATTAGAGAAGAAGACGGATACTACTACTTTAGGATTTGAAGTTTCTGAAACATTCACAGGACAATACCTTAATTCAAAGCCTATCTATCAGAAAATGATATCTGTTGGAGCATTACCGAATAATACAACGAAATCTATAAGTACAGGTATTACTGGTGCTGATTATATCTGGGTTGATATGGAAAATAGTTTTGCATTCAATTCCGGTGCAAGCTATCCAATTCCGTATGTGGATCCTAAAACTGTGGCCAATTCCATAGGTGTAAGGATTATAAATAACGGCGCAACGGTTATTGTATTGACCGGAACAAACTGGTCTACATATTCCGGAGGTATTACTCTGAGGTATACCAAGAAGTAATTATTTCCAAGTTCCCTTCACATCATAATTAAGATCTGTTGATCTGGAGGTTGAACCATATTGCAAGATAGTACCTTTCATGGCGATCCCTGACACAGATGCATTGCCGGTCCATGCAACACCAGAGTTATTCGCCGTGTGTTGTACAGATGAAACGGTTTTAGCAGTAATACCAATATTCAGATTCTGATATTGAGCGTAATAGACACCGCTTGTTCCAATCTGATTTGCAAATACGAGATCCGTGATTGCTACATGGCCATATGCTTCAAAGCGTCCGTCTGTATACTTCTTTACATATCTGTTGTCACTGACTGTAATAAGCTCATATGATTTGCCATTTAATTCAGTTCCGTTATACTGGAAGAAAAAAGGAGCTGGAGAAGATGGAAAAGAAAATTATGGAAGTAATAAGAAGAATGCAGGGGATTCTAAATCAGAACCAACAAAAAGAACTAGAAAATGTGTTGCTGATAGTATTGTCAGGATGCAGAATTGTTGAAGAAACAACAATAAAAGTAGTGAATGAGGGATGGAAAATACATATGGATGATTTTCTGATAAGCAAGATACTAGAGGGGAAATCAGAAGAATCAGTAAAACGTTATCAATATGAACTCAGACGGTTGCTATCTTATATTGATAAGGATGTGGAACAGATCAGTTCCGGAGATATATCGCAATATATGAGGATATATAAGATGATTCGGAAAGTTTCAAATCAAACATTGAAAAATGTAAGAGCTGTTTACAGCAGCTTTTTTGGATGGCTGAGGGACAGGAACAGAATATCATTGAATCCAATGATTATGGTGGAAGATATCAAAGTTGAAAAAGTTATAAAGAAACCTTTTTCGGATGAAGAAAGGGAAAAAATACTGAGAGAATGCAATACAATCAGGGATAAGGCGATGGTGGAATTTCTATACTCTACAGCTGTCAGGGTATCTGAATTGTCGAGAATCAACCGAGAAGATATACAATTCGCTCAAAAAGACCTGGTAGTACTTGGAAAAGGTGGAAAAGAAAGGAGAGTGTATGTCAATGAAAAAACCAACATGTACTTGAAAGAGTATTTGCAGACAAGAGAAGATGAGTGTCCTGCATTATTTGTTTCGCTGAAAAATCCTCATAAACGCCTGTCAAAGGAAGGCATAGAAGATGTAATTAGAAGAATCGGAAAAAGGGCAAATGTGGAAAAAGCACATCCTCACAGATTTCGCAGGACGGCATTGACGAATGCACTAAATCGTGGAATGCCATTACAAGAAGCAATGATAATGGCGGGACATTCTAAACCGGAAACAACGATGAGATATTGTACAGTTGATCAAGAAGCTGTTAAATATCATCATAAAAAATACTTGAGCGCATAGCGAAAAATAAATAGAATCTGAAAACACTTGGCATAGGTCGGGTGTTATTTGCACGCAAATTTTTATAAAATGATGTGGAATCCTTAATTAAATGGCAAATCATATATTCAAAAAAATTCCGGAACCACATATATGCGTAAATGGAATGATGGCGTTTTAGAGTATTGGGGAATTGCAGAAAGTCCTGCAAGCGGATCTGGATTTGCAACTCTTACATTTCCGCAAGAGTTCAAAAATGAAAACTATATTATTATAACAACCCCGATTTATAACTACAGTAACATTACATTCGAATTATCTGGTCAAGCTAGTAGTGCAAGTAAAGCATTTATATATTTTAGAACATCACAAGGAACAAATAGGCCAACGGATGCGAGATGTTCTTTTCATATTATCGGAACATGGAAATAACAAATCTATTTTTTAGTATATTTCACACTTATGATGCCGGCATATTTGCTCCAATCATTGGCCGTTCCAATAGTGATAGTAGATCCATTACCTGTCAATCTCACACTTAATGCATTATAGTTTGAGTTATCAGAAAACGGAATAGGATAAGTCGCACCTTCGTTGAACGCGAAACTGTTTGCAGGATCAATCCAAAAATAATCAAGGTTGGATAGTCCTGTGCTAACCGTCTTTGTTGTTTTATTTGGTAATGTTCCGCAATCAATCATCTTTTCGTAGATTGGCTTATTCTGCAAATATTGTCCAGTGAATATTGTTTTTTCAACTCCTAGAATCTGATTATCAACCTTTTCCTCTAATTTGCCATTTAATTAAGGATTCCACTAGAAAGGAAAACAAATGAACATACTTTTTCTTAATCAAGAAGAACCAGTGATGGGAACTGTAACAGTTCAAGATCTCCATCACGTGAAAATCGAGGGTGTATTGCAGAATCTGTCGGGATTTCATCTCGTGACAAATGATGGACAGGTTTATGGAAAATACGAAACATATACTACATTGTATAAAACTGTGGAAGATGGATATATTTTGTCGAATGATGGAAGTGTATATGTAGAGCCGGATTCAGAGCCAGAACCGGAGCCATATGTTCCAACATTAGAAGAGATCCAGGAAGCGAAAGTAAGTGAGATGAATGCAGCGCAGCAGGCTGTGATAGCGGAAGGTGTGGATGTGGTGCTTACAGATGGAAGTACGGAGCATTTCACATTAACGGAGAGAGATCAGACGAGCCTTGTAGGATTGCAGGGACAAGTGGCAGCAGGAGAGCAGAACATTCCGTGGCATACTTCAGATGAAGAGGAACATTGCAAGTTCTATAGCAATGCGGATATGGCTAAAATTACTGCAACGGCAATGGAATATGTAACATGGCACGTTACATATTTCAGAGATTTGAGAATCTATATCAGAGCATTGACAGAAATCGAAGAAGTAGAAAAGGTAACTTATGGAATGACTATTCCGGAAGAATATCAATCAGAGCCATTGAAAACAATGATTGCGGCTCAAAACGTATGAAATGGGTAAGACCGCTGATTCTATTTGGAATTGGCGGAACCATCTATGTATTAATTGAACTGATCGCCAGAGGTAGAAGCCACTGGACAATGTTCTTCGTGGGGGGATTAGCATTCTATTTGATTGGATGTATCAATGAGCATAAGAAAAAAGAGATTCTGATGCGGTGGCAGATGGCAGCAGGAGCAGGGATTATAACAGGTCTAGAACTGATTTCCGGGATCATAGTGAACATTATATTAGGATGGAATGTATGGGACTACAGTACTCTCCCAGGAAATCTGCTTGGACAGATTTGCCCACAGTTCACGGTGCTGTGGTTCTTTCTGTCAGCTGTGGCTGTCTATCTGGATGATTGGATAAGATACTTACTGTGGGGAGAAAAACGGCCGAAATATAAATTTTAGAAAGGAAGGATTGAAATGATGGATAAGATTATCACATTGCTGTCAAGCAATTCATTTGTAAAAATTTTGCTGATAGCGGTTGCCTTAGATACGATACTTGGCGTACTCAGGGCGATTAAAGAACACAAATTCAACAGCTGCGTAGGAATCGATGGAGCAATTCGGAAAGCGGGAATGCTCTTGTCGGTATGCTTCCTTATGGCAACGGATGTGATCATGCATATTAATGTATTAAGCATGGTACCTGAGGAATATGTACAGATTCTTGGAATTGATAAGATGGGAATCTGCGAATTTTTCAGTCTATTATTCATATTGTACGAACTGGTTAGCATCCTCAAGAATATGACATTATGCGGACTTCCAGTACCAACCAAAATCAAGAAATGGATTCAGAAATTCCTCGATGATATGACAGAAGAGCTTCCGAAAGAAGTAGTTCAGGAATTGCACCAGTGCAAGAAAGGAGAAGAATCATGACAGAACAGACAATTAAAGAAACAATTAAGAGTTTCGCTTACGGACTTTCAGCGAAAGAAATCTCAGACAATGAAGGAACATCACTGGAAGTTATGGAGAAGTTTGCAGAGGAACACGCTGCGGAGATTGAGCAGAAAAAAGCAGAGCTGAAAGAAGGTGGCTGGTATGAGTAAGTTAATCATTGATGTTAGCCATCATAATGGAGCGATAAATTGGGAAAAAGTAAAAGCATCCGGTTGTGCCGGAGCTATTCTTAGATGCGGATATGGAGATGATATCACATCACAGGATGATAAGCAGTGGATTCGCAACCTTGCTGAGTGCGAAAGACTTGGTATTCCGGTAGGAGTGTATCTGTACAGCTATGCGACTTGTGACAGACAGGCACGGAGCTGTCTCTT
>ENA-OUPA01000710-OUPA01000710.1-human-gut-metagenome-genome-assembly--contig:-NODE-710-length-19689-cov-5.10441_pt1 | contig 19689 bp, 14 predicted proteins | sample MGYA00237939_ERZ548770 | MGnify/ENA primary metagenome ERZ548770 (study PRJEB26490, sample SAMN05356877) | human gut metagenome | biome: terrestrial biome; feature: human-associated habitat; material...
AAGAGCTACTTCGACGGGAACGGACGCGCGCTCACCGGCTGGCAGAAGCTCTCGGGGAAGTGGTACTACTTCAGGCCCGAGAGCGGCAAGAGCGCGCGCTGGAGCCAGAGGATCGGCGGCTACTGGTACTACTTCAACGGCGCCTCCCAGATGCAGACCGGCTGGGTCACGTGGAACAACGACAAGTCCAAGAGCTACTTCGACTCCAACGGCCGCGCGCGCACGGGCTTCCAGAAGATCGGCGGCAAGACCTACTACTTCAGCCCGTCCACCGGCAGGTCGCTGCGCTGGTCCCAGAAGATCGGCGGCTCGCTTTACTACTTCAACGGCACCTCGCAGATGCACACCGGATGGCTCACCTGGAGCGCCGACAAGAAGCGAAGCTACTTCGATCCAAAGACCGGGAAAGCCTATGTCGGCTGGCATAAGATCGGCGGTAAGAACTACTATTTCGATCCTTTGACCTACAAGACTCGTTAGCCGAAGGGGAATCAGATGAAGAATATTGTGGCACGTAAGGCGTCCGGTGTAGCGTTAGCGTTTCTTCTTGCCCAGGCGCTGGTTCCACTTCCAGCTCTGGCTGATGGTGCCGTCGTTGACAATATGCCGACCGATGATTCGATTGCTTTTGCTGATTCCGCAGATGCCGTTGAAGGGGATCTCTCGTCGTTCGATGGCGCTGAGGGGAATGGCCTTGTCTCAGAGGAGTGCGAAGGGGATGCGGCTCCTTTGGATGAGGGGCTAAGGGCTTTTGCGAATGAAGAGGCGCTCCCCTCGGCGCAATCGCTTGAAAACTCGGCATCGGCCACGAGCGATGGCTTGAGTATTACCGTCTCGTGGGATGATCCTGTTTGCGGTGCGCCGACGACGTTTCGCATGCAGGGCAGTGGCGGCAGCGGAGCGTATAGTTACTATATAAACTCGGTTGAGTTGGAGACACAGGATGGCTGGAACTGGGTCATCGATCCCTCTCGCGCCCTTGGCTACAATCCCTCTGACGAGCGGTCGTTCACGTTCTATGCCTCGGGCCGCTACCTGCTTCGTTTCTACGTGATGGATACGGCTGCATCTTCGCGAAAAACTACGCGCGTGTTTGTCTATATCACGGTATCCGATCCCGTATACCCTTCCATCGAGGAGATCGCCGAAAATGTGGTTGCGCAATGCGAGCAAGCGGGAAACACAACAGATTACGAGAAGGCGCTTTGGCTTCACGATTGGATCGTCGACAACTGTTCTTATGACTATAACGTGAATAAGACGCAAACACTGGACGAACCCTTCGTGTACTGCGGCATTGACGGCGCCTTGTCTCCGCGCCAGTTGGGAACGTGCGAATCGTATTACAGTGGTTACGCGCTTTTGCTCAACAAGGCGAATATCGAGAATGGGCGCATGACGGGCAACGGTCACGTCTGGAACGCCGTGAAGATGGATGGTGAATGGTACCAGGTTGATCCCACGTGGGACGACCCGGGCTATTCGTTGGCGGGCATCGATTTGAAGCACCTGTATTTCGGCCTTACAGACGATATTATGGCGCTGGTTCACTCAGATCATCGGCCCCATGCCGGCTTTGAATCGAATTCCCTGGCGGACAACTATCTCGTGAAGAACGGAAAAGCTGCGGAATGGGCGGATCGGCTGGCTGGCGATGTTCGGCGCCATTTGGAGACGGGAGATGCTAATTTCGAGCTTTTCGCGACGCAAACCAGTTGGCCGGATAACTACAAGAACGTGGTGTGGAGTGCCGTTGCCCGCGAGCTGTCCCAGCGTGTTTGGTCTTACGGGGAAGGGGGATCGACGGCCAAAATCGATGTTTCCTACAAAAGTGATCAATACTACGTTTCCGTGATTTCTTACACGACGAGCGATGGCGTCGAGCGCTGGCTCGTTCGGGAAGCGCCGGCGGTGTCCTCCTCGTTCGTGTATGACGGTACGCTTAAGACGGGGGTTGCAGCTTCAAGGCTCGGACATTTCGTTTTGTCGGGCACGGGCCAGGCCAGTGCCGCTGGATCGTATTCGGCGCGAATCGAGCCTGCGGCGGGCTATGTGTGGGATATGGCGGGCGACCGCTCGGCGCGTACGTATCAATGGGCGATCTCTAGGCCCTCTTTGTCGACAAGTGCAGTGAGCATGACAGGCGTGAACGGGTCTTATGCCTTTACTGGATCGGCTATTCAACCTGCGCTCGTGATAAAGCAAGGAAGCCGAACGCTGCAGAAAGGCGTCGACTACGATGTTGCCTATTCGAACAACGTTCACATCGGCAAGGCATCGATGGTCGTGACGGGCAAAGGAAACTACACTGGGCAGCGCACGTTCGGGTTTGATATCGTTTCCGACTCGGTTCTCGTGGGTCCGAAGAATACCTGGAAAACCATTAACGGCAAGACTTACTACTACGGCAGCGATTGCCGAGCCGTGAAGTGGTCCCAGAAGATCGGCGGGTACTGGTACTACTTCAACGGCTCCGGCGTCATGCAGAGGGGCTGGATCACCTGGAACGCTGACGGCCTGAAGAGCTACTTCGACGGGAACGGACGCGCGCTCACCGGCTGGCAGAAGCTCTCGGGGAAGTGGTACTACTTCAGGCCCGAGAGCGGCAAGAGCGCGCGCTGGAGCCAGAGGATCGGCGGCTACTGGTACTACTTCAACGGCGCCTCCCAGATGCAGACCGGCTGGGTCACGTGGAACAACGACAAGTCCAAGAGCTACTTCGACTCCAACGGCCGCGCGCGCACGGGCTTCCAGAAGATCGGCGGCAAGACCTACTACTTCAGCCCGTCCACCGGCAGGTCGCTGCGCTGGTCCCAGAAGATCGGCGGCTCGCTTTACTACTTCAACGGCACCTCGCAGATGCACACCGGATGGCTCACCTGGAGCGCCGACAAGAAGCGAAGCTACTTCGATCCAAAGACCGGGAAAGCCTATGTCGGCTGGCATAAGATCGGCGGTAAGAACTACTATTTCGATCCTTTGACCTATAGGGCCCGGTAACCGAAGCGTCTGGGCATTGATCATCCTAGAAGGTTGTCTGGATCAGGCAAGGCTTATGTTCAGATTAGTAGCACTAGCTTTGTCGTGAACGATAGTGCTAATCTGGCAAGGTCAATCGTCCAGCAGTAGCCGGATAACCGATGCCTTCTTTGGGGTACAATGAGTCATTGCTGTTCGTCTATACTGTTGTGCATTAACGAAGTGGAGCTATGTCAGATAAAGTTGCGGAGCGCGTTCAGCGCGCATTGAAGATTTGGGGACGTTGTCCTGCCGAGAGCCGGCCAGTTGCGCCTTGCGTTGCGGCGGCTCTCGCCCTCACTCTTTTTGTGATCGGAGTCCTTGTCCTGAATGACGACTACCGAGGCCCCGATGACGATCTGGGAATCTCGATAGTTCTCTCGGGGCTCTATCCCGACGGCGGCCAATGTCTGTTTACCAATGCGGTGCTCAACGGCATCATCTACCAGCTCAATATCGCCCTACCGGAGTTGAACTGGTTCCTTGTGATCGAACGTCTTGCTGTGACGGTAGCGTTTTTCTCGTTCTGCTATATCCTGTTGCGCCATGCTCCGCTCGGACTTTCGCTTGCCTGCATCGGCTTCGTTGCGTACTTCATTATGTCGAAGTGCACCTTGGGGAGCAATTTCACCGTGGTCGCGGCGCTGTGCGTTGTGGCTGGGGAGCTCTGCTGTTGCTCCGGCATTATGCGGAAGGCCCCTTCTTCCTGCGTAGCTGGCACGTCACTGGTGACGCTGGGATTCATGTGGAGGGCTCTCGTCCTGCTTCTCTCCGCTCCCTTTCTTGTTCTCGCTTTTGCGGGGCTGCTCGTTCGTCTTGGGCGCGGGCAGCGCCAGCGGGTTAAGGCTCTCGTCGTTCGGGCTCTTGTCTGCGCGATAGCCGTCGGCCTTTGCGTCGGCGGCGCTCTGGCCTTCGACAAGGCGGTGTGGGCCGAGCCGAAGTGGGCCGATTGGCTCGAGTACAACGATGCCCGCTACGCTTTGGTCGATTACCCCATGAGCGATTACGACGAGGTGCGAGACGAGTTGGAGTCGATCGGTGTTTCAGAGAGCGACTACTGGCTCATGCGCAACTGGATTACAGCCGACCCAGACTACATCACCTCCGATTTGCTTATGGAGGTGTCCGATATTGCCCGAGAGCCTGTGGCGGATCGCAGCTTATCGGACGCTTTCCTCGCTGAGGGGCGTCACTTGGTCAAGTCTCCTCTGCTGACGATCTCGTTGGCGTGCGTTGCCGCCTGCGCGCTGTTGCTCGGACGCAAACGAGTGCTTGCGACGGTCGCCTTGTCCCTTGGCGGCGCCTTTGCGGCTTGCGTGCTCTTTCGGTACACGGGCCGTTTGCCGGCTCGTGTCGAATACTCCACATGGCTTCTCTCTTTGCTGCCGATTCTTGTCGCGTTCCTCGCCATGAGGCCGCCGGCGCCTGTCGCAACTAGGTCTGTGGGAGACCGGAGGATAAAGGCATCTGCGCTCATCGGCATGATGTTTGCCCTGTTGTGCATTGTGGGCCTTACGCTGAAATGGGCCCCCTCTTTCAATGTCGAGCGCATCGACCAGTTTGAGAAGAGCAGCGCCTTTGTCGAGAGCAACGATCTGGTGCAGAGATTCACCGAGCCAGGCATCGTCTATGTCTGGGACACGACGACCTTCACGCAGCTCGAGAAACAGCTTAAATACCGTCACCTGCCCCCGGCGTCATTCATGGGGGCTACGACCTTTATGGGCGGCTGGACGCAGGGGTCGCCTTTGGTGCGCGCTCATAATGCGGAGATAGGTATTCCCAATCCCATAAAGGGCCTCATCGACCGCCCTGACACCTACTTCGTGACGCGTCGCAAAGAGGCTATAGAGCAATTGACGCGCTACCTGCGCGAGCATTACAGCAAAGATGCAAAGGCGGAGGTTGTGGACGAGGTTCCTTTGAGTGAGAAGGGTGCTGACCCTCTTCTTGTGGTACGATTCTACGCAGATTAGTTCTTTATCTGCAGGAACGAGGTTTAAATGAAGGGCATTATCCTAGCGGGCGGTTCGGGAACGCGCCTGTACCCGCTGACGAAGGTCACATCGAAGCAGCTGCTTCCCGTGTACGACAAACCAATGGTCTACTACCCGCTTTCCATACTTATGCTGGCGGGTATTCGCGACATCCTGCTTATCTCCACGCCTGCGGATTTGCCCAATTTCCAGGAACTGCTCAAGGACGGGTCTTCTTTCGGCGTCAACATGTCCTATGCGGTGCAGCCCTCGCCGGACGGGCTGGCCCAGGCACTTATCATTGGCGAGGAGTTTCTCGACGGAGAAGGCTGCGCTCTTATTCTGGGCGACAATATTTTCTACGGCGGAGGCCTTTCGGCGTTGTTGAAGCAGGCGGCTTCGCGCGAATGCGGCGCAACCGTGTTCGGCTATTACGTTGACGATCCGGAGCGCTTCGGTGTGGTCGAGTTCGATGCCGAGGGACGCGCCCTCTCCATCGAGGAAAAACCCGAGCATCCCAAGTCGAATTATGCGGTCACGGGCCTCTATTTCTACGACAACCGCGCGGTGGAGTTCGCCAAGAACGTGATTCCCTCCGATAGGGGAGAGCTGGAGATCACCGATGTGAACCGCATGTACCTCGAGGAGGGGAGCCTGGAGGTCAAGGTTCTCCATCGCGGTTCGGCATGGCTCGACACGGGTACTATTCCCAGCTTGTACAAGGCCTCCGAGTTCGTGAAGGCCGTGGAGGACAACCAGGGCCTTCAGATAGCCGCCTTGGAGGAGATCGCCTACAACAACGGCTGGATCAGCAAAGAGGTGCTCCTCGATGCGGCTGAGCGCCACACCAAGACGGCTTACGGGCAGCATCTGCTGCGGGTGGCCGAAAACCGCATCCTCTTTGGAAATGCGACCTCCTAAGGGGCAAAGTCACCTGTCGCAAGAAAGAAGGGCTCGCCAGTGTAGCACTGGCGAGCCCTTCTTGTTGATGTGAGCGGGAAAACTTAGGCTTTCTTGCCCTTGGGGAATACTTTTACGCCCTGATTGTTTCTCCAGCCGTAGAGGAAGGCGGTGGCGACGAGCATGGTCGCCGCGATGAGGCAGCAGACAAAGCCGGCGGCAACGCCTGCTCCCTGCATGACGAACATGGGCAGGAATGTCACCAGGGCGATGTCTATGAACGATACGAAGATCCAGGCGAATCCGGAATCTTCCAGCGCCGTGGTGCGGAATTCAGGATCGACGACGCGCAGCAGCAGCACGGCGATGCTCATGACGCCCGTGGACCATCCCCAGATGAAGATGCCGCGCTCGACCCAGTGATCGGAGAAGAGGTGTCGGGAGATGTAGAAGAAGTAAATGGCCACCAGCACGAAGCCGAGAATGCACAGCACGAGGATGATCGCCCAGTACTGCATGACCACGTTGATGTTGATGGTCGCCACGCCAAAGGCAACAAGGTAGTCGGTAGCGCAGCTGCCGATGCGGGACACGACGCGCTGGTCAACATAGCTGTCGAGTTTGATGAGCTTGAGGAGGGCGAACAGCACGACGCCGACGAGGAGGGCGATGCCGTAAACGGGAACCGATACCTGCGGGAACAAAATCTTGAGTCCTGCGTTGATGAGGTAGGCACCGCCCACAGCGACCATGACGAGCGCCACGTGCCACGCGAGGGGGTCGATGGACATCGGATTCACGGTGTTTTCTCCCATAGGAGTGCGGTTCTTCTCGGGAACCAAGCCGACGCGAACCTCCTCGGGCATGTCCTTCACCTTGCGAATCTCGGTAGTCCAGCCTTTATTGGCGCAATAGTTGATGGCGATGATACCGCTGATGATACCGCCGAGAAGGCCGAAGGTGGCGAAGGTCTGACCCACCGTGGTGGCCTCGGCCCAGCCGCCTTCCTCGAACACCGAGCCAATGGCGGCCGCTGTGCCGTGCCCGCCGACGAAGCCTCCGGGCATGAGAATGGGGAACCATTCGGTTACGCCCTGGAATACCGTGGCGACGAGAATGCCGCCGAGGACGAGAGCGATACCGTACTGAAGAACCTCGGCGGCGCCGTTCAGCATGAAGGTGTCGCCCACTTGGCGGAACATCTCCTTGAAGCTGCCCTGGCTGCGCCGACCCAAGTAGAGGGTGGCGAACAGCACGGCAATGAGGATGCCGGCATAGCTGGAGGCCTGGGAGCTCAGGGGCACCCAGTTCAAGCAGAAGGGTCCGAGGATGATGCCGATGAAGCCGGCGATCAGAGCCGATGGGATAAAGAGGTTCTGCAGCAGCGGAACGCGGGTTCGGATAATCTTTCCGAGAACCAGCAGTGCCGACATGATGCACACGTCGAACGTCAAATCGAGGGCCGAGAATTCCATAGACCACCTTTCTCCGAGTTTGGCAAACGCGGATGGCAGTCTCCGCGCAGGTCAGTGAGGTGATTCTAGCATCTCATCGACCTGCGCCATGCTGAAAGGTCATAATTAGCTTTCCGGCGGTTGCTCATTCCACGGTTCGCGCAGCAGCGTCAGTCGACCGTCGGGCGCCACGGCGTACACTGCCGGCGGGTACTCGATGAAAAACTGCGGGGTGAACGACATGGAGTAGGCGCCGGCATAGCGGATGACCACCGCGTCTCCAGTTCGGAGAGCCGGTTCGTCGTGGGCCGTGAACAGACGGTCGCTGTCCATGCAGGTGTATCCGCAGATGATCTGGCGAGGCAGCGTCCCCCGAGCGCCGGTCACCATTTCGTGGACATAGGACGTCTTCTTCATCTCGTGGTCGATATTGATGCGCGACAGCTCGGTGACCACGTAATGCTCGTCCACGATGTCCTTCACGTCTATGACGCGACCAACGTAGTAGCCCGGCGTGCACACCACGGCCCCGCCCGGTTCGACGAGGAGCTCGGTATGGGTTGGGTCGCAGGCATCGCCGATGGCTTCTCGGATGGTGTGTACGTACTCGTCGTAGGCACCGACATTGGCCGGCCCCCCGCCATAGAAACCCCCGCCGATGTCGAACCAGTCCAGATCGAGCTTGAACGAGCGAATGATCTCTGCGGCGAAGTCGGCCAGCGTTCGATATACTTTCTGAGAGCGGCTCAGCGTGGTCACGTGCATGTGGAGCCCGCGCAGCTTGATGCCCGGAACACTTTGCAGCTCCTCGACGGCGCGGGCGAGCTCTCCGCCCTCAAAGGAGAAGCCGAAGCGACCATGGCGGTCGTCGGAGAGTGTTTCCCCAGGGCAGTGCTTTTCAAGCAGGATGTTGGCGCGCAAGCCAACACGAGCGCTCTTGCCTGATTCGGCGTACTCGCGCACCCATTCGATCTCCCGCTTCGAATCGAGGTTCACATAGGAACCCGCATCCAGAGCGTAAAACAGCCAATCGCGGCCCTTGATTGGTCCATTGAAAACGATTTTCTCGGGGGCGAAGCCGCATTGCAGGGCCCGTGCGTACTCTTCGTTGGAAACGACCTCTGCATAGCAGCCTTCTTCGCGGGCCACTTCCAGGATCCAGGGAAAAGGATTGGTTTTCACGGAGTAGGCCACGTTCGCATGGGGCGACCAATGATCTGCCAGGGCCCGGCGAAAATCGCTGAAGTTCTGACGTAGCTCGGCCTCGTCGAACACGAAGCACGGAGTCTGGAGGGAGGCAACATCGAAGGGAAGAGACATGCTTACCGTCCCTCGTAGCGCTCGGTAAAGAAGTCGGCGAAGCGATCGGCCTCCATCTCGGCCTTGTAATCTTCGAGCATCTTCACCGGTGTGTAAATCGGCTCGTAGCCCAAGTTGGCCCGCGCCTTGTCCACGTTCATGTAGTAGTTCACGCAGTCATGCTTTTCGGGACGGTAGCTGATATCCGATACGGCGCCAGGCTCGCAGAACACGTCCACGATGTTGTGAACCTGATCTTCGAGAGAGGTCAGCACGCCTGTGCCGACGTTATAGGTGCCGCTGGCCTCCTTAGGCGCGAACAGGGCTTTCTCTATCATCTGGCAGAAATCCTTCACGTAGATGAGATCCATGCCCTTGGTGGGATCCCCCCAAATCTCCAACGGCTCGCCAGCCCGCGCCTTGTCGATCATCAGGCGATAGGAGCTTACGGCGGGTTTTCCGTCATGGTAGAGGGTCTTGCTGTCGTGCATGAAGCAGTAGATGTTCGGCAAGCGGAAGGCGAAGAAACCCATGCCGTAAGCGGCCCGGTAGTGCCAGCAAAGCTCCTCAGCGGCGATCTTCGTGATGGCGTACACGGCGTGATCGCCGGTCATGGCAGGCTTGCGAGGCATATCGTCGGCCAGTTCTATCATCTCTCCGAAATAACCGGTGTAATCGGAGATGGTCTGGGTGTACAGCACTCGATCGGCTCCTGCGGTGCGCGCATACTCAAGTACGTTCAGCGTGCCCATGACATTGGCATCCACGTAACGGCGTGGATCGTAGCCTTCCATGTAGGCCGGCAGAGCTCCAGCGAAGTGGACGACGGCATATACGTCCTCCTGGGGCAGGGCGGCTAGCGATTCCTCGTCAGTGATATCGGCGCGCACATAGCGCACGAGCGGGGCGTAGCGGTCGAAGAATGCGATATCCGAGCGCCCGCTGGCGACCACCTCCCACTCGTCGGCCGATAGGATGTTGGCTAGGTAGTCAACTAGGTATAGGCCGAGCGTGCCACCGGCACCGAAGATGACGATTTTCTTTCTCACGAGGTTTCCTTTCGAATGGTTATGTCCGATCTGCTTCTAGCGGTTGTCGATAGTCTCTTTGAGAACGTATTGTGGTGCATTGTTGATCGTCATGAACATGCGTCCGAGGTATTCCCCGATAATGCCCAGGAACAAGATGATGAGTCCCGAGCAAGTGAGCATGGTGGCCATGAGCGAGGGCCAGCCTGCCTGCATGCCGGGGTCGGCGAGACGCATGATGAAAACAATGAGGGCGGACACCAGGCCTATAACGCCGAGTGCTGCGCCCACCACTGCGGCAACGCGAAGAGGCACCATCGAGAAGTTCAGCACGGTGGACCAGAGACGAATGAGCGACTTAAGGCTGTACCCCGATGTCCCCTGGGCCCGCTCGTAATGCTCTACCTTCACGTTTTTGATGTTCGCCGTGGCTCGGAACAGCAGACCTTGAATGTAGACGTAGGGCCCCTGGTACCGCACCACCTCGTCGCGGATGTGGCGACGGAATACAGCGAAGTTGCTGGAGTAGATCTCTTTGGGGCGATCGGTGAGCACGCGCATCGACCAAATGGTGAACTTCGATCCGAGCTCGCGCCACCAGGCTTCCTTGTGCTCGTCCCAGCAGGCGAACACGATGTCGCTGCCGTCCTCCATGGCGTCCAGCAACTTAACACATTGAGAGGGGTGGGTTTGCATATCGTCGTCCATCAGCAAGATGAGGTCGCCTTCGGTCTTTCTCAGACCTGCCATGATAGCGTTGTGCTGGCCTGAGTTCTTCGCGCAGTTGATGCCGACCACATGGTCGTCCGCGGCGCAGAGCTGCTCAATGGCCGCGAAGGTGCCGTCCGTCGAGCCGTCGTTTACAAGGATGAATTCGTATTCGTATCCCGCTTTGACGAGTTCAGCTCGCGTTTGATCGACGACAGTACCGATCATTTTCTCCGAGTAGTAACAGGGGATAACTACCGAAACAAGCATAAAGCTCCTCCGTAAGCTTACGACATACCTAACGAGTACACAATGATACCGCCCACTATGAGTAGCAGCGCGATGGCTTTGTCTTTACCCAGCTTTTCTTTGAAAATCGTCACACCGAAGAACGTGATGTACAGGTAGGCGGTGGCCTCCAATATAGCGCCCATGGAAAGCGGCACTACCTTGTAGGCGAGGATGGTCATGAGTGTTGCCCCGAAGAAAAGGGCGTAGGCGGTAATAACCCAGGGATTGAGATACTCTTTCAGCGGCGTCTCGTACTGTCGCATGGCAGCCTTCTTCAGAAGAACCTGAGATACTGACGAGATGAGCACGCCGAGCAGGTAGACGCCGACATAAAGTTCGAGCATCGTTATTCACCGCCTAAGGGCGGGAGATTCCCCGGCGCATTGGTCGTCCACTGGTCGCCGTCTATCGGATCGCCGGGCTTCTCTTCCTTGCCATCCGCCCGCGCGTAGAGCACCACGCCGACGATGACCATGGCCGCCCCCAAAATGTTCAAGGCGGAAACAGACTCCCCGAAAATGAAGAATCCCCACACCATGCCCCAGATCACCGTGACGGCTTTATTCGCGAACGCCATGGAGAGCGATAGGCGTTTGAGTATTTGCTGCCACCCGATGGCGTAAATGAAAAGAATAGCGAGCATTCCTCCGTACAGGAGGATGAACATCGGGCTCAGAAACGGCTCGTGGGCCGCGTTCTTACTGAATATGCCAGAGAGCGAGTAAACCAGCAGAAGCAGGTGCAGGGCGATGAGCGTCTTCGCCCTGCTGTTGATTGTCTTGTGAGAGCTCATTGCTAGCAGGCCGTCGCGGTGGTTCTAAGCAGGAGTTCGTTTCCGTCCGGGTCGAGCACAGAAGCCTGATCCATGATGGCATGAGACAGGACATCAACGCTTTCCCGCGAAGACCCCGTTACGTAGTAGCGCGCGACATAGGGCTTGGCGCCTCGCTCGTGCGAGATGGCATCGCCGGGGCGGTAGAATGGGAGATACTCCACAACGCCCGGGAGCGTCCCGAGCTCCTCGATGGCAGAAGTGTCGGCCACCTCTCCATCGCGTCCGTGGAAGTAGAGGCCGGCGGCATGGGTCTCAAACAGGGGCGAGTGCGCCAGAACGCGAGCTTTGGCGGCGGGCTTATCGTAAACGCAGTCGAGCAGCAGCTCTTCAATCGAGAGCCCGCTTCCCAAGGTGACCAGCTCGTGCTCGTATCCGAAGATGCGGCCGGCCGCCTCGCATACGGCAAGCCCCTCTCCTTCCCGGTAGAACGCCTGAATGCAAAGGGGGCCGTTCTCGAGACCGACATATCCGGCGATTCTCGTAGCGATGGAGGCAGCCTCGTCCTGCAGCTCGGCCGTAAGGGGGCTCGGATAGGCGCATCGGACGACCTGGGGGATCTCGCCTTCTTCGAAAGCCTTTTTCTCGCGATCGGCAATGCTTATGATGTGGGCCTGGCCGTCGACGATCCAGGCCATGATGTTGAATTCCTGGCCGTCGTTGTATTCCTCCGCCATCAGGTAATCGAAGGTGGATTGACCGGCCGTCGACTGGAAGCGCGCTCGAACATCGTCGATGGAGTTCGCAACGAACACGCCATGGGAGCCGTAGCCGTTAACCGGCTTGATAACGCAAGGGAACGCCATGTCGGAGAAATCGTCGTCAAGCGTATCGAAATAAATCTTCTTGTAGCGGGGCGATGCGATGCCGAGTTCCTGGAACATCTGCTTCATGAGCGGTTTCTCGCGCAGGAACTTTTCCCCTTCGGGCTTGAGATAGGAAGGGAGCCCTGCGGCGTCGGCGATATCGATCATGCACTCGGCCAGAAGGTCGGAGAACGACGCGATTATTCCGTCGGCCTGCTCCTTCTTGCAGATTTCAGCGATGGCGTCGGTGTGACGGACGTCTTCCAAGTAGGCCTTATCGGCATGAGCTTTGGCAGGGCCGTCCTCGTAGCCGTCGCAAACGATGGTGTAAATGCCCCTCTTCTTAGCAAGCTCGACAAGATCGACGAACTCGTCCATCGATCCGAGAATGACCAGACGGTGGTTTTCTGCGCTCATGGCAAAGACTCCTTAGCTGCTGACTCGTGTTTCAGTGCGATTGATTGTTGCCCGGCCCTATTGGCCCTGGGCGCGATACTTGGCTTCGGTGGCCTCTTTGGCGCCCTGCCACCAGCCGGGATTGTCGGTGTACCACTTAATGGTGCTGACCAGACCCTCGTCGAAGTTCGTATGCTTGGGCGCCCAGCCCAGCTCACGGCGCAGCTTTGCGGAATCGATGGCGTAGCGGCGGTCGTGGCCCGGCCGGTCCCGCACCCAATCGAAATCGTCAGCGTCCTTGCCCATGGCGGCGAGGATAGCGCGCAGGACGTCTATATTGCTGCGCTCGCCGTCGGCTCCGATGAGGTAGGTTTCCCCGATGCGTCCTTGGGTGAGGATGGCCCAAACGGCGGAGGAGTGGTCCTCGGTGTGAATCCAGTCGCGGACATTTTTGCCATCTCCGTAGAGCTTGGGGCGGATGCCGCACAGAATGTTGGTGATCTGCCGAGGAATGAACTTCTCGATATGTTGATAGGGCCCATAGTTGTTCGAGCAGTTTGAGATGGTGGCCTTCACGCCGTAGGTGCGATGCCAGGCGCGGACGAGCATGTCGGAGGACGCCTTGGTGGAGCTATAGGGGCTCGACGGGTGGTAGGGCGTCTCTTCCGTGAAACGATTCGGGTCGTCCAGGGCCAGATCGCCATAGACTTCGTCGGTCGAGATGTGGTGGAAACGCACGCCATGGTTGCGAGCCGCCTGGAGAAGCGTGAAAGTGCCCTCGACGTTGGTGCGAAGAAAGGGGGTGGGATCGGCAATGGAATTGTCGTTGTGGCTCTCTGCGGCGAAATGGACGCAGGCGTCGGCTTCCGCGAAGAGGCGATCGACCAAGTCCGCATCGCAGATGTCGCCGTGCACGAAGGTCATGCGCTCCGGATCGCAGCCTGCGAGGTTCTCGCGGTTTCCCGCATAGGTGAGGGCGTCGAGCACCGTGACATGAGCATCGGGCTGGTTGTCGAGCACCCAATGAACGAAATTGGAGCCGATGAACCCGGCCCCTCCGGTGACGATGATGTGGTTGAACGGACTTGCCATGGTCGGGCTGCTCCTTCATGCCGCGGTGATGTTTTCCTATAGTGTAAAGGATATTACGGTTTTGCGTCGGCTTCAGGGAAAACAGGCACATTCCTTTTCAGCAAAAGGTCTTTGGAGTGATGCCTCTGCTTTAATAGCTCTTGCGGCATGCGAGTGGTATCCTATTAGCATTCCTTCAGGAAGACGGGAGCGTCGATGAGATATGAGAGGTCGACGCCTATCCTCCCGCTTTCACGTAGCATTCCTAGGGTGAAGAACGGATGGTTCCATGATCGAGCGAGCGACCGACGATCGCTATGGTGAAAAATGCTATTTCGGCCATCCCCTTGCAGAGACGGCTTGCAAGGGGCGTTATGCTTTCGTTCTTTTGGGGGTTTGCGCGGTCGCCTTTGCGGGTGTGACGCTGACACTTATCATGACAGGGCGCTCGCTTGTTTGGAATACTGACGGGCGTTTGCTGTATTTTCCCTTTATGGTTGCAGAAGGGGAGTGGCTACGAGGTATTGTCGCGTCGCTTTTGGCGGGGGACCTGACGATTCCGCTGTACTCGTTCGATATCGGCTTTGGGGCAGACTGGCTTATTACTGCATCGGGAAATTCTAACGAGCCGATTAACCTTCTAGCGGCTTTGTGCCCGCCAGAGGCGTCCGAGTGGCTTTACGATGCTCTTGTGTTTTTAAGATTCTACTTAGCGGCGCTCGCCTTTTCTTTCTATTGTTTTAGTCGCGGCAAGGACAAAGGAGCAACGCTCGTAGGCTCGCTCTGCTATGTGCTGTGCGGGTATGTGCTGTTCTGGGGCGTTTTGCGCCATCCGAACTTCATCGATTTCGCCGTGCTCCTTCCGCTTGTATTCATGGGCGCCGATAAGCTGTTTGCGGGCAAGAATCCGCTTTTGCTCATTGCCTCCATGGCGGGTATTTTCGTGTATTCCATTTATTTTGCCTATATGGCCTGTCTCTTCTTGCTCATCTACTGCCTCATAACTTATTTCGTTTATCCTCGTGGGCGGTCCGTCAGGGATTTCGTTTTGCTCGTGGGCAAGTTTATTCTCTGCCTCCTTGCCGCCTTCGCGTTGGTCGGGTTTTCGACGATACCGATGTTCATAACCCTTACTTCCATGGGCCGCGTTGGCATCGTGCGCGATATCGCCTTCTTCCAGACAGCGGATTTTTATGAAGGCTTTGCCAGCGTTCTCTTGGGCAACCATGAGGCTCAGAACGCTTCTGTGCTCGGGGCGTTCCCGGTAATTGCTATCCTGGCTCTTTTTGTCGCGCGGGACTCGATGGATGAGCGCGAGCGACGGGCGTGGGGGTGCGGGATCGCCCTGTGTCTCATCGGCGCTCTTATTGCAAAGGTTGGCTCGGTTTTCAATGGTTTCGGTTATCCTACAGATCGATGGGAGGTCATTTTCGGCTTTTGTGCCGCTTATGCGGTGGTGCTCGTCGTGCCCGTGATCTCACGTTTTTCGGCGCTCCAATGGAGACGACTTACCGTGCTCGTCGCTTTGGTGACCGCCTGGGCTTTGGTCTATGCGTGCGAAAAAGGAACGCTGCTGGGATTTGCTGTGGTAGCTATGTTTGCTGTAATCTACGGGGCATTGGCTCTATGGGCCTTTCTTCGTCAGCGGGCTGCGGGCTCCTCCTCATCGACTTCGTCCCGAATTTTGACCAGCCGCCTCTTGTGCGCCCTGCTTATTCTTGCTGTTATTGTTAATACTACGGGTCACGTCGGTCTTTTCATGAGCTCGCACGGTAGTTCCTATTGCAAGGAATTCATTCGGTCGGGACATGTGTGGGACACGAGAGAGCAATTGGATCTCTCTTCTACTCTCGATCAGCTCGATGACGCCTACCGCATCAATCGAACGGACACTGCTTACGGACGCAACGGTAGTTTCGTGCATGGTTATAAGGGCTTCGACTTCTATTCGAGTTTTTACAATCAGGCCGTCGATGATTTTCGTCAATCTATGGGACTGTCCGACGACGTGAAAAGCACAATGTTCGATGGAACATGCCAGCGGGCTGCCCTCGATTACGTGCTTGGCGCCAAATACTATATCTCGTCAACGGAAGCTGCCGATTCGGTCCCCGATGGCTATAAGAAGGTAGCCGAGCTGGGCCAGGCTCATAACGGATTGTCCTACAAGTTATACGAGACCGACCGGGCTCTTCCCCTTGTTTTTACGTACGATTCGGCTGTTACCCAGCAAGATTATGAGGAACTCGATTTGGTTCAACGCCAGGAGCTTCTTACTCGATCGCTTGTTGTGGCGGTAGATGAGACAGAAGGTGCAGTTCCGCAGCTTGATACGCAACGGGAGCAACTTGGTATCGTAAAGGCTGAGGGGGCCGCAGTTCAGGAAGGTCGCATTGTGGTCACAAAGAAGAACGCTTCGGTGACGTTTTCTCTCAACGGACGCTCTGGTTGCGAGACCTACCTATGCTTCGAGGGGCTGCGCTTCCGCTCGATGCCTGTCTCGGATGCAGAGCGTCTTGCCGATGAGCCGCAACTCGCTTTTGCCGATTTTGCTACGAACCCGTCCTTCACCCCAGCGAAGACGTGTTGGGTCACGGTTTCAGGTGGAGCTCGGGAAAGCTCTTTCGAAATAGCCACAAGCGCCAGTCCCAAATTTGCGGGAAAAGAAGACTGGGCCGTGAATCTCGGCGCCGGCGATGATCCTGTCACTTCGATTACGGTGACGTTTGGCGGTGTGGGTGTTTACGAGTTTTCCGAGCTCTATGGCGCGACTCAATCCGTCGAAGTCATTCGCGAAAACGCGGAGCATCTGCAAGAAGGAAATGATGCAACAGTGGCGTTCGAAAACAATGCCATGACGGTTTCTGTAGATGCTGCTGACTCGACCGCTGCTGGGGTGAATCGGGATAAATCACGCTACGTATTCGTATCTGTCCCGTACTCGAGGGGTTGGAGTGCTACGATGGACGGGAAACCGGTCGAGATACTGAAAGCGAACGTCGGCTTCATGGCTGTCGAGGTGGATGGCGAAAGCCATGAGCTTCGGTTTTCTTATGTAACGCCGGGACTCGATTTGGGATTGGCGTGTACGGGGGTTGCTGTCGTGCTGCTGAGCGTCTTCGAGTTGGGATGGGTTCGTCGTCGGCGGACGATGGCGAACCAAAGAGGGATATCTGAAAAGGAGCCTATCCGATGATTGACTTCAATGTTCCGCCCTATATCGGTACGGAAATGGAGTATGTGCGGCAATCTGCCGAAGACAACCATAAGATATGCGGCGATGGCCCTTTCACAAAACGCTGCCAATCGTGGCTCGAGGAACGTTTTTGCGCCGATAAGGTTTTGCTGACCACTAGTGGAACGACGGCGCTCGAGATGGCCGCCATGCTTTGCGATCTTGAGCCGGGAGACGAAGTGATCTTGCCGAGCTTTACCTTTTCGAGCACGGCGACGGCTTTTGTTCTCATGGGGGCGAAGCTCGTGTTCGTCGATATCCTACCCGATACGAAGAATATCGATCCTGTCGCCATCGAGGCGGCCATCACCGAAAAGACTCGAGTGATCGCGCCCGTCCATTATGCGGGTGTTGCCTGCGACATGGACGAAATCATGGCCATTGCTAAGGCCCATGACCTGCTGGTAGTGGAAGATGCCGCCCAAGGCGTTATGAGCACCTACAAGGGGAAGGCGCTCGGCACCATCGGTGACTTTGGGTGCTATTCGTTCCACGAGACGAAAAATTATTCCATGGGTGAGGGTGGCGCCGTGCTCATCAATAATCCGGCCTATTGCGAGAGAGCCGAGATTATTCGCGAGAAGGGGACGAACCGCTCGAACTTCCTGCGTGGTCAGGTGGATAAGTACACGTGGGTCGATAAGGGGTCGAGCTATTTGCCCAGCGACATGAATGCCGCTTACCTTTGGGGCCAGCTTGAGGCGGCTCAAACCATATACGATGATCGTATGGCTACCTGGCATGCCTATAACGATGCTTTTGCCGACTTAGCGGCAGAAGGTCTTGTTGAGCTGCCGGTCGTCCCGGACGATCGCGTTCAGAATGCCCACATGTACTATCTCCTGCTTCCGACATTGGAAGACCGGACAAGTTTCATCAGTTTCCTCAAAGAGGGCGGCGTGCAGGCCTGCTTTCATTACGTGCCTCTGCACAGCGCGCCAGCAGGAGAGCGGTTCGGATTGTTCCACGGCGAAGACGTGTACACGACAAAAGTGAGCGAGCGTCTGGTTCGTCTTCCGCTTTACTACGGAATGAGCGATGAGGACCGTGCTCGGGTTATCGAGGTGGTACGGGCGTACTTCGGTAAGTAGCTCGCAGGCTTGCGCGCCGTCTTTCTTCGTGCTGCGATTCTTCGACAACCGTTTGTAACTGTCGAATTGCAAAGCGCTTGAATGATAGATTAGCTGCACTATTATGCTCAATGCTGTATGAAAAGCCTGAGAGGGAAATGAGCGATAGCGGGTTTCACCACCATAGGCTTTCCGCGAAGGAAAGTGAATGTCAAAGCTCGTGTTTCCGGTGATTCAGTCGTAGTGGTGAGGACGAGAAAGCGAACTTGGGGAGTGCTTTATTCAACTTCTTCAATCCACCTGCTGATCTTCTCCAGCGGCTGAGCGAGCTTCTCCGAGATCCACTCCATCACGGGCCGTTCCAAAAGCCGGATCCTCGCGAGGTCGATGGCCGCGCCCACGGCGTACACCGCCACGCCCGACAGTACGCCCACGGCCAGGATCGCCGCCGGGCCCAGCGCGTACGCCCATGCCAGATGCGGCCACAGCCACACGCGCATGATGGGGTTGTCGTGGATGAGATAGACGCCGAGTGCTCCTTTCGCAGCGGTGTTCACCCAGCGGATGGGCGACATTTTCCACTCGGCAAACAGGCTGAAAAGGCCCAGCGACGCGGCGAAGGTCGGCACCATGTACTGCCAGATGAAGTAGTCGGGCAGCACGTAGTCGAACCCGAAGGCGCGCTGCGCCCAGCCGATCGCGGCCATCGAAGCCCATACGAACAGCACGCCGCCCGCGAGGGCGGAGGCATTGCCGCGACGCGTCCATAGCGGGCGGTCGCGCAGCCAGCCGCCCAGAAGGTACAGGTAGAAGAACCACACGAGGTCGCTGCCGATGGGGTTGTAGGTGGTGATCGTCGGGATGGCGGATAACACCACGAAGCCGATGATCATGAGGCGCCGCCGACCGCCGTCGGTGAGATGTCGGTACAGCACGTTCAGAAACGGGCTCGCCGCCATGAGCGCCAGATAGCACGTGATGAACCAGTATTCTCCCGAGGTGATGGGCGTCACGGCTTTGCGCAGGCGATCGGGCGTGACGAGGTCGGGTTGGGCGATAGCGAATATCGCGAGAATCACGAACGAGTAGAACCACGTCTGCAGCACCACGCGCAGCAGCGATTGCACCTTCAGGTGCCCGTGCACCATGAAATACCCCGTGATGAGCACGAAGCAGTTCACGCCGATCTTCCCTCCGAAGCTCAGCATCTCTACGGCGGTGTCGGAGGCGAGCGGGCCGTTTTCCGGCCATGCGCCGTGCACGCTGAAGTGGAACAGGGCGATGAGCACCATGCTCACGATGCGCAGAAGTTCGATGTTTGAGTTACGCATAGGCCTCCTTGGGCGGTTCGGTTGTGCGGCTACAGTATAGGGCACGAGCATCCTGCCAGAAAGGCGCTGATAGGACCATTGTTCATAACCTAACGAATATGGTAATATTTCAAGCGCATCATCAAAAGTACAGAAGGGCGGTTAAGCTTATGAAGAGCGTTTCGATGCGGCTGAAGGTTCTCTCCTGCGTTTTGGCGGGAGTGCTGTGCTTCGGGGGATTGATCGGCTGCTCCGGGTCGTCGGGCGAAACGTCGTTGGCCGACACAGGTTCTGC
>ENA-OUPA01000716-OUPA01000716.1-human-gut-metagenome-genome-assembly--contig:-NODE-716-length-19535-cov-6.01514_pt1 | contig 19535 bp, 16 predicted proteins | sample MGYA00237939_ERZ548770 | MGnify/ENA primary metagenome ERZ548770 (study PRJEB26490, sample SAMN05356877) | human gut metagenome | biome: terrestrial biome; feature: human-associated habitat; material...
ACCCTGACCACCAACGGCATGCTGATCGACGACGACGTGATCGACTTCGCCAACCGGGAAATGAGCAATGTGGTGCTGTCGCTGGATGGCCGCAAGGAAATTCATGACCGGCTGCGGGTGTTCTATGCAGGCAACGGCAGCTATGAGCGCATTGTGCCTAAGTTCCAGAAGCTGGTAGAGGCCAGGGGCAACAAGAACTATTATATGCGCGGCACCTTTACCCATGCCAATCCGGACTTTACGAAGGACCTGTTCCACATGGCGGATCTGGGCTTCACGGAGTTGAGCATGGAGCCTGTGGTGTGCGCGCCGGAGGACCTCGCCGCGCTGACGGCGGAGGATCTGGAGATCGTGAAGGATCAGTACGAGCTGCTGGCCAAGGATATGCTGCGCCGGGAAAAAGAAGGCAAGCCCATCACCTTCTATCACTACATGCTGGACCTGACGGGCGGCCCCTGCATTTACAAGCGAATCTCCGGCTGCGGCTCCGGCACGGAGTATATGGCTGTGACCCCTTGGGGAGACCTGTATCCCTGCCATCAGTTCGTGGGTGAGGAAGCCTACAAGCTGGGCGACATCTGGAACGGCGTGACCAATACGGCCCTGCGGGAGGAATTCCGCTCCTGCAACGCCTATGCCCGGCCAGAGTGCAATGACTGCTGGGCGAGATTCTACTGCTCCGGCGGCTGCGCAGCCAACGCCTTCCACGCCACGGGCTCTATCCGCGGCGTTTACGAGGCAGGCTGCGAATTGTTCCGCAAGCGTATTGAATGTGCCATTATGATGAAGGTGGCGGAAGATTCTGCCAAGGCCAACGGCTGATGGAAACGCCCATTGCTGATTTTGTCCGGCGGTACGCGGATTCCGGGATGGTCCGGGCGCATATGCCCGGCCACAAGGGAAAACCCTTTCTGGGTTGCGAGGCGCTGGACATCACCGAGATCCAAGGCGCGGACAGCCTGTATGAAGCGGAAGGCATCATCCGGCGCAGTGAGTCCTATGCCGGGGAGCTGTTCGGCTCTGGCCGGACGGTGTACTCCACAGAGGGGTCCAGCCAGTGCATCCGGGCGATGCTGTATCTGGCGCTGACCTGCGGAAACGGGTCCCGGACGGTGGTGGCGGCCCGAAACGTACACCGGGCGTTTGTATATGCGGCGGCCCTGCTGGATTTTGAGATCGTCTGGCTGTGGCCAGAGCGCAGCTCGTCTCTCTGCGGCTGCCCGGTATCACCGGAAGCATTGGAGCGGACGTTGGCGTCGCTGCCTGCGCCGCCTGCGGCGGTCTATCTTACCAGCCCGGACTATCTGGGCGATATGGCGGATATTTCTGCTGTGGCAGAGGTGTGCCGGAAACACGGTACGCTGCTGGCGGTGGACAACGCCCACGGCGCCTATCTGCGGTTTCTGGAACCATCCTGTCACCCGCTGGATTTGGGCGCAGATCTGTGCTGTGATTCGGCGCACAAGACGCTGCCGGTGCTGACCGGCGGAGCGTACCTGCACATCAGCCGTGCGGCGTCGGCATCTCTCCGGGAGAGTGCAAAAACAGCGATGGCCATGTTTGGCTCCACCAGTCCGTCCTACCTGACGCTGGCATCGCTGGATCTGTGCAACCGCTATCTGGCGGATGGGTACCGGGATCGCCTGCGGGAGATGTGTGGGCATCTGGAGGAAGCGCGAAAGGCGCTGACGGCTGCCGGTTGGCAGATAGAGCCATCGGACCCGCTGCGGCTGACCGTCAGAGCCCCAGCCGGGATGACCGGCGGGCAGCTTGCTGACCGCCTGCGAGAGAGCGGCGTGGAATGTGAATACGCCGATCCGGACTTTCTGGTGCTGATGCTGACGCCGGAGAATCGTGCGGCGGATATCGAGCGGCTTGTGTATGCCATAGGAACAAACGACGCCGTTTATGCGCCGCAGCCGTCGCTGCCGTTGGCTCGTGGAGAACGGGTATATTCCGCGCGAGAGGCATTGTTTGCCCCACGGGAGACCATACCGGCGGCGCAGTCGTTGGGGCGGGTCTGCGGCGCCCCCACCGTGGGGTGTCCGCCTGCGATCCCCATTGCGGTGTCCGGTGAGCGAATTGGTCCGGAAGCGCTGGAGCTGTTCCGGCGGTACGGCGTGGAGCGGGTGGAAGTCTTTCGCTGAAAACGGTTTTGAAAAAAGTAAGACCGGCAAATCTGAACACAGACAAACCGCAGACCTGGCAAATGCTGGGCCTGCGGTTTTTACCATAGGAGGAAAGACAAAATTGAATGACCGCCGGAGCGTTTCTCTTTCGGGGAAGCAGGCCATGACCGTCAATGACGCGAGCGTGCCAAGAATCAGAAATCGAGTTTCCGTCAGGCAGGAAACCGCTTCCGGGAAAACGGCAGCAAGTTCTGAAGTTTCTCCGCATAATCTCCCAGGAAGGGAGGGGGCAGGATGGCAAGCAAGCCGGAGCTTTTACAATATCAAGCGGCAGACGAGATCGGGCAGGACTTTCTTCTCGCATACCAGCAAGCCGTCCTGCTCGTCTTGCAGCAGCAAGGCTTCCTCAACGAAGTGCAGTACAAGGACTGCGTACAGAAATTAGAAAAGCAAGCAAAAACATCAGATAAATCAAATTATGTAAAGCAATAGTGCCTTTCAGTATCCACACAGTTGCAGAGGCATGAGATTCGCCGTATGATACCCGCGAGGAGGCGGTTTTATGTTACAAGTAGCGGCGTACTGCCGCGTATCCACGGATAAGGAGGATCAGGCAAACTCGTTTGAGGCCCAACAGCGATATTTCCGCGATTACATCGAGCGTCAGCCGGATTGGGTCCTGCAAGGCATCTATGCCGACGAGGGCATCTCCGGCACATCGACCCGCAAGCGCGTGGAGTTCAACAAAATGCTCCACGCGGCAGAACTGGGACAGATCGACCTGATCGTGACCAAGGAGGTCAGCCGTTTCACCCGCAACACGGTGGACGCGCTGCAAATCACCCGTGACCTGCGGCAGCGGGGTGTAGGTGTGCTGTTTCTCAATGACAGCCTGGATACCCGCACCAACGATGGGGAGCTTCGATTGACGATCATGAGCTCCGTCGCGCAGGATGAGAGCCGAAAGACCTCAGAACGCTCCAAATGGGGGCAGACGCGCAGCATGGAGAAGGGCGTCGTTTTTGGCGGCTCGCTGCTGGGCTATGACGTGATCGGCGGCAAAATGGCCGTCAACCCGGAGGGCGCGGAAGTTGTTCGGCTCATCTTCCATAAGTACCTGCAAGAGCGCAAAGGGTGCAGCACCATCGCGCGGGAGCTGCGGGAGGCCGGTATCCTCAGCAGCAAGGGCAACTGCCTTTGGTCATCGTCCACCGTGACAAAGATCCTGAAGAATGAAAAATACTGCGGCGACCTGATCCAAAAAAAGACCTACACGCCGGACTTTCTGACGCACGAAAAGAAGTACAACCACGGCAAGGAGCCGCTGGTAGCGCTGAAAGACCACCATGAGGCCATCATTGACCGGGAAACATGGCAGGCGGTGCAGCGGGAGCTATCCCGCCGCAACCGCGCGACAGGCTGCGGCGGACACGGCAACCGCTATCCGCTCTCCGGCAAAATTCGCTGCGGCGAGTGCGGCAAGAGCTTCTCTCACCGTACCAAAAAGCGGCAGGACGGCAGCTCCTATTACCGCTGGTGCTGCTTCACCGCCACCAACGAGGGTCTGCGGCGCACAGACGGCGCGGGAAATGTCATCGGATGCAGCGTCGGGCGGCAGATTCGGGACGACATCGCCATGGATCTTCTGCGGCGCTCCGTGAACACCGTGACGCTGGATAAAAAAGCGATCATATCGAACCTCGCCCGTATTGTGGAAAGCGTTCTGGCGTCCGGCGAGGACAGCGGCGAGCAGGAGCTGCGGCGGCTGGAGCTGGAGCTTGAAAAGCTGCAAGCCCGCAATGACACGATCCATGACCGCTTTTTCGACGAGAGCATCACCAAGGCTGACTATCAGCATGCCAAAGCCCGCTGTGAAAGCGAAATGAACCGGGTGCAGGAGAAAATCGCCGCGATCAAACAGCGGCAGACGCTGAACACCAACACGCAGACCCTAAAGCCGGACATCCGCGCCGCCATCACGGGCATCGTCAGCGGACGCACGGCGGACGATGACTTTTACGGGCATCTCCTCCAACAGATAACCGTGTACCGGGACGGCAGGGTAGAGGTGGCGCTCAATCTGCTGCCCGCCAAATGGGTCTATGTGCTGGACGGACTGGAAAAATACCGGGCAAAAATAGGGGGCCATGACGCTTCCTCCGTGCCGATGTCGGTCAGCAGGCCTTTGAGCTCGGGGTAGGGCATGGAGTAGCGCTGGGAGAGGTAGCGCAGCGACGCGCCGAGCTCGCCGTCCGGGCCGCCGTACTGCGAGATGATCGCCGCGGCAAGCCGTGGATTCGGGTTCTTGATCTTGACGGGGTACTGTAACTTTTTCTCATATACAAACATTACTTTTCTTCCTCCAGATCCCACGGCCACGGATCATTCAGCCACTTGAAGCTGCCGGGCGTCACGTCCGTCTGCAAAATCGGGCCGTACTGCTTTTCATAGGCCTCGCGCCCCTCGCGGCCGAGCTTGATATACGACCAGTAGAGGTTCAGAACCTCGGTGTCCTCCGGGTGTGTGGTGAGATAAAGCCCCAGCTCGTCGATGGCAAAATCGAGCGCCATCAGCTCTGAGAGCGCCGTGTTGACGGCGGGGAACTTTGTCTTCATCTGCGCGTGAAAGGGTAGGTTCAGCCCCGGAAACAGCGTACCGGCCTTGAGCGCGTCCTGCTGGGAATAGCGCTCGGGGTCGTTTTTCTGCACGGGGACATAGGGAAAAGCCAGCGGCGCGCAGCAGCCGTTCGGCAGTGTGCCCACGCCGGACTCGGCGCGCATGGCTCTGTTGTCGTCCAAAGAAGTCTCCTCCTTGCAAAGAAATCGGGCATCCGCCCACACCATCCTATGCAGCGGGAGAAAAAAGGGAAGCGGGGCTTTTCTTTTTGTTCAAAGTCCTGTATAATGAAAAGCACATAAGGCCGCGCCGCGGGGCATACATTGTTCCGGGGTGAGGGGTATTTTGTTTATTGTTTTCGGAAAAAAGGCGTTTTACGCCATATTCGCGCTGCTGCTCGTGCTGACGGCGGCGACCGTCAGCATGCTTCTGCCGCCGGAGGCGGTGGAGACGAGCGTGTCGGTGTCGACAGGGAAGACCGTCTGGGTCATCGACGCGGGGCACGGTGGGGAGGACGGCGGGGCCGTCGCCGCCGACGGCAGCAAGGAAAGCGACATGAACCTCGCCATCGCGCGGCGGCTCGACGCGCTGCTCATTTTTCTCGGCGAGGAGACGCGCATGACGCGAACAGAGGATATCTCCATCCACGATGCCAGTGCGTCCACGCTGCGGGAAAAGAAGCGCTCCGACCTCGAAAACCGCGTGGGACTGGTCAACAGCACGCAAGGTGCTATCCTTGTCAGCATTCACCAGAACAGTCTTCCGTCATCCAAGCAGACGCACGGCGCGCAGGTGTTTTACGGCAAAAAAGAGGGGAGTGCCGAGGTCGCGAATGCGGTGCAGCTCGCGCTGAATCAGACTGTCAATGCGGGCAATGAGAAGACAGAGAAGGCCATCGACGCGTCGATCTTCCTGATGAAAAACGTCACCGCGCCTGCAATCCTGATCGAGTGCGGATTTTTGAGCAATGAAAACGAAACAGCGCTTTTGAAAAGTGGCGAATATCAGCAAAAACTGGCCGTTGTGATCGCGTCCGGCCTTTTACAGCAGCAGTAAAGCAAAAGAGGTTTACAATATGGCAAAGGCAAAAAGTGTATTTTTCTGCACGGAGTGCGGCAACGAAACGCCCAAATGGGCGGGCCGCTGCCCGAGCTGCGGCGCATGGAACACGCTCGTCGAGCAGGCCGTCGGCGACGGTGCAAAGGCAAAAACAGGCGGCCGCAGCCGCGCGCTGCGCGCCAAGGCGCACCCGATCGCAGAGCTTGACACAGCGCAGGAGATCCGTTTTCCCACCGGCATGGGCGAGCTTGACCGCGTGCTTGGCGGCGGCGCTGTGCAGGGCTCGCTCGTGCTCGTCGGCGGTGCACCGGGCATCGGCAAGTCAACACTGATGCTGCAGATCTGCGGAAAGCTGAGTGAAAACGCGAAAATTCTGTACGTTTCCGGCGAGGAATCGCCGCGTCAGCTCAAGCTGCGCGCCGACCGTCTCGGCGTGCAGTCGGACAACCTGTACGTGCTGTCCGAGACCTGCCTCGGTGATGTGCTGGAATCCGTCGAAGAAGAAAAGCCCGACGTTTTGATCGTCGACTCCATCCAGACGCTCTATCAGGACTCGCTCGAATCGCCCGCGGGCAGCGTGGCGCAGGTGCGCGCCTGCACGCTGGAGCTGATGCAGCTGGCCAAAGGGGAGGGCATCACCGTCTTTGTCATCGGGCACGTCAACAAAGAGGGTTCTATTGCGGGCCCGAAGGTGTTGGAGCACATGGTCGACTGCGTTTTATATTTCGAGGGTGAGGCGCACATGAGCTATCGCATCCTGCGCGCGGCGAAAAACCGCTTCGGCGCGACGAACGAGATCGGCGTATTCGAGATGCGCAGCGAAGGCCTTGTCGAAGTGCCGAACCCGTCGGAAATGCTGCTTTCGGGACGACCTGACGATGCGCCCGGCACGTGCGTGACCTGCGTGATGGAAGGCCAGCGCCCGGTGCTGGCCGAGGTGCAGGCATTGCTTGCGCCCGCGGCGCAGTCAGTCTCGCGGCGGACAAGCAACGGCTTTGACTACAACCGCGCCGCCATGCTGATGGCGGTGCTCGAAAAGCGCGGCGCGCTCAAGGTGTCCGGCTGTGACGCGTTCTTGAACGTCATCGGCGGATTGAGCGTGGACGAGCCCGCAGCAGACCTTGCCGCCGTGCTGGCGCTCGCGTCGAGTTATCTCGACAAGCCCATCGGCAATCACGTCGCCGCCATCGGCGAGGTCGGCCTGACCGGCGAGCTTCGCAGCGTGAACCATTTGAGCGAGCGGCTCAGCGAGGTGCACCGTCTGGGCTTTGAAACATGCATCATCCCGAAGCAGCGCAAGGATCAGATCCGCGCGCCGCAGGGGCTCGCACTGATCGAAGCGTGCAACATCGCCGAAGCGCTGCGCGCCATTGTACAGGCGTAAACGCCGATGCGCCGATTGTAAAGCAGTTTCTATAATCTATAATAATATAGCAGCAAAACCGGCAGCGTTTTCACACTGCCGGACCCATAGAATCCCATGATCCTGACAAAGGAGGTTTTTGCCGCCAGCCACGCCAAAACGCTCATTTCCGCAAGAATACGCTTTTCCGCTCCCCTCAATTGAACAAAATTTTTATTTTGTTCAATTGAGTATGGACTTCAAAATGCCACTGCTCCATCGGCTCCTTTATTGAAAACCGCCGTACAGCCGATCAACGGCATGTGCGCTGTGCATCCCGTTCAAAGGATCAATCTCTGCGCAGCTTTGCTCTGCGTCGCGTTTGAACTGCCAACAACGCTCACAGATCAAAGCTACTGAATTTTTCTTTGCCGACATACCGACATTTTGAAATTCAATTTTGGAGTATCTCTCCGTATTATTTTTGTTGTAACGAATGAGCTCGCGTGAAAATGCGGCTTACTTTATATTATGAACGACTACCGCTTGGAATCGCCGCCGATCCTGCGCGATTTTCTATCCTACCACGAGACCATCAAAGCCCACTCGCAGAAAACGGTCGATGAATATTTCCTCGACCTGCGCAACTTTTTCCGCTATTTGAAGCAGTCGCGCGATCCGTCGCTGCGCGGCCTCCCTCTCAATGAAATTTCCATCATGGACGTCGATCTTGACTTTGTGAAAAAAGTAACATTGACCGATATTTACGCCTACATGACCTATCTGAGCCGTGACCGCATGCAGCATCAGAACAGCGATGTGTCTGACTACGGCTTAAATGCCGCGTCCAGAGCGCGAAAAATTGCAACAATTCGGTCTTTTTACAACTATTTGGTCAATAAAGCGCACCTTTTGGACACGAATCCCTGCAAGGACCTCGATTCCCCCAAGATCAAAAAGTCGCTGCCGAAATATCTGACACTCGATGAGAGCGTGCAGCTTTTGCAGTCCGTCGACGGGCAGAACCGCGAGCGCGATTACTGCATTCTGACGATCTTTCTAAACTGCGGGCTGCGAATCTCCGAGCTTTGCGGCCTTGATTTGCAGGACATTCAGGACGACGCGCTGCGCGTGCTCGGCAAAGGCAACAAGGTGCGCATCGTCTACTTAAACGACGCCTGCAAGGATGCGCTCAAGAGCTACCTCGCCGTCCGCCGCCCCATCTCCGGCCGCGACCACAATGCCCTCTTCCTCTCGTCGCGCAACGAGCGCATCAGCCGCTCGAGCGTCCACGCACTCGTCAAAAAGCACCTGAGCGCCGCGGGACTCGACGCCTCGGAGTATTCCTCCCACAAGCTGCGCCACACGGCGGCAACGCTCATGCTGCAAAATGGCGTGGACGTCAAAGCCGTGCAGGAGGTGCTCGGGCATGAGCATCTCAATACGACGGAGATCTACACACACATTGATAACGACGCGCTGCGCGTTGCTGCAAAGGCAAATCCCTTGTCGCATGTAAAGATGAAAAAGAACGAGGATTAAAATTGACTTTCCCGGCTTCATCCGATATACTTAATAGTTGATGAAATGTATTTTTCAAGGAGGGTTTCCATGAATACAAAAGAGCTTTCCCCCATCTGCCGGCAGGTGCGGCGCGACATCATCACGATGACCGCCAACGCTGGCAGCGGTCACCCCGGCGGCTCGCTGTCCGCGGTGGAGCTGATGACCAGCGTTTTCTTCAATCACATGCGCGTTGACCTCAAGAACCCGCACGATCCCGACCGCGACCGCTTCGTGCTCTCCAAGGGTCACGCCGCCCCCTGCTACTACGCGGTCCTCGCCGCCAAGGGCTTTATCTCCCGCGACGAGTATGCGAACTTCCGCCAGCTGCACTCCATCCTGCAGGGCCACCCCGACGCCAAGAAGGTTCCCGGCGTGGACGCCTCCACGGGCTCTCTCGGTCAGGGCGTGTCCATCGCCGTCGGCATGGCGCTGGGCGCCAAGCATCTCGGCAAGGATACGAAGGTCTTCGCCCTCGTCGGCGACGGCGAGAGCCAGGAAGGACAGATCTGGGAGGCCTATATGGCCGCCGCGCACTATAAGCTCGACAATCTGACCGTCATCATCGACAACAATGGCCTACAGATCGACGGCACGAACGACCAAGTCATGAGCCTTGGCGATCTGCCCGCCAAGCTCCACGCGTTCGGCTTTGACCTCGTCGAGCTGCCCGACGGCAACGATCTTGACGCCGTCGAGGCCGCACTCTCCAAGCCTACCATGCCCGGCAAGCCCAAGGCCATCCTTGCACACACCGTCAAGGGCAAGGGCGTTTCGTTCATGGAGAATCAGGTCGGCTGGCACGGCAAGGCCCCAAATGCCGAGCAGCGCGAGCAGGCTTTGAAGGAATTGGAGGACTAAGAACATGGCTGATAAAATTGCAACCCGTCAGGCTTACGGCGAAGCGCTGATCGAACTGGTCGAAAAGAACGATAAGGTCGTCGTGCTCGACGCCGACCTCGCCAACGCCACGCAGACCTGCAAGGTCGCCAAGGCGCACCCTGAAAAATTCTACAACTGCGGCATTGCCGAGGCCAACATGGTCGACATTGCCGCCGGTATGTCCACGATGGGGCTCATCCCCTACTGCTCTTCGTTTGCGATGTTTGCGGCCGGCCGCGCCTATGAGCAGATTCGCAACTCCATCGCCTATCCCCACTTCAATGTCAAAATCTGCGCGACCCATGCGGGCGTCAGCGTCGGCGAGGACGGCGGCAGCCACCAGTGCATCGAGGACATCGCCCTCATGCGCGTCATCCCCGGCATGACGGTCATCTGCCCCGCGGACGCCAACGAGGCCAAGGCCGCCACCATGGCGATCGCCGAGATGAACGGTCCTGTCTACATGCGCCTTGCGCGCCTTGCCACCCCCGTTTTCGAGGGCGACATGGTCAAGCCCTTTGAGATCGGCAAGGCCAACGTCCTGCGCGAGGGCAAGGATGTCGCGATCTTCGCGACCGGCCTGATGGTCAGCGAATCCCTCGCCGCCGCGGAGAAGCTCGCCAAGGAGGGCATCGACGCCGCCGTCATCAACATCCACACCATCAAGCCCATCGACGCTGCGTGCGTCACCGAATGGGCTGAAAAGTGCGGCAAGGTCATCACCGTCGAGGAGCACAGCGTCATCGGCGGCCTGGGCGACGCCGTGGCTGACGTCCTGATGGGCAGGGTGAACTGCAAGTTCCACAAGATCGGCGTGAACGACCGCTTCGGCCAATCCGGCAAGGCGGCGGACGTGCTGCGCGAATACGGCCTGACGGCCGATCAGATCGCCGAGACCGTCAAGGCGAACATCTGATGAACACCGCGCCCGAGTGCGTCGACATGACGGAATCGCTGCGCCGCGGCGCAGGCCGCCTGCTTTATAACGGAGATGAAGGCTCTCTCGTCCTCAGCATGGACGGAACGTTTCTGCTGAGCGACATACAGGACGGCGCGCTTCTGTGCGAAAAGATTCGCACGCTTTGCCCTGCCGCTCCCAAGCTGTTCACCGTCAAAAGTGACGATGCCGCAGCAGCGCTGATGCGGGAATTCTCCCTGCACGATTCCATGCGCTGCACGCAGTGGGTCTATGAAAAGGGCGAGCCGCCCTGCCCCGTCACGGCGGACATCCGCTCGCTGACGCAGGAGCACGCGGCGCTGGCCGCGTCCGTCTATCACGACGGCGACGGTGCGTACATCCATAACCGCATCGAACACGGCGCACTCTTCGGCGTATTTGAGAGCGATGCCCTCGCAGGCTTCGCCGGTTTTCATGACGACGGCAGCATGGGCATGCTCGAAATTCTACCGCCGTTCCGCCGCCGCGGGTATGCCGCGCAGCTGGAAGCATTTCTGATCGCCGCAGCGCTGAAGGAGGGCCGCACGCCCTACTGCCACGTGGTCGACGGAAACGAAGCGTCGCTGCATTTGCAGCGGAAAATGGGCCTCACCTGCACCCGCCTTCCCGCGATCTGGGTCAATTAAGCAAAGAAAGGAGACAAAGCGAATCGGTTTTGTCTCCTTTTTTCAAAAATATCGCAAATTCTCTTGCAAAATCAAATTTCTGTGTTACAATGCAATTAGTTCCAAACGTACCAAACATTTGAAATAACTTTTTATCAAAGGAGAAGATATTATGCCGCTCGTAACATCTACTGAAATGTTCAAAAAAGCCTATGACGGCGGATACGCCATCGGCGCGTTCAACGTCAACAACATGGAGATCGTGCAGGGTATCACCGAGGCCTGCCAGGAAGAGCACGCGCCCGTGATCCTGCAGGTCAGCAAGGGCGCCCGCGCCTACGCGAACCACACCTACCTCGTCAAGCTCGTGGAAGCTGCTGTCGAGTGCTGCCCCGATATCCCCATCGTGCTGCACCTTGACCACGGCCCGGACTTCGAGACCTGCAAGTCCTGCATCGACGGCGGCTTCACCTCCGTCATGATCGACGCCTCCTCCAAGCCCTTTGCCGAAAATATCGAGATCACGAAGAAGGTCGTCGAGTACGCACATGACCACGGCGTCGTGGTCGAGGCCGAGCTCGGCACCCTCGCCGGTATCGAGGACGAGGTCAAGGTCGCCGCGCACGAGGCGTCCTACACTCATCCCGAAGAAGTCGAGGAATTCGTCTCCAAGACCGGCTGCGACTCCCTTGCCATCGCCATTGGTACCTCTCACGGCGCTTACAAGTTCAAGCCCGAGCAGTGCACCGTCAATGAGCAGGGCATCCTCGTCCCGCCCCCGCTGCGCTTCGATGTGCTGAAGGAAGTCTCCAAGCGTCTGCCCGGCTTCCCCATCGTGCTGCACGGCTCCTCCTCCGTCCCGCAGGAGTATGTCAAGATGATCAACGAGCACGGCGGCAAGATGCCCAACGCTATCGGCGTGCCCGAGGATCAGCTGCGCGAGGCCGCAAAGCTCTCCGTCTGCAAGATCAACATCGACTCCGACCTGCGCCTTGCCATGACCGGCACCGTGCGCGCCTTCCTCGATGAACATCCCGACAAGTTTGACCCGCGCGAGTATCTCAAGCCCGCCCGCGCCAACATCAAGGAGCTCGTCCGCCACAAGCTCGTCGATGTGCTCGGCTGCGCTGGCAAGGCCTAAGCGATAAGGAGAACTGCTATGAGTGAATTGAAAGGCGCGTGCATCATCGGCCAGTCCGGCGGCCCGACCTCCGTCATCAACGCGAGCGCTTACGGCGTCATCCGCACGGCGCTCGATTCCGGCTGCATCACGAATGTCTACGGCGCAGAGCACGGTATCAAGGGCGTGCTCGAAGACCGCCTGTTCGACATGAGTCAGGAAGACCCGAAGGAGCTGGAGCTTTTAAAGTACACCCCCTCCTCCGCCCTCGGCTCCTGCCGCTACAAGATGAAGGACCCCGACGAGGACGACACCGATTACAAGCGCATCCTTGAGGTATTCAAAAAGCACGACGTCCGCTATTTCTTCTACAACGGCGGAAATGACTCGATGGATACCTGCAATAAGATCAGCAAGTACATGCAGAAGGTCGGCTACGAGTGCCGCGTCATGGGCGTGCCCAAGACGATCGACAACGACCTTTATGGCACCGACCACTGCCCCGGCTACGCCAGCGCCGCCAAGTACATCGCGACGAGCCTGATGGAGGTCTATCAGGACGCGCACGTCTACGACACGGGCATGATCTGCATTGTCGAGATCATGGGCCGCCACGCCGGTTGGCTGACTGCCGCCGCCGCGCTCGCGACGAAGTACGGCGCGGGTCCCGACCTCATCTACCTGCCCGAGACTGATTTCGACATGGACACGTTCCTTGCCGACGTCGGGCGCATCTACAAGGAGACCGGCAGCTGCATGGTCGCCGTATCCGAGGGCATCCACTATGCCGATGGCAGCTTTGTCTCCGAGGCCAAGACCAGCGCGACGGACGGCTTTGGCCACGCGCAGCTCGGCGGCCTCGCCGCGCTGCTGGCGAGCATCGTGAAGGAAAAGACCGGCGCGAAGGTGCGCGGCATTGAGCTGTCGTTGCTCCAGCGCTGCGGCGCACACCTCGCAAGCGAGACCGATATCGAAGAGGCCGTCATGGCCGGTCGTGCCGCGGTGGAGAACGCCGTCGCCGGCATCACCGACAAGATGGTCGCCTTTGAGCGTGAGACTGTGGACGGCCACTACGTTTGCAAGACGAAGCTGCTGCCGCTCACCGAGGTCGCAAACTTCGAGAAGAAGATCCCCATCGAGTGGATCAACGACTCTCACAACGGCGTCAAGCAGGAGTTCATCGACTATGTCCTCCCCCTCATCCAGGGCGAGCCCAAGCTCCCGAAGGAGGACTCCCTCCCCCGTTTCGCCAAACTCAAAAAAGTGCTGGCCAAGTAAATTTTTCAGTAAAAAAGGAACCGATTCTTTCGAATCGGTTCCTTTTTATATCATTCCGGTCAGTCCTCTGCAAACCACTCGCCGAGAATATCTGTGGTAAGCGGCAGCGTCGTTTCCTTCGTGCCGCTTTCCGTGTAGAGCGTCAGCGTAACGGTATTGTCCTGTGCGTGATAGGTCTCCGCCCGTGCGGTCACGCCGAGGGGCTCACTCAGGCGCGCAAGCTGCGCGTCCGCCTTATCCCAGTCGACCTCACTGCGCTGAGAGCCCCCCTCCGCGGCGTTCCAACGGTAGACAAAAACACACGACATGCCGTCGCCAAAGGTGCTGCGCGTAATGAGTTCGCTGCGTCCATCTCCCGTGAGATCAAGCGGCCACGCGCCGTCGCCCTCCGCCGCATCATCAAAGTCATAGCCAACGGTCCTTCCCGCATAGACGAAGCCCTGCTCCGTCAGCGCATAGAAGTCACAAACTGTCATAACTGTGCCTTGGATCGTTTCAAGCTCGAAGCCCGGAAATCCGAGCACATCGTCCCGTGCGGTGAGGGAGACTTTTTCGGCAGCGTTGCCATTCCCGATCCAAGTGCCGCGATTCACGCCGAACGGTATGTCGATCTCCGCACCGTCCGCGCCAAAGAGCGCGTAGCGCGCATAGCCAGCCTCATCCGGCTCGTAGACTCTCAGCGTGACGGTCTGATCACCGACCTCCTCGGTCTGCGTGAGCAGCGCGGTGGGCGCGTCAGCCTCCTCCGGTGGCAATTCCTCTATGATGGGCTGTGGGATGCGGCTTGCTAAGATGATGCTGACAAGCGCCGCTGCCACCAGCAGCGGCAGCGCGATCTTTCGGCTCATATCCTCTTCCTCCTGTTATCCTTCTTATAGAACAGCATAACAGCGGGCAGCGGAAATGACAAGTTACAAAGTGATGACATTCCAGTTACAGGAATGTAACAAAGCGAGAGGAACCTCCTCTCGCTTTGTTTCTTTAAAGGATGATACAGATGAGACCGCCCGTGCCCTCGTTGATGATGCGCTCAAGCGTCTGGCGGAGCTTGAGGCGCGCATCGTCCGGCATGTGCTTGAGCTTTGCCTGCAAGTCTTCGTTCACGATCTCGTGGAAGCTGCGGCCGAAGATGTTGGACTGCCAGATCTTCGTCGTGTCGCCCTCGAACTCCTGCAAGAGGTAGTTGACCATGTCCTCGCTCTGCTTTTCGTTGCCGACGATGGGCGAAACGGTCGTTTCGATGTCGGCGCGGATGATGTGCAGGCTCGGCGCGCTCGCCTTGAGCCTCACACCGTAGCGCCCGCCCTGCTTCATGATCTCCGGCTCCTCCAAGTTCAGCTCGTCGACCGTCGGCACAACGATGCCGTAGCCTCTCTCGCGCGCATCGGACACCGCCTGCGCCACCTTGTCGTACTCCGCCTTGACCGACGAGAGCTCAGTGAGAAGGCTCAGCAGATCGCCGTCATCCTTCACATCGAAGCCCGACTGCTCGCTCAGCGTCCGGTAGAACAGTGCGCGCGGGAGCTGCAATTCCGCCGCGGCGACGCCCGTGCCGAGCTGAATGGACGTGATGCGCGCGCTGCTGACGCTTTCGCAGCCGCCGATGGCGCTGATCGCGCCCTGCACCTCTCGGATGCAGTGAAGTGTTCCCGTATTCTCGCGGATGGCCTGATAGAGGCCGCTTTTGATCGGGTGATCGTCGGCAAGCGCCTCGACCCACGGCGGGATGAAGAGGTCCAGCTCGCAGAGCGGGAACTCGTAAAGGATGGCCTTGAGAATCATTCCCACCGCGTTGTCGTCGAGCGTCAGGCAGTTGACGGGCAGACATGTCACGCCATAGCGTGAAGCGATATCCCTTGCCATTGTCTGCACGCGATCGCTTTCCGGCTCTGTCGCGTTGAGCAGGACGAGGAAGGGCTTGCCGATCTCCTGTAATTCGCGGATAACGCGGCCCTCGGCCTCTATGTAGTCCTCGCGCGGGATATCAGTGATACTGCCGTCGGTCGTCACAACGACGCCGATGGTCGAATGCTCGCGGATGACGCGCGTTGTGCCAAGCTCCGCCGCCTCACTCATCGTCACCTCGTGGTCGAGCCACGGCGTCGAGACCATGCGGGGGCTCTCGCCCTCCATCTGCCCCGTCGCGCCCGGGATCATGTAGCCCACGCAGTCGATGAGCCGAACCGAGCAGCTGCTTCCCTCGTCAAGCGCGATGTCCACCGCCTCTTCCGGCACGAACTTCGGCTCCGCCGTCATCACCATGCGGCCGCTGCCGCTCTGCGGCAGCTCATCCTTCGCCCGCTCGCGGCGGTAGACATTGTCGATATTCGGGATGACCTGCGTTTCCATAAAGCGCTTGATGAACGTCGACTTGCCCGCGCGCACGGGGCCGACGACGCCGATGTAGATGTCCCCCGCCGTGCGGGTCGAAATATCCTGATAGATCTCCGTATTCATGCTCATACCCTCTTCCTCCGTTCCTCAGCGCCTGCGCGGGATCAGCAGCAGCTTTCCGATCACCGCGGCGGATTCCTCCTTGAGCTCGTTGGCCGCGAGGATGGCCTCGACCGTTGTGCGGTACAGCTTGGCAATATCCCACAGCCGCTCGCCCTGCTTCATCGCGCGGAGCACGAGCGAGGGGACGTTCTCGTCCTTTTTCCCGCACTCCTCGGCCTCAAGCGACTGAAGACAAGGATAACGCGGCGTTTCCGCCACGCTGACGGCAAACGTTACGGGGAAGCGCAGCTCCACGCCGTCCGCGCCGACGGACGCGGCAATCTCGCCCGCGTACATGTCCTGCACCCGCGCCTGTCCGCTGCCCGGAAGGTCGGTCTCGAGCAGCACCTCGCTCCGCCGCTCGGAGAGCAGCGGCACGGCGTTTTCGTCGAGATACAGCACGCGCAGATTCGCCGTCGCGCGCAGCGACGCGCTCTCTCCCCCGCCGCTCACGCCCGCGCTGCTGAAGATCACGTCCGTCGCCAGCACCGTCTGCACCTCGGCCCCGGTCTCGATCTTTTCGCGCACGAGCTGCTCGCGCAGCACCAGCGCCGCGCTGTCGCACAGCTCGACCGTCTCCGTCTTCGCGGTCAGGTCGTAGGCCGTGCTGTAAAGGTCCGCCACACAGCAAACGCTTTTCACCTCGCGCACCGCTGTGAACGCGCTGATGTAGAGCCGCAGCGAGATGGCGCGGTTGTTGTCCGGCTCGCTCTCGCTGCCGACATGGATCTCCGCGCCTGTCAGGCGCAGCGACGCGCGCACCGTCGTCTCGCCCTCCTCTTCGGCAAGTCCGTCTAGGATCTGCGAAAACGGCAATTCACTGCTCATCGACGCAAGATTCCCGCTCTCATCCAAGTAGATGGCATCCAGCCGCGCGACGCCCTTGAGCACGATCTTGTTGCCGATCGACTTGCAGTCGGTCACGCGCAGCGCACACTTTGTGCGTAAAAGCTCCTGAATGGGCTCCTTCGTGCCCGAAAGCAGCACTTCATCGGAAAATGTGAAGTCCTTTTCCCGAATGGCGCGGATAATACCGATGTCCTTTTTCTCGCACAGCGTTTCGATCTTGTAGGCTTCCTGCTCCTTCACGCCGCTGCACACGCTCAGCGACGCGGGCACGTAGGGCGTAAGCGTCAGCTCCACGTTCACGCGCGTGAACACCTTGCGCGGGTTGAGCATGCGCACCTCGCACGAGCAGAGCCGGCCGTCGAGGCAGCTGTCCGCGCTGCCGCTCAGCGCGCGCCCCTCGATCGTCTCGTCGAGCGGCAGCGTGTATTCAAACGACTTCATCCCCTGCGCGTCCTCGGCCACGTACAAAAGCGTCATGCGGACCGTGCCCGACACCTGCGCTTTTCCGTCTGCGATCTCACGGCTGCGCAGGAAAAGGCACCCGCTCGCATCCACGATGCGGGCGATGTCCGGCAGATAGTCCGGCACGATGGTCTCCGTTGTCTCCTCGCGGTTCTCGCTGAGCTGCGGTAACGCCTGATAACAGGCAAACTGCTCCTTTTTCAATTCCAGTTCCATTGCAGTCCCTCTCCTTCGGCTAAGTGGTTACTGCACTCTATGCACTGTGGACGCGCATTATGCTTCCTCCCTGACGCCAAATACGCGCCGCAGCAGCGACGAGAGGACCTTGGGTGACTTCCAAACGACAATTTTCATGCTTTCCCCTCCCAATATTCATACCCTTTTCAACCGATGTTAGAATCTGCGCAGGCAGCCGATGCCGCAAAAGATGAGAAGAAATGCGACCAGAAACATCAGCGCCCCCACCGGAAAAACAGCCGCGATGAAAATACCGAGCCCCAGCGCCAGCGCGCAAACACCCACGCAGTGCCACGGGCCGAACAACGGCGGTCCCGGCGGGCGCGGCGGCGGATTCGAATACATGCTTTTCCCCTCCTCTCCCGGCGTTCGCCTGCTCCATTCTATACAAAAGCGGCCGCCGCGTTCCTGCTTTATCATGACAAAGCGTCGAACTTCGTCATGTTGTCCTTTGTAATACTTGACATTCTCTCATCTTTATGTAATATTAAGAACAACTTCACTTGATCGCGGCTCTGCGAGCGTGTTCCGCACTGACCGCAACGGAAAGGACGGCACACCCATGCAGGAAATGAGCAGAAGAAATCAGCACTTTACCGACTCCGTCATTCGCAGAATGACGCGTATCTCCAACGAATGCGGCGCGATCAACTTAGCGCAGGGCTTCCCCGATTTTGACCCGCCCAAGGAGATGATGGATCGCCTCGAGGTCGTGAGCCACGAAGGCCCCCATCAGTACCCCATCACGATGGGTGCGCCGAATTTCCGCCAGGCCATCGCGCGCAAATGCGGTCACTTCATGGGCCGCACCATCGACCCCGAGACCGAGATCGTCGCGACCATCGGCTCGACCGAAGCGATGGTCGACACGCTCTTCGCCCTGACGAATCCGGGCGACCGCGTCGTGATGTTCTCCCCGTTCTTCGAAAACTACCGCGCACAGGTCATCATGGCCGACTGCGAGCCGGTCTTTGTCCCTCTGAATCCGCCGACGTTCTCCTTTGACCCGAACGTGCTCGAAGATGCGTTCCGCGGCGGTGCGAAGGCCATCATCATCTGCAATCCCTCGAACCCGAGCGGCAAGGTCTTCACCGAGGAAGAGCTCAAGACCATCGCCGACCTCTGCATCCGCTACGACGTTTACGCCATCATGGACGAGGTGTATGAGCACATCATCTACGACGGCCGCAAGCACGTCTACATGAACAGCATCCCCGGCATGTGGGAGCGCACGGTCTCCTGCTCGTCGCTCTCCAAGACCTACTCCGTCACCGGCTGGAGACTCGGCTATGCCATCGCGCCGGAGAACATCATGGCGCGCATCCGCCAGTACCACGACTTCAACGCCGTCGGCTGCCCGTCGCCTCTGATGGAGGCCGCCGTCGTCGGCCTCAACATGCCGCTGAGCTACTATGACGAGTTCGGCGCGCACTACGCGCACATGAAAAAGATCTTCACCGAGGGCATGCGCGACATCGGCATCCCCTTCACCGATCCCGAGGGCACGTACTTCGTGCTGGCCGACATCTCCCCGTACCTCAAGAAGGGCCAGAGCGACGTCGACTTCTGCGAGCAGCTGGCGAGAAAAGCCGGCGTCGGCGCCGTGCCGGGCAGCTCGTTCTTCAATGAACCGATCAACAATATTGTGCGTCTGCACTTCGCGAAGAAGGATGAGACACTGTACGCTGCGCTGGATCGGCTGAATCATATCAAGGATATGATGTGAGTTTTCCGCACAGCGGAAAGAGAAAAGCAGCACCACGGGTGCTGCACGAAATAAAGGGGGCCATTCTCTCACGTGAGAGAATGGCCCCCTTACACCCCCAAGAGAACGCAAGGGGCCTTGCCCCTTGACCCCGCACATTGGCAGTTTGTAGCTCGAAGAACTGCACGCGCTGCGCAATGTAAGTGCGGTGTACATGGCTTCGCCATGAATCTT
>ENA-OUPA01000717-OUPA01000717.1-human-gut-metagenome-genome-assembly--contig:-NODE-717-length-19531-cov-6.81803_pt1 | contig 19531 bp, 17 predicted proteins | sample MGYA00237939_ERZ548770 | MGnify/ENA primary metagenome ERZ548770 (study PRJEB26490, sample SAMN05356877) | human gut metagenome | biome: terrestrial biome; feature: human-associated habitat; material...
GCAACGAGGAACGCTTTATTACCGCCTGCGTGGACTCTATTTGTTCGCAGGATTATCCGTCGGAGAAGATGGAGGTCATTTTTGTGGACGGCCGTTCGGAGGATCGCACGGTCGAGCTTTTGCATGGCATGCAGAAGGTGCATCCGCAGATTGTCGTGTTGGATAATCCCAACCGCACGGTGCCGTATGCGATGAACATCGGCATTGAAGCGAGCCATGCGCCGGTCATCGTCCGTCTGGATGCGCATGCGGAGTATCCGCCGGATTATATCCGTCTGTCGGTGGAAACGCTGCTGACGAAGGAATGCGACAACGCGGGCGGCGTGTTTGAAACGCATGGGCGCGGCTTCATGGGCGAGGCGATTGCCGAAATGCTCAAGACGCCGCTGGGCGTGGGCAACGCGACCTATCGCCTGACGACGGAGGACGGCTATGTCGATACCGTGCCGTTCGGATGCTTCAAGCGCGAACTGTTTGACCGCATCGGCGGATTTGATGAGCGCATGACCCGCAATCAGGATAACGAGCTGAATTTCCGCATCCGCAAAAACGGCGGCAAAATTTACCTCAACCACAAGATCCGTGTGCAGTATTATTGCCGCGACACGATGCGCGGCATCATGAAAATGGGCTATATGAACGGCAAATGGAACGTCATCACGATGACGCTTGTTCCCGGCTCGATGGGCGTTCGCCATTTCGTGCCGCTGGCGTTCGTGCTTTCGACCATTTTGCTCGTTCTGCTGACGCTCATCACGCGCAGCATGCTCTTCGGCGGGCTGCTTGCGCTGGAATGGGGCGCGTATGTGCTGCTGGATTTCTTCTATTCCTACACGATTGCCAAGGAAAAGGGCTGGAAATTCTTCCCGGTTGAGGTCATCCTTTATCCGGCGTTCCACTTTGCCTATGGTTTCGGTTCGCTCAGCGGCATTCTTGCGCTGCCGGGCTTTATCCGCAAGGAAAAGGAGAAAAAGGCGGGTGGCAGATCGTGAAGATTCTGCACATCTGCTGCAATCTCGCCGGCTCGACGGTCTTTCCGCAGATGTTTGAATCGCTTAACAAGGCGGCACTCAAACAGATTGTATTCGTTCCGGAGCGGCGAGCAAAGGACATGCACAAAAACGAGCCGAAGGGCGTTCCGACGATTTATCGGATGACGGTCAAGGCGACGGACATGCTCTTCTTCTTCCGCAAGGCGCAGAGGACGGTTCCGGTCATCCGGCGCGATGTGGATTTATCCGGCGTGACGCTGATTCACGCGCATACGTTGTTTACGGACGGCTCGATTGCTCGCAGTCTGGCGCGGAAAACGGGCTTGCCCTATATGGTGACGCTTCGATACAGCGATATTGCGGCGATATGGAAATACGAGCCGCATCTGCGCCCGATGGCGCGGCGTATTTTAAAAGACGCAGAAAAGGTCGTCTGCCTGAGCGGCGCGGCAAAGGATGCCGTTTTGGGCTGGTTTAAGGGCGCGGCGAGGGACGAGCTGGCACGGAAGATGGAGATCATCCCCAACGGCATCGACCCGGCATGGCTGGATGGAAAGCCCAAGACCGCCGCGCATAAGCCTGTGCGCGTGGGCTTTGCCGGTCTGCTGAACCCGCGCAAGCGTCCGCTGGATGCGATTACGGCGGTGCATCGCGCCAGTGAAAAGCCGTCGGGGCGTTTTATTGCCAGAGTCTGCGGCGATGGTCCGCTCAAGGAAGCTGTATGCGCGGCGATGAAGCCGGAGGACAGCTATCTGGGACGCATATCGGGCATGGATGCGATGAAGCGGTTTTATGCGGACTGCGATGTGCTGCTTGTGCCGTCCTCGGCGGAGACATTCGGCATGGTCTATCTGGAAGCGATGAGTCAGGGCGTTCCGGTGCTGTATACCAAGGGACAGGGCTTTGACGGGCAGTTTCCGGAGGGAGAAGTCGGTTTCTCGGTTCCCTGCGGCGATACGGCTGCGCAGGCAGACGCGCTTTGCCGCGTGATGGAGGATTATTCCGCACGCTCAGCACGCTGTGTCGAACGCGCACGGGAATATGCGTGGGAGCGGATTGCCAAGAAGTGGATGAAAGCATACGGGGAGACGGCTGTGGCTTTAGACCCATCCCCGAAAGGAAACTGAAAGAGCCTCTGTTTCCCGCAAAGCGATTGATGAAAACGGAAGATTCAAAAAACTCAGTTTTTACAAAATGGCGGACGGAGTTCCAAGCGTTTTCTTTTGAAGGGAGGTGCCCGGCGTGCGGGTCTTGATGATGATTCATCGGCAGGCGGATAACTCGCCGTATTGCTTCTATGTTCATGAGCAGGCGAAAGCCCTGCGTGCGCAGGGGCACGATGTGACGGTCATCTCCTGCGTCGGCGTGATGCCGATGACGCAGAAACTCCGCCCGGCGCTCGCCGAAATGGATCGGAGGACGCCCAAGAAGGACGTAATCGACGGCATTCCCGTGTATTTCCCGCGCTGCCTGACGCTGGGCAACGCAGGCGAAAAGGCGATAGGCGGCTGGCTGCTCTATCGCGCCGCGCTGCCGATTGCCAAAGCACTCCATCGGGAAAAGCCGTTTGACATCGTTCATGCGCACATGCTCCCGCGTGACGGACATGCGGGTCTGCTGTTGGCGCGTGCGCTGGGCGTACCCGTTGCGCTGACCGTGCATGGAACCGATATTTTCCATTATTTTATCCCCGGAAAAGAGCCGTGGAAGCGCAATGTCCGCATTGCGCAGGACGTAGACGCGCTGATGGCGGTTTCCAATCTGCTGATGTCGCGTGTCGCGCCTTACCGCGGCGAGGGCAGGCTGTCGAGAGTCGTTCCGAACGGCGTCGATTTGTCGCTCGTTCCGAATCATGAAAAGAGAAAGCCGCGCAGCGTCATCTCCGTCGGCACGCTGAAGGCGAGAAAATGTATGGACAGGACGCTGGAGGCGTTTGCGCGTCTGGCGGGTGAATATCCGGATGCGACGCTGACGATTGTCGGCATCGGCGAGATGGAGGAGCAGCTCCGCGCGCGCATTGGACAGCTCGGTTTGCAGAGTCGGGTCACGCTGACGGGCGGTCTGCCGCATGAAGAAGTGCTTCGGCGGATGGCGCAGAGCGACCTGTTTGTTCTGCCGAGCTGGGGCGAAGGGTATGGCATCGTCTACATTGAAGCGATGGCGGCGGGCTGTATCGCCGTCGGCGCAGAGGATGAGGGCATTGCCGACACCATTACGGACGGTGAAAACGGCTTCCTCGTTCCCGCGGGCGATATCGACGAAACCGAGCGCGTGATGCGGCAGGTGTTCGCCCATCCGGAAGCGTATGAAGCACTCAGACAGAAGGGCATGCGGTCGGCGCACGAGCTGACATGGGCGCGCAACGCGGAAAAGACGGCGGAGGTTTACCGCGAAGCAATCGAGCATTGGAGGAAAGAACATGCGCAAGCAAGGCATTGACGGAACGGGGATGCTCAACCTGTACGACAGGGTGACGGGCATCTTTAACGAGATTTTTGACGCGCGGCTGCTGACTGCGGCGATTTTTGCGCTGGTCGGCTACTGTACGCTGTTTATGCAGCAGAAATTTCCGATGCGCTGGATGATCTTCGTGCTTTTCGGCATGATCCTGCTGGCGTTTGTGACGCTGACGGCGCGCATGCCCGGCAAGGCGAAGGTTCGCTTTCACAAGGGGATGGCGGGGCTGTGGTTTGCGCTGCACGGGATGATGGTGGTTTCCGGTCTGTTCTACCAGGATTGGCTGCCGGAGAGCGTGCCGCTGCTGATCTGCTATCCCATCGTCTTTTCCGTGTTCGCCTCGAGAGAGGATGAATCGACATTCCGCTCCATATTGCGCGGCGCGATGTTTGCCGTTCTGCCGTTTCTGGCGTGGTCGTATCTGACCGTGCCGCTGACGCTTGTTTATCCGGGTTACAAGGGCGTGTTCTATGACGCGAACTGCCTGTCGATGTGCTGCATCGTGATGGCGACGGCGGCGTTGCTGCTGGCATACGCCAGCTTCACGCAGGGACGCAAAAAGGCGGCGTTCATTGACTTGCTGCTGGGCGCGTGGGCGGCGTTTACGCTGCTGGCGACGCTTTCCCGTTCGGGGCTGCTGGCGTTTGCCGGTGTGGTGGTCATTCTCGTGGCGGCAATCATCGCGGGTACGGCGAAGCATCCGGGAAGGCTGCTTGCGCTGCTGGGCGTGTTCATCGTGCTTTGCGGCATTGCGGGCGTGAAAATCACGAAGGACAAGGTCTACGAGGCGGCGGTTGAGGATTATAACCTCGCTTTGTACAATCACGAAACCTACGGCAATCCGATTACCGTGCCCAAGCCGGAGGACAGAAAGATAGACATGGATGACCTGACGAGCGACCGCTGGGGCATCTGGATGACGATTCTGGATAATCTGACGTGGAACGGACACGAAACGAGTGTCATTCGCGAATGGGTGGCGAAGGATGGCGCAGGCGAACGCCTGTTCAATGCGCACAATGCCTTCCTCGGCGTGACCTATAACAACGGCTTTATCGCGGGCATTCTGCTCTGCGCCTATACGGTGTTGGCGTTCATCCGCGCGTTCCGCTATTACTGGCTGCATCGCAAGATGAGTCCGTATGCGGCGACGCCGCTGGCTTTCTGCACGATTTTTATTCTGGTCGGCATGTTTGAATCGGTCTACGCGCCGTTCTCAATCATTGGCTGTGTGTACTTCCTGGTGCAGGCACCGCTTTGGAGAGCGGAGTAAGGGGACGTTGAGGCACTGCCCCGATTTCCGGCAGGGAACTGAGTTCCCTGCACCTTCCGCTTTGCGGAAGTTTAGGCTGATGGATTTGCCGCGACCCCGATTACAATCTGAAAAGTCGATATATCTGGAGTTTTAAATGAATCCGAAAGTTTCTATCGTAATACCGGTTTACGGAAATGAGGCGTTTCTGCCCAAGTGCATTTCAACCCTGCGTGCGCAGACGCTGAGGGACATCGAGTTCATCTTTGTCTGTGACGGCAGTCCGGATAACTCGCTGGCGATTCTTCGCCGCGCAGAGAAGATGGACAGCCGCATCCACGTCATCGCTTTTGAAGAAAATCAGGGCGTATCTGCGGCGCGAAACGCAGGCATCGATGCGGCGCGGGGCGATTATATCGGCTTTTGCGACGGCGACGACTGGGTTGAGCCGGAGATGTACGAAACGCTGTACAACGCGGCACAAAAAGCGGACGCCGAGGTTTCCTTCTGCCGGGTCTTTAAGGACAGGGGCGAAAAGCACGAGGATGTGCCGCTTGGCTTTGACGACGGCATGACGTTTAACCGCGCTTCCATCCGCCATGCGCTCATTCCGGCGATGCTCGCTCAGCCGAAGGACAGCGACGATCTGCCCCTTTCGGGGTACACGCCGCGCAACCTCTTCAAGCGGGAGGTCATCGGCGCGCATCGCTTCCGTCAGGATATCCGCTATGCGGAGGATTTGCTGTTTATCGTCAGCTGTCTGCTGGAGGCGGAGCGTGCGGTTGCGGTGGATCGGGCATATTATCACTATCGCTGCTATGAGGGCAGCGTGACCAAGCATTTCAGTTTTCACATTCCGGAAAGTTATGAAAAATCCAACGCCGCGCTCGACGAGCTGCTCGCCGATTATCCGGAATGCGTGCGGCGCATGCGCATCCGACGCCGCAAGATGGCGGTGACGACGGTGCGCAACCTCTGCTATCCGGGCACGCCTTATGAATTCTGGGAGCGAGTCCGCCGCGCACGCGCCTACATGAACCGACCGGATGTCGTCGCGCTGTTTGACGAGATCAATCCGAAGGACTTTCCGGCGCAGCTGGGCATCAAGCTCGCGCTGATGAAGCGGCGAATGGCGTTTGCCACGTGCTTCCTGTTTACCTATGTATTTGATCGGGTATGACGAAAGGCGAAAAGACCATGCAGAAAAACGACCGACCGATGGATATCGCCGACGTGCTTGCGCGGCGAAAACCCCAGCTGATTGCCAAGCGTGCGATGGATATCGTGCTTTCCGCGTGTGCGCTGGCGGTACTCTGGCCCCTGCTGCTTTTGATTGCGCTGGCGATCTGGATTGACGACCCGGGACCTGTGTTCTATCGTCAGGTGCGCGTCGGAAGGAACGGAAAGACATTCCGCATCTTCAAATTCCGTTCGATGGTCATGGATGCGGATAAAAAAGGGCTTGCCATTACCGTCGGCAGGGACAGCCGCATTACCCGCGTCGGCGCGGTTTTGCGCAAGACCAAGCTCGACGAGCTGGCGCAGCTGCTCAACGTGCTTTTTGGGCAGATGAGCTTTGTTGGGCCGCGTCCGGAAGTACCCAAATATGTGGAGCTGTACACGCCGTATCAGCGGCAGGTGCTGCTTGTGCGCCCGGGCATCACGGATTATGCGTCCATCGCCTATCGCAACGAAAACGACCTGCTCGCCGGTGCGCCGAATCCGGAAGCCATGTACATCGAGCAGATTATGCCCGATAAAATCGAACTGAATATGAAATACCTGCGGGAAATCTCCCCGCTGGCAGATATCCGCCTGATTTTGAAAACGATTGTTGCCGTCATCAAAGGGTAAAACCGATAGGGGGCTTAAAGCCGCCGCAGACTGTAGACAAAAAGCTATTCTCCCCCTTGGGGGGAGAATAGCCCTTTCAGCAACTGAAAGAATAGCCGAATTTCTTGGTTATTTTGCTATTCGAGCCAAGTTTGCTTATGTCAACAAGCTGCAGCGGTTTGAAGCCGCCGCATAGAGAAGCTAAAGTCCGGAACAGGGTTTCGGCTGTTCTACGCTTGAAGGAGGAAAACATATGCGCAGCGATTATAGGGTCTATCGTTATGAACATTTGGAAGCTCCGGTCGTCACCGCGGGCAGCGCCGCCGTGCTTATCGGCGCGCAGAACGGTCTGTTTCCGGATATGGGCTATACCGTTCCGGGCGAAATGGGCGGTCTGTGGGCAGGCGAAAGAAAGGTCTGCGACGGTTTCTTTTTCGCCATCGACGACGTGCCGCTGACGCAGGCGGATGCGTGCGAGATCCATCCCGCGCTGACCGCGTTCCATTACCGCATGCAGAAGGAACAGCTGCATGTGGTGCGCAGCCAGTTTATTCCCGACAGCGTCGGCGGATGCGTCATCGAGCTGACTATCGAGAACCTTCGCCCCGCGCCGCGCATGGTTGAGGTTTCCTATACCGTGCGCACGGATATCATGACCGTTGCCGCCGCGCACGGCGAGGACGGCATGGAGCTGGGACGCGACGTGGGCGAATACGACGAGAAGGAACAGGCATTCTTTGCCCGTGACAGCCGCAACCCGTGGCACGTCGTCTGGGGCGCCGACAAGGCGTGCCGCGCCTTGCAGGCGGATCTGCCGCATACGATTTACGGCTTCGGCAATACGCAGGGCAAGGGCGTCAACGGCCGCCTGTTCTATCGCCTGCGCATCGCGGCGGGCGAGCAGAAGACCATGCGCCTGTATGTCGCGGGCGGCTATCCGTCTCGCTCCAAGGCGGAGGAAGCGCTTGCGATGCTTCGCGAAAACGCAGAAACGCTCAAGGCTCAGAAGCAGACGCGCATTGCCAAGCTGATGCAGAACAGCGCGGCGACGCTGCCAAGCTCCTCGATTGAACGCAGTCTGAACTGGACGAAGCTTTACGCGGATTGGCTGACGCGGGATCTGCCGCGCGGCGGATGTGCTCTGAGCTGCGATTTGCCGGAGCATCCCGCGCTGTACGGCGAGGGCTGGGCACGCGCGATGGAAACGCTGCTTCCGCTGGGCGGCGCGGCGCAGGTGCAGAAGATGCTGCATACGCTGGTCGATGTCAGCGCACAGGCACAGCTGGCGCCCGGACGCTTGGCGAGGAGCGTTTCGCTCGGCGGCCGTGTGACGCAGGTTGGCGGCGAGCGGGAGAGCGCGCAGTTTGTGGCGCTTGTCCATCAGACGCTGCTCTGGTCGGGTGACCGCGCGTTTGCCGAGGATATGCTGCCGGTGACGGGGCTTTGCATCCATTATCTGCGCCGCACCACGCGGAGCTTTGAGGATATTCAGCCGGATCTGGTGGAGGATGTCCGTGCGGCGCTGGTCGGTCAGACCTATATCCTGCATCTGACGGGCGCGGACGACACGGCGATTCGTACCCTGATCGAAAAGCTGCCCGCGCAGGCGGAACAGTCCGAAGAGAACATGACGCTGGCGCAGCAGGCTATGCGCTGCGGCGAGGAAGCGCATATCGGGCGCATGATCGGCAAGCTGGGACAGATGGTTCACACGGCGGCGCCGGGTCTGCCCGGTTCGATCCGCACGGAAGACGCCGCGCCGGGCGTGCTGCTTCAGGCGAGCGCGGGTTACGGCTTGGTGCGCACGGTATTCAACAGCCTGTTCGGCATTCGTCCGGACGCGGGCAAGAAGGAAATCTTCTGGCATCCGCATACGCCCATCGGCTGGGAAGGCTGGCAGATTGAGAATGTGAAGATCGGCGGAGACCTGTTCAACGTGAAGAGCGAGCGCGTTTCGCCGAGTCAGGCACGCTATACGCTGACGACCGACGGACAGGGCTGGCGCGTGAAGACCATGGAAAACGGAGAAATCAAGGAAACGGAAGTGAACGGCGAGCTTTCGCTGGTCATGGAGGACTAATAGAAGCATGCTGAAAAGGATAGGGGCGCTTGCCGCGGCAATGTGCATAGCGGCGGGCGCGGCACTTGCGGATACGGCGCCGGTCAAGATGCAGACGCCGCCGGAAGCCATCGAAACGCAGGCGGAGGGCGAGCTGGAGACCTACGGCCTGACCTTTCCGGAGGATATGCCGCTGGCGGCGCGCAACTTTGTCTTGACCGCACGCGCGGAGTTTGAAAAGAACAACTGGATGAAGCTCCCCAAAAACAATGAATATACCAAATGGTATTATCACGACAATCGGGAAATCGGCTGGTGCTCGGTGTTCCAAATCTATTGCGCGTATCACAGCGGCTTGCAGCTCATCCGCTATAAGCAGGATGTGACCGTCGAGCCGGATGCGTGCATATCCGCGATGGAGGGGCGCGTGGGCAATGTGCGCCTTGCGTTCGAGGAACATGGGCGCTGGGTGGACGGCACGGAAGGCGGCGTACCCAAGCCGGGCTATCTGGTGATATACGGCGTGCGTGCGTCTACGCCGTATACGCATGTCGCGATTGTTGAAAGCGTGAAGGAAATGGGCGACGGCGTATATGAGCTGACGACCATCGAGGGCAACCTGAACTCGACCGTCCGCCGCATCAACTACCGCTATGACGCGACGCCCAAGAGACAGTATTACAACATGTCCGCCGTTCCGGAAGATGAAATCACCGAGGAAAACTGCCAGTATAAGCTGCAAAAGGACGACTGGTATGTGACCGGATTCTGCGCGACGTGGTAAAAAACAGGTTCAGACATTTAACGCATCCTTTCGATTTCAAAGAGAAGGGATGCGCTTTTTTATAGTATAGGAAATTGCGTAAAACCGCCCGCGTGAGCAAGACTTTGATGCATGGCGGACTTCGGCGGAGGTGAAGGCGGGTTCAGCCCGCTTTTTACCTGTTTTTCAGGCGGTGCACCCGCTGCTTTTTACAGAAAAGCCATATAATCTGCTCGTACCCAAGGAAAAGAATGGAAGCTGCTGATTGAGGGCGTAAACCCAATCGGAGCGGCGTTTGTGACGGTGTTTGTGCTGACGCTCCTCATTGACGTGCTGGTGGCGGCTGCGCCGCTGTCCGCATCACCGCGGCGTGGATTTACACGCCGAGAGGACAAAAGAGGGAATAAGCAAACAGAGGGGATGCCCCGAATCGGGCATCCCCTCTGTTTTGGCTTATGAGAAACGGCGTAAAACCGACTGCGTCAGCGAAATGCCGGATGCGGGCAGGTCAGTCCGCTTCTTTGCCCGTCGCGCTGTCGGCTACAGGCTTTTTTTGAGTGTGATTGCCGAAATGTCTTTAGAGGCGACTTCAAACCCCAGCGAACGGTGCAGCGCGAGCGACGCGGCGTTTTCCGGCGCGACCTGCGCGACGGCGTGCTGAAAGCCCAAGCGCTTCATCCGCTCAAAGAGCAGGGGAAGCGCCGCGCCGGCAATCCCACGGCGGCGCAGGGAAGGTGTGATGGCAATCCCGTAGGAAAAGCGGTTTCCCTGCACGCTGTGAACCGTGATGCCGCCCGCATGCTGTCCGTCGGCACGGATGAAGAACCGACGGCATGCTGCATCCGGCTCAAGCGGAAAGAGCGTGACGTCCATGCCTTACGCTTTGGGAAGGGCTTCTTCCGGCGCAAAGCCGCTGGAAATGCACAGCTGGGCGCGCTGAGCGTTCTTGCCGCCCTTGGCAATCTCCTCGGCGAGGAAATTCGGATGGGCAACGAGGAAATCGTGCATAAAGGCGTCCGGATTTTCGATGAAGTGCAGAACGAGCGCGAGCTGCTTGTCGGTGATGCGTCCCATGCGGTGCGCGGTTTCAAACAGCTCAGGCTTGATGACAATCAGCGTCGTCAGCGGGCAGCCGGCGTTCTTCAGAATATCGCTGCCGCCCTGATCGCGGTCTACGACAGCCAGCGAGTAGGCGATTTTCGCGCCCAGTCCCTCGACGGCAGGAATCCATGCGCGGATATAGGAGGAAGCGACCGTGACCAAATCGGCGATGTGTACGCTGCGCTTGCCCGCCAGCTGTGCCGCCTCGGAGGGCATGCTCACGCCGTTTCCGTCCGTATAGACGGAGGACAGGTCTTTGAAGATGGACAGATGTCCAAGCCCCAGCTTGCGTGCGACCGGCATGGAGAAGAAGAAGTCTCTGCGTTCGCCGCCGGAAACGAAATCCACATCCAGCTTGCGCGCCGCCTCGGTCATCAGGTCGATGAGCTGGGCATAAATCGGGCAGGATGCGAGCTGCTTGTCGATTTCGGCGTAGACCTTGTCATAGAACGCGAGCTTATCGCCTGCGCAGGCTTCCTCGATGACGGCGAGGAGCGCGTTTGCCGCCGCTTCACTGCCGTAGAGGAACTGGGTGTTGATGTAGAACGGCCCGAGCTTTCCGGACGTATACCAGAAAGGATGACCTTCGGGGCAGACGCGGACGGCGTCGGTTTCAAACAGCCAGGAGATGATCGGGTTTTCCATAGCGGTGTCCTCCCATGTGCGTTTATTCAATCCTATATTATACGATATTCAGCCCTAAAATGGAAGGAAAAGAGGATAAATTTCACGGGCAGAAAAAAACGACGCATTCATGCAGGAAGAATTGCAAAATGACGGGCGCAGAGCATGTGCCGACGGAATGCCTACGGCGGATTTGCAGGAGGAGCGTCAGGTTGAGCGATAAAGCGCGCCATTTTGTCTGTAAATCCCTATTGTTTTGCGGGAATTGACCTCGCTAAGTCGTCGTGTTATAATAACGAACAGGTAAACAGAACAAACCGTCATGATTGACGAAATGGTGCATTTTTTCCGTTCCGCCCCATTGCAGGGGGGATGCTGAAAAACGGCATACTGAAAGCCCCGTGCGCGGGGAATATCGAAAGAGGTTCGCAAATGAAAGGGATTTGGAAAGCGATTGACGCGCTCGCACGCGCGGTCATCCGTTTAATCGGCAAGGTTTCTCCCAAGCTGGGGGACGCCTGCCTGAAACTCTGGAGCAATACGGAACTGGTCAGCTATCTGTTCGTCGGCGTGGCGACGACGCTGGTGAACTATATTGTATACTATTTGGCAACCCGCGTGGCGGGGCTGGACGTCATGCCGGGCACATGGACGGCATGGGTCTTTGCGGTCGCGTTTGGCTATGTGGCGAATAAGGCGTTTGTCTTTCACACGCATTGCGAAAACATGCTTGCGCTCCTGCGCGAGGCGGGCAGCTTCTTTGCGATGCGTCTGGCGTCGCTGGGCATTGAAACGGTGCTGATGTTCCTGCTGGTTGAGATGCTGCATCTGAACGATTTGGCGATGAAGCTGTTGGTGAACATCGTCGTCATCATTTTGAACTATGTGTTCTCCAAGCTGTTCATTTTCAAGAAGAAGTAACGGGATTCGTCATATCCGCGATATGCGCGAAAAACTCCGTCTTACGGTCAAAAAGAGAGGAAACAAAATGAAGCTGTTGAAAAAGATGTTCTGCCTGCTGCTGGCTTTGACGCTTGGGGCGTCATGCGCGTTTGCCGAGGGCGGAATCAATGTCACCAAGAAGGATATCAATCTGAACAAGACGCTCGACAAGAACGTGACCAATATTCTGGTGCTGCTTCAGGACGGCGGCGTGACCGATACGATTATGATCGCGTCCATCAACAGCCGCACGGGGCGTTCCGTGATGACGCGCGTGAACAGCAGCCTGATGGCGGATATTCCGGAGGCGGGCGAAACACGTCTGGCGGATGTCTATGCGCTGGGCAGCAAAAAGTGCCGGGGGCTGCTCGCGGAGCGGACGATCAACACGATGCTTGCGCTGAACATCGGCACCTATCTCGCGCTGGATATCAGCACCCTGCCGACGCTGGTGGACGCGGTGGACACGGTGAGCATGGAGCTGACCGCCGAGGAAGCCGCCGCGCTGGGACTTGAGGAGGGCTGGAACGATTTGGAGGGCGAGGAGCTGCTGGCGTTCGTCCGACTGCATCTGGATGGCGACGATCCGGCACGCAGCCGCGGCTATGACGCGCTGATGCAGCTGCTGTATGCGGGCGTACACAGCGGCGATTTGGGAAGCATGATGGGGCTGGGCAAGAACCTGCTCGCCTCGATGGACACCAACCTGAACGTGATGACGGCGATTACGCTGGCTTCCGCCGTTCAAAACGGCGATGACCGCCGCGAATTGGTTCTGCCTGAACCTGAACAGGTCATCAGTGAAAATCCGCTCCGCGCGGACGAAGCGGCGATGCAGAAGAGGATTCAAGAGGAGATTTATGAATAAGCAGGAAATGAATGCCGCGGATATCGCCAGAGCCGCCAAGCATGCGAGCTTTGCCTTAGCCGCCGCGCCGAGCAATGTTCGGGATAATGCGCTGCTGTCTGTGGCGGCGGCACTGCGCGCGAAAGCCGGACACATTTTTGCCGCGAACGAGAAGGACATGGAAGCCGCCGAGAAGGAAGGACTTTCCGCGCCTGCGCTCAAGCGGCTCCGCTTTGATGAGCATAAGCTGAACGACGTCTGCCTGGGCTTGGAGCAGCTCGCCGCTATGGAGGATCCCATCGGCAGGGAGCAGCTTCGCACAGAGCTTGCGGACGGGCTGGTGCTTTCGCGTGTCAGCTGTCCCATCGGCGTCATCGGCGTGATCTTTGAATCGCGTCCGGACGCACTGGTTCAGATTGGCGGTCTGTGCCTCAAGAGCGGCAACGCCGTTCTGCTCAAGGGTGGTCGGGAGGCACTGCACACCAATGAAGCCCTTTTTGCCGTTCTGCGCAGTGCGAGCGTCGGGTGCGGTCTGCCGGAGGGCTGGTGCGGCTTGCTGACGACGCGCGAAGATGTGGGCGTCATGCTCGGCATGGACAGAGAAATCGACCTCATCATTCCGCGCGGCTCGAATGCGTTTGTCCGCTATATCATGGAGAACAGTCGAATTCCCGTGCTGGGTCACAGCGACGGCGTCTGCCATATCTATGTGGACGCGAACTGCGACGCACAGATGGCGGCGCGTATCGCGGTGGACGCAAAGACGCAGTATCCGGCGGCGTGCAACGCGGCGGAGACGCTGCTCATCCACAGCGCACGGCTGAGGGACGCGCTCCCCGTCATCGGGCGCGCACTGGTCGAAGCGGGCGTAGAGCTGCATGCGGATGAACGGGCGCGGGAGGTTTTGTATGCCTGCGGCGTTGCCAGTCAGAAGGCGACGCAGGAGGATTGGGGACACGAGTACCTCGCGCCGGAGATGGCGGTTCGCGTCGTCGATTCGCTGGAGGAAGCCATCACCTATATCAACGCGCATGGCTCGCATCATACGGATTGCATCGTGACCCGCGACGAGGGCGCGGCGGGCAAGTTCTTTGCGCTGGTCGATTCCGCAGGCGTCTATCAGAATTGCTCGACGCGCTTTGCCGACGGTTATCGCTATGGCTTCGGCGCGGAGGTCGGCATTTCGACCGGAAAGATTCATGCGCGCGGTCCGATGGGGCTGGAAGGGCTTTGCTCGTACAAGTATATTCTGCGCGGGCATGGCGATATCGTTGCGGATTTTGCGGACGGGCGCAGGAGCTTTACGCATAAAAAGCTGTTGTAAACATGGGGGGAACGCTGAGTTGCCGCTCAACCCCCATCTTTGCTTCGCGGCAGATTGATGCAGATTGGCAGGAAAAGAGAAAAGTCATGTTTAAACGTGGATTGGTGCTGCTGCTGGTGCTGTGTACGGCATGGACGGCAGGAGCAGCATGGGCGGAGGAGGACAAGCCCCGCCGAGTGGTCTATCTGACCTTTGACGACGGGCCGAAGAAGGATACGCCGGAGCTGCTGAAGGTGCTGGATGATTTGGACGTTCCGGCGACGTTTTTTCTCGTCGGGGCGGGCGTGCGCGCGTTTCCGGAGAACACGAAGATGATTTTGGAAGCGGGTCACGCCATCGGAAGCCATTCGATGAATCACTCGCTCAGCCGTCTGGATTCGACCGATTATCTCGCTAAAGACCTACGGAGCTTTACCGACACGATGCGGGAGCTGGTCGATCCGGATTTTTCGACGAATCTCTTTCGCTTTCCCGGCGGAAGCACGATATACAGCGCGGATACGAAGGCGTTTGTGCGCGATTCGGGCTATGCGTGGTTTGACTGGAACATGATGACGGGCGATGCGCAATACAAGTTCGACAGCAATGCGGAGATGCTTCACTATACGACGAAGCAGTTGGGCAATAAGGACGTGGTCATTGTGCTGATGCACGAGGCGAAAACGCGCACGCGCAGAATTCTGCCGAAGCTGGTTGCGTTTTTTCGCGAGCGGGGATATGAGTTCCGAAAGCTGTCTGCCGAGCCGGAGGATGCGGAGATTTTGTCGCGGTGCAGTGCGAATATGATGCTGCCCGCGGCGCAGGAATAAGGAGGGAACGTCATGCGATGCGGATGTCCGCAATGCGGAACGTATATGATTCAATCCGAAGGCATTGATTTCGGATGTGTCTGCCCGGAGTGCCTTTACCGCTGCCGCGCATGTATGGGCACGAACACGGTTGTCAGCAGGGAAAATCTGCGCAGTCTGGCATTCAGAAGCATGCCGGCTGAGGAAGAAACGCCTGCCGAAGAAGAAACGGAGAAAGGCCCCCTGAAGCCGGAGGATTTGATGGACTGATGGGGGAGGGAACGTTGAGGGCGAAGCCCCAAACATAACCCCGGATAAAAAGGAGGAACACAAACATGATCGCATTGGGAAGTGACCACGCGGGTCTGCCGCTCAAGAAGGAAATCATCGCGCTGCTGGAGGAGATGAACATTCCGTATCACGATTACGGAACGTATACCTCGGACAGCTGCGATTACGCCATGTTCGCACAGCGTGCGGCGAAAGCCGTCGTCAGCGGCGAATGTGAGCGCGGCATTCTCTGCTGCGGAACGGGCATCGGCATCTCGATTGCCGCCAACAAGGTGAAGGGCATCCGCTGCTGTGCCTGCTCGGATTGCTATTCCGCGAAGATGTGCCGCGTCCATAACGACGCGAATATGCTCGCGCTCGGCGCGCGCGTCGTCGGAACGGAGCTTGGACGCATGATTGCGCAGACCTATTTGACGACGGAATTCGAGGGCGGACGCCATCAGCGGCGCATTGACCAGATTACCGCGATTGAGAACGGGGAAGATTTGGGCTGAACCTCATTGTTTCCCACGCTTTATACGTGTATCTCAGGGGAATTTCGTGTCTGCGGATCTGACCAGGGGGCTTTCTGAACGTTTACGGAAGCCATTTGGCGCATCGCCTTTTGGAAGCCTTCGGCTGCGAATATAAATAGTGTCTTTAAAAGAAATCCAAGAATCTCTGGCTCTTGGTGGGGTTTGGGGCAAAGCCCCAAGCGTTCCTGATTCGCCGCGGAAGGCGGCAGAAACGGAGAGGTTTGACCATGAATATCCTGGATTATGGCGCGCGGAACGGCGAATTCTGCGGCGACGCGATTCAGCGGGCGATTGACGCGGCGGCGGCGCAGGGCGGCGGGCGTGTCGCCGTTCCGGCTGGCGAATACGGCACGGCGAGTCTGGTTCTAAGGAGCAATGTCGAGCTGCATCTGCAAGCCGGCGCGGTTCTGCGCTTTACGGACGATTTTGACGCATACCCCATTCTGCATATCCGCTGGGAGGGCTATGAGCAGCCGTGCCATCGTCCGCTCATTTACGCGAAAAACGAAGAAAATGTTGCGCTGACCGGTCTGGGCACACTGGAAGGACAGGGCAGAAAGTGGTGGACGGCTTTCCGCGCTAAAACGCTGGACGCGGCGCGTCCCTGTGCGGTCTGCTTTGAGGATTGCACGCGCGTGCGCATGAGCGATTTCTTGGTCAAGAACAGCCCGAGCTGGACGATTCATCCCGTTCGATGCGAAAATGTGACCATCAGCGACCTGACCATCGTCAACCCGTTCGATTCGCCCAATACGGACGGCATCGATCCGGAGAGCTGCCGCAATGTGCGCATTACGGGCTGCCATATCGACGTGGGCGACGACTGTATCGCTGTTAAGGCGGGTACGGAGGACGCGGAGGAAGGCATCCCCTGCGAGAATATCGCCATTACGGGCTGCACGATGGTGCATGGTCATGGCGGCGTTGTGCTGGGCAGCGAGATGAGCGGCGGTATCCGGCGTGTATCCATCACGGGATGCGTGTTCGACGGAACGGATCGCGGCATCCGCATCAAGTCCCGCAGAGGGCGCGGAGGCACGGTGGAGGACGTTTCCGTAACAGGCATCGTGATGAACGACGTGCTGTGTCCGCTGGTTATCAACCTGATGTATTTCTGCGGCAAGGACGGCAAGCTGCCCATCGTGTCCGACCCGAACGCGCAGCCGGTGACCGAAGCGACGCCGCATGTGCGCCGTATCCGCATGGCGGATATCGTCGTGACCGGTGCGCGCAGTGCCGCGGCATGCCTGTATGGTCTGCCGGAAGCACCGCTGGAGGATATCAGCATCGTCAATACGCAGATTCATCTGGTCGAGGATGAGCCGAATTTCCCTGTGATGAACGCGGTGCAGAAGCCGGTGACCCTTGCGGGGCTGACGGCGGAGCATGTGCGCGGGCTGCATTTGAGCGACCTGAGCATCGTCGGCGCACGCGGGGAAGAAATCACGCTTCACGACGCAGAGTAAAAAGGAGAACGCCATGAGTTACGAAAAGACCATCCGGGCGGGCGAGGGCACGCTTGTACGCGAACAGGAATATGATTATCACTGGTGCTATGAACGCGGCATCATCACCAAGGCATGGCTTGACGTATACGAAAAAACCGGCGACAAGCGTTTCTATGACGCGGCAAAGCAGAATGTGGATCGGTATGTGACGGCGGACGGAGAAATCCTGACCTATGAGCCGGAAAAGTATAATCTGGATATGATCTGCATGGGACGCAGTGCGCTGCGGCTGTACAAGGCGACGGGCGATGAGCGGTATGAAAAGGCATGCCGCCGGCTCACCGAGCAGCTCAGGCATCAGCCGACCACGCCGGAGGGAGGTTTCTGGCATAAGAAGCTCTATCCGGAGCAGATGTGGCTGGACGGCATCTATATGGCATGCCCGTTCATGGCAGAGTTTGCGGCGGCGTTCGGCGAAGCGGAATGGGCGGATATGGCTGTGAAGCAGATGACGCTCATCTATGAAAAGACGCGCCTTGCAAGCGGGCTGCATGCGCATGCGTGGGACAGCGCGAAAGCGCAGAAGTGGGCAGACCCGCAGACCGGACTCTCTCCGCATGTCTGGGGCCGCGCGATGGGCTGGTTTGTGATGGCGCATGCCGACGTGCTGAGCGCATTGCCCAAGACGCATCCGGGCTATGCGAAGCTCGCCGCGCAGATGAAGTCGCTGCTGGACGCGGTGATGGCGGCGCGGGGCGGCGACCTGCTTTGGCATCAGGTGATGGACATGCCCGCAAACGAGGAGAACTATGCGGAGTCCTCCTGCTCGGCGATGTTCATTTACGGGCTGTGCCGAGGCGCAGAGCTGGGGCTTTGCGGCGAAGAAGCGGTCAAGGCGGCGCGGGAGAGCATGGACGCGCTTTGGGAGAAGAACGTCGTAATCGCGGCGGACGGATATCCCGAGCTGACGAAAATCTGCAAGGTCGCGGGGCTGGGCGGCGAGCCATACAGAAGCGGCAGCTATTCGTATTATATTAACGAAGTTGTGTGTAGCGGAGACACGAAAGGCACCGCGCCGTTTCTGATGGCGTGCTGCGCTCTTGGTGCTTGAGCGCAAAACTATGCAAAGGCTGAGCGCGGGTTAATCGCTTAACCTGACAAAGTTTCGCACAAGAGATTGATTTCCAATTTATGCACTTGACACAACTTGCACAGAAAATTATAATGAATATGCACAGAGGGAACAGAAAGACGCCTTAAAAAGCAAAGGTTGGCTTCAAAATCACGCCTCCGTGTGATGACTCAGGCTGAAAGGGGAAGGCAATCCCCTTCGCGTCGGATTACCGACAAACATATATTATTTTAAGGAGAGCGAACTGTGATGAAAAAGCTTATCGCATGCGTGCTGACTCTGGCATTGGCACTGACCGCCGTTTGCGCAATGGCGGAGGGTTCTTTGACCTTCTCTTGGTGGGGCGGCGACGCCCGCCACGAAGCGACCCAGCAGGCTGTAGATGCCTTCAAGGCGGCAACCGGCATCGACGTGACCTGCACCTACAGCGCGTGGAGCGGCTGGGAAGACAAGATGAGCCAGTACTTCGCTTCCGACTCTGCCTTTGATGTGAACCAGATCAACTGGAACTGGCTCTACTCCTTCACCAACGCGGACGGCTCCAGCAAGTTCTACGACCTCAATCAGGTCTCGGACATCATCGACCTGTCCCAGTTCAGCGAGAGCGCGCTGGCGCAGTGCACCATCGACGGACAGCTGCTGGCGATTCCGGTTGCCATGACCGGACGTATCTTCTACTGGAACAAGACGACCTACGAGAAAGCGGGTCTTGAAGTTCCGACGACGCTCGCTGACCTGATGGCGGCGGGTCCGGTGTTCGCTGAGAAGCTCGGCGACGATTACTATCCGATGGCTCTGGGCGCATACGACAAGATGATCCTGATGGTTTACTATCTGGAGAGCGTCTACGGCAAGGATTGGGTTACCGATGGTCAGCTGAACTACACGGTTGAAGAAATCTCCAAGGGTCTTGAGTTCATCCAGAGCCTGGAAGACAACCATGTCATCCCCAGCTCCGAAACCCTGACCGGCGACGGCGCGGACAGCCTGGACAAGAACCCCAAGTGGATGGAAGGCAAGTACGCCGGTATCTTCGAGTGGGATTCCTCCGCGAGCAAGTTTGAAAAGGCTCTGAGCGAGGGTCAGGAATTTGTCGTCGGCAACTACTTCGCCGATATGGGCGAATACCACGGCGGCTTCACCAAGGTTTCTCTGGCGTTTTC
>ENA-OUPA01000723-OUPA01000723.1-human-gut-metagenome-genome-assembly--contig:-NODE-723-length-19459-cov-11.0751_pt1 | contig 19459 bp, 19 predicted proteins | sample MGYA00237939_ERZ548770 | MGnify/ENA primary metagenome ERZ548770 (study PRJEB26490, sample SAMN05356877) | human gut metagenome | biome: terrestrial biome; feature: human-associated habitat; material...
GTCGCCTCCCGCATACTTGGTGCCCAAGTAGTAACTGTCATGCTCGTGGGCTTCCAGTTCCTGGACAATGCTTTCTCGGGTGACGCCTACACTAGTCATGTAGCTGGTGCCACCCTCCACTTCCGACTTGACCGTATTGAACGGGTCCTGAGCATAGAGGACCGGACCGTCCGTTTCCATCATGCTCTCGATCTCATCTGCGGAAACAGAAAAAGGCAGCGCGCTGAACATCAGCACCACTGCCAGAAACAATGCGAGTATTTTCTTTGTGCGTATCATGGTTTTCCTTTCTGCTCCATGGGGAGCGGGTCACATGGTCATGACGGGGGCATCCTCATCCGTGGGAAGAGGAGCGCTTTGATAGGCGGTGTCAAAAGGGATGTCATCCTCCATCAGTTCCTCCGACTCGTTTTTCTGCTGGGGATGCTGCCGTTCCTGTTGCTCCATGACCAGTTCATAGGAGCTGAGGATCTGGCCGTGAAGGATATCCCTGGCCTCTTTGGTGATGGGAAAGAACACCGAGTCCGTCAATTCCGTGCCGTTTTTGACGTAGCGGCGCTCCGGATCCTTGACGAACAGCCCGTTTTTGGAGTCGTAGATCCGAAACCCTTTTACCGCGAAACTGTCCGCAATGGTAATGCTTGCCGTTGCCAGCAGCTTTGTTTTGGGATTGCTCAAGGGGTATACCCGCACCGTAAAGGGGGGTACCCAAGAAGCGGGGTCTTGACTTTCCTCCGCCGCTGGGGCAGTGCGAAGTTCCTCATTATTTTCCGTGTCAATGGTTTGCTTTTTGGTAGCCATGTTTCCTCCTTCAGTTGTCAGCGCCGTAAAACTCAGCCAGCAGCGCTGTCAAAAGCCAGTACTGCTGGCTGTAGCTCAACTTATGGAATTCCTGGGTGAAGATGTCGCCGGTGAGCTCGGGTTCCTCTGCTTCCTCCGGTTCCACTACCTCCAACCGGGTAATGATTACCCGGTCGGGCGGGTCGGACTCAAACAGCAGCACGTCGCCTGGGGCAAAGTCCAGTTCTGTCCGGATGGGCCGGGGGATGGTGGTGCGTCCTTTCTTGCCTAAAATCCTCAATACAGACCGTTCCATAAAATCTTCCTTTCCGTTTGTTTTTCCGGGGCAAACAGGTACAGCTGCTCCGGGGTGCGTTTTGTGGTGTCGTAGTTGGAGATGAGTACCTCCTGGTACATGGCCCCGCTCTCGTACCGCTGGGCCATGTTGTTGATCCGCTCCACCTGCTCGATGAAGATGCCGGGCTGCTGGTACAGTTCCAGCACATCCGGACACAGGTTGTAGGACAGCAGCCACAAACCTTCCGCCCCGAACAGCAGGTCCGCCAGCCGCTGGTGGTCCGAGGGGAGGAAGATCTTTCCGGGGTAATAGTCCTCGGTGTCAAAGTAGGGCGGGTCCAGGTAGAAGAAAGTGGTTGGAGAGTCGTACCGGGTGAGGATGGTTTCGAAGTCCTCGTTTTCCAAGGTGACTCCCTGAAGCCTTCCCGCCACACGGTCGATGGCGGGAAATCCTGCCCACATACTCCGTCCCACGGCACAGAACTGCTTGCCATTGCCGGCGTAGCTCTGGCGGATGACTTGGTAGAAATCCGCCGCCCGCAGGATGTCATCTTTGTAAGAGAATTCCGCTAACCGCCGCTGGGCAATTTGAAAATCCTCCCGGCTGTGGAGAACATAGAGCAGACAGTCTTTCAGTTCATTGGGGTGTTCCCGCACTACCCGGTACAGGTTGATGAGGTTCCCGTTTTTGTCGTTGAGGATCTCTCTCACGGAGCGTTCCTTGTTGAGCAGAATGGAGCCCCCTCCCCCGAACACTTCCACGTAGATCTTGTTGCGAAATCCCGGCGGGAACCGCTGGAGGATGGTGGAACACAGGGCTTGTTTTCCACCCACCCATGGGATGATGGATTGGATAGGTCATTCCTCCTTTCTTTTTTTCTGCTTGGCCTTTCAGGTCATAGTCATGGAGGGCATTTCCGTCTGGTCAGGCAGAACCCGGAAGCTGTCTTGTCCAATAAGAAGGGACAGGCTGCTGCCGTTATCCCAATTGACCAACAGGGCGAGCTGGTCATCCACACCCACCACCGTGCCCTTCATGCCGGGCTTCAGGTGTTCCTCCTCGTTGCAGAGGGAAACCACTTCCACCCTGGTGCCGGGCGGGTATTTCTCTCTCATGTGTGCTACATAATCTCTTTGATACAACATGAAAATCACTCCCATCTTTTTTCAAACTGAATCCGAACGGCTTTTTCCAAACCGTAGGCCCGGATGGCCAGGGCAGTGCAGAGGACCAAGTAGGCCTCTATGGACAGCAGCGCTGGATCGGCGATATCCGTAAGTTGAATGTTGTCGGACCCGGTGAGGATGTCTTTAGTAGCGGAGAAGAACACATACCCGGTGCCGGTCAGGTTCTTGGGCCGCATCTCGTCGATGTAGATTTTGCGGATGGTAACTTGATCCCAAACTTGGTTCCACAGTCCGCCGTCCGCCGTAAGCAGGTACAGGGCGGCCAGGAACTTCCGTGAAACCGATTCAGGGCGAATGGACCGTTCTTTTTCAAAGGTGTGCTGGTGGCGCTCATCTCGGTAGATCATGGGGGTTCTTCCTTTCTCTTTTTCCGCGTCCAGTTCAGCCTGAATGCGGTCTGCCTCAGGAGTATCTGGTTTATAGTTTGGTTGATGTTTCATAAACCGCTCAAAGGCTTGATCGGTTGGATCTGTGGTGAAGAGGGGCATGGGTGTTCTCTCCTTTCAGCTGAAATAAAAAAGAGCGGAATCTGTTTTTTATCAGATTCCGCTCTAATTTGCTGGTGGTCATGTCATGGACATTCCCGAGCTATGATCGTGAAAACTGTCACGAAGGGAAACATAGCTTTGATACCCTTCTGAATCAAGTTTGGCTAATTTCTCCCCATTGAACCGATATTCAGGATAGGCTACAAATCCGCTCTGCTGGGTGCGGCCCGTGGGAGTTGCAAGGCCCTCTTCTTCTAGCCAGGGAAGAATTTCCTGGCCCAGATGATTCACATCCACAAATGCGCAGTCCTGGTCCAGGGAAATTCCCAGGTTGACTGTTAAATCTCCCCAGGGTTCCGGTTCTCCATTATTCCAATCTCGCAGAAGCAGCGCCAAGTTTCCGTTGTTGTAGTAAGACCGCACCTGGCAGTCCAGGAAGATGGTTTTACCATCCCAGGGAAGCTTCAGCAGACCATCTCCACTTTGAATTGCTTGATACTTTTCATCGCTGTACCCGTCCCACCGCAGATAATTCCAATCGGGTTGGGGACAGGGAGCGGATTGTGCAACCTCTTTCGACACGGTTTCAAGCTCCATGGTTTTGTCCGGGTCCATCAGGCAGGGCGCGTAAGCTGGGATGATTTTGGAAGCCAGGTATTCCTGGTCAGGACAGATATCGATCAGTCCCATCCGGGCGGTGAGAAATGTCTTTTCGTCCACAGTGCCGATTGCGCTCATGTCCGCCCAGCGGTGAGCGGCGAGAAAAGCCGCGATATTATGCGGGGTGGCTTTGAAAAAGACGCCATCCTCCGGAGAGTCCATGTCGCTTGACAGACCCTGCAGATATTCTTGGTTCAATTTGGTCACCCTTTCTTTGGTTGAAAATAAAAAAAGCCGGAGTCGAAAAGATTTTTCGATTCCGGCTTCTGCCTGGTACTTATTCGGTTATTTAATGTGTTTACGAGGGTTCGAGTCCCTCCAGATGGGGGTGGTTTCATTCAAAAACGTCACGCCGTGACGGGCCTTTTTTGGCCCTGAAAACATGAAAAAACCCCGGAATTCCGGGGTTTTTTCGGCCTGGTTTCATTTTGTACCAGTAAACATGGCTGGGCTGGCGGGATTCGAACCCACGGGATGACGGAGTCAAAGTCCGTTGCCTTACCGCTTGGCGACAGCCCAGTATGGAGAACACGGAGCCTAATCCGAAAATTAAACTCCGTGTTCCGTTCAGTGGGGTGGAAGATGGGACTCGAACCCACGGTCTCCAGAGCCACAATCTGGCGCTTTAACCAACTAAGCTACATCCACCATATTGGCGCGCCAAAAGGGACTCGAACCCCTGGCCTACTGCTTAGAAGGCAGTTGCTCTATCCAGCTGAGCTATTGGCGCATCTGTAAGGGGGGCGTCTTTTGGCCCGCAAAACGTATTAATCCCCGTGCAAACGGGAGTTAAAAGCGACATTCCTTGCCGCTGTGACCTGGCGCAAAAAACGCGGGCCGCTATCCAGCGAACACCAAAGCGCTCATGCGCGCGGATCGGGTGCAGCGTCACGCTGCTGGAGCGGGTGATGGGAATCGCCAAGCGTTCCTACAGAACGCTTGATGGCTCACCTCCCGCACACTTTGTGTGCAGGACCCGTTCGCCACTCTGTCCTAAAAATGTCCCGCCGGGACATTTTCTCAACGGCCAGACCCTCTCGGGTTCGATTTCCCCCATCCGTGGAGCGGGTGATGGGAATCGAACCCACACGACCAGCTTGGAAGGCTGGGGTTCTACCATTGAACTACACCCGCGCATTTTGCGACGGTGATTATTATAGCACAGACGCCGCCCCACGTCAAGGGATTTTTTCTGAGAAATCCCTTTGTAGCGGAAAACATGCTGTTCCTCCCTCAAGAAAGAAAAACAGGGATGCCAAACGGCATCCCCGCTCACTTTTCTCACATATAAGAGAGCCGCAGCTCCCCTTCTTCCACGGAGAGGTCCACACCCGCAATGGCGCCTTCGCCCCGCTCCACCAGGGCCATGGCCAGTTTATCCTCCACCATGCGGCGGATGTTGTTGCGCAGGTCCCGGGCACCGCTCTGCCCGTGGATGGACTTCTCTGCCAAATAGGCACAGACCTCCGGCGTGTAGGTGAGGGCTATGCCCTTTTCCTGGAGAGTCCCCACATATTCATCCAGCATCAGGGCGGCGATCTTCCTGTAGTCCTCCACATCCAGGGGACGGAACACAATCACCTCGTCAATGCGGCTGAGGAACTCCGGCCGGAGGAACTCACCCAGGGCCTTCATCACCTTTTCCCGGTTCATGTCCGCGGCGGTCTTATTAAAGCCCAGGGAATTTTCCCGGCGGTCGCTGCCCGCGTTAGAGGTCATCACGATCACAGTGTTCTCAAAGTTCACCGTGCGGCCGTGGGCGTCGGTAATGCGGCCCTCGTCCAGGATTTGCAGCAGGATGTTCAGCACATCCGGGTGGGCCTTCTCAATCTCGTCGAACAGCAGCACCGAGTAGGGCCGGCGGCGGACCTTCTCCGTCAGCTGGCCGGCCTCGTCGTAGCCCACATAGCCGGGCGGGGAGCCGATGATCTTGGAGACGGAGTGCTTCTCCATAAACTCGCTCATATCCAGGCGAATCAGGGTCTCTGGGGTGTCGAACAGCTCCTGGGAGAGCACCCGCACCAGCTCTGTCTTGCCGGTGCCGGTGGGGCCCACAAAGATGAACGAGGCCGGGTGCCGCCGGGGGCTGATCTGCACCCGGCTGCGGCGGATGGCCGCCGAGATGGCGGAGACCGCCTCGTCCTGGCCGATGATGTGCTTTTTCAGCACGTCCTCCAGGTTGGCCAGCTTCTTCAGCTCGTTCTCCTGCACTCGGGAAGCGGGGATGCCCGTCCACAGCTCGATCACCTTGGCCACGTCCCACTCTTCCACATTGGCAAAGACCCCCTCGCCCTTCAGCTTATCCAGGCTTTCCTCCAGGGTGGCAATGCGGTAATGGGTTTTGGCCAGCTCCTCATAGTCGATTTGGCTGCCGTCCGTGGGGCTGGAGAGATCCTGCTCCCGGTTTTTTTCCTTGGTCAGGGCCAGCTCCGTCTCGTCGTATTCCTCCAGCTTCTTGTTGCGCAGGGCGGCGCAGGCGCAAGCCTCGTCCAACAGGTCTATGGCCTTGTCCGGCAGGTAGCGGTCGTTGATGTACCGCTCTGCCAGCACCACCATGCGGCGGCAGATCTGTTCAGACACCTTCACCCGGTGGTAGCTCTCGTAATAGCCCTTGATGCCCAGAAGGATCTGGACGGCGTCCTGGATGGAGGGCTCTGCCACCGTGACCGGCTGGAAGCGGCGCTCCAAGGCCGCGTCCTTCTCAATGTACTTCCGGTACTCGTTGAAGGTGGTGGCGCCAATCACCTGGATCTCCCCCCGGGAGAGGGCGGGCTTTAAGATGTTGGCGGCGTTCATGCTGCCCTCGGCGTCGCCGGTGCCCACCAGGTTGTGGACCTCGTCGATGAAGAGGATGACATTTCCATCGGCCTTCACCTCGTCCACCAAGCCCTTGATGCGGCTCTCAAACTGGCCCCGGAACTGGGTGCCCGCCACCAGGGCGGTCAAGTCCAGCAGCTGGACCTCCTTGTTGCGCAGCTTGGCAGGGACCTCTCCCCGGGCGATGCGCAGGGCCAGGCCCTCGGCCACGGCGGTTTTGCCCACGCCGGGCTCGCCGATGAGACAGGGGTTGTTCTTGGTCCGGCGGGAAAGGATCTGCACCACCCGCTGGATCTCCTTCTCCCGGCCGATGATGTTGTCCAGCTCGCCGTTTCGGGCTTTGGCGGTCAAATCGGTGCAGAAGTTCTGGATGTGCTTGCGCTTCTTTTTGTGGAAGCTTTCCTTCTTCTGCTGGACGCCTGCCCCGCCGTAGCCGCCGTTTTCTCCCGGGCGGCCCCCCAGCATCTGGTCCACCGGCAGGGTGGCTGCTCCGCCGGGGGCGAACAGGTCCTCTTCCTCGTCATTGTCGTTGTTCAGGTTCATCAGCTCAGTCATCTGGGCGGTAGCCGCTTCCAGCTCCTCGTCGGTGATGCCCATTTTCTCCATAATATCATTGACCGGCTTGATGCCCAGCTCTCTGGCGCACACCAGGCAGAGCCCCTGGGTGGGCTGGCCGTCCACACCGTTGGAAACAAACACAACGGCCGGCCTCTTTTTGCAGCGTGTACACATCAGCATGGTTTTCGTCCTTTCTAAACAGATAAGAAACAGCGTTCCAATTAAAGCGAACAATTATGAGCGGAGTATGAAAGAACCGTGAAAAAAGCGGAAACTCCCCCTTGGGGAGCTCGCATCAAGGACGTTTCCGCTTTTCCCGCACGGTCTTGGCCCGGATCTCATCGTGGAGAGAGAGCTCATACTGGGCGTCGTCCGAATGGAAGATTTCCCGGAAGATCTGGAAATACTTCACCGCGGAATAGATCATCATGGCCGCCGTAAGGATCAGCAGCACATTGGAGGTGATAGTAAAGGCCAGTCCCTTCACATGCAGGAAGCCATCCATCACCACAATGACGGCAACAGAGACGTAGAACATCACCGTGGCCACCTTGCCATACCACTGGGCGGCACAGGGGCGCTTCTGCTTTTTCAGCAGCACCACGGCGCCGCAGAGCATCACCAGCTCTTTGGCGATGAACACCAGAAGCACCGGCCCAATCACCGGGAACTTGACCGCCAGGCACAGGGCCACCACGCCCTGGGTCAGCTTGTCGGCCAGGGGGTCCAGCATCTTGCCCAGCTCCGTGACCTGGTTCAGCTTGCGGGCAATAAAGCCGTCCACACAGTCTGAAAGGCCGGAGAGCACAAGAAGCGCCACCGCCGCCAACAGCTGGTCCTGCATAAAGTACCAGGCGAAAAAAGGGATAATCAAAATACGGAGTACAGACAGGGCGTTGGGCACCGTCAAATTCTGGTTGATCGGCTTTCTCTCTTTGGGCATGAACGGCCTTCCTCTCTTTTTCACCAATTTCACAGTCCTTATCAGCATAAGGGGAAACTCTCACAAATTCTTCAACCCGCTCCCAACGGGCAGGGCAATTTCAAAAGCGCTTTACTGGAACATGATGTCCAAGGGGTTCCAGTTGACCAAGGGCCCCGCCAAGGTGGACTGGCGCAGGGCGTCCTCCATTTGGGCCTGCATGTCAGAGGCCAGCATGGGGGTGAACACCTCCACCGCAGCCAGCAGAATCCACAGGCTGACCACCGCCAGCAGCAGCCCCAGCACACCGCCCAGCAGCGCATTCACCTGGCGCAGGATGGGCAGGTGGAACGCAGTGGAAAGCACGCCGGCCAAAGCCCGCACCACCATCATAAGCAGGAAAAACAGCACGATGACCGCCAGCACCTTCAAAAAGCCCACAAAGACCGGCGAGAGGGCGTCGGCGATTGCGCTGGCCGCCTGGCTGCTTTGGTTTGCCAAAGAAGAGGCGATGGTCACATCGGTAACTCCCGCCTGCTCCAGCGCGCGGAGGATAAAGTCTGGCAGGGAGGAAAGCACCTGCTGCACCGCGGCCAAGGTGTCCCCGCTGCCAAAAGAAGTCAGGGACTCTCCAATGCGCTCCACCAGCGCCGGTCGAAACAGGGTGTCAAAGACCCACTGTGCCAGGGGCCCCCCCAGGGCAGAAGCCAGGCAGGCGGCAAGAACAGCCCCCAAAAAATGGGCGGCGGAACGGATCAATCCCCGGTAGGCTCCCACAACGATGAACACCACGCACACAGCTACAATTAAAATGTCCAGCACATAGCCCACAGGAAAGGCCCTCCCTTTTCTCAAAAAATGCCGCTTCATAAAATATAGCACAAACCCGGCCTTTTCACAACCCCCATCCCCCTTACGGAAATCTTAATTGCGCCACTTTTTCTTGCAAATTGGCCCTGCCGGCTCTATAATCAGGGGGAAGGACCTCTGCGTTTTTCACAGATTTAACAGAAAGGTCGTGTTTTCTCGTGGCTGTATACGCCGCTGTCTTTTCCCCCACCGGCACCTCCCGCAAAGGCGCCTGGGCCATGGCCTCTGCCCTGGGGGAGGCCCGCCTTCTGGATGTGACCCTCTCCCCGGCTGCCGCGCAGGTTTTCTCCCGGGAGGACCTGGTGGTCTTTGGCGCGCCGGTCTATGGGGGCCGGGTCTTTGCAGGGGCTTTAGAGCGCCTCTCCCCCCTGCGGGGGCAGCAGACCCCCTGCATCGTCACTGTCACCTACGGCAACCGGGACTTTGACGATGCCCTCCTGGAGCTGACGGACTTCTGCCGGGAGCGGGGGTTTGTCCCCCTTGCCGGGGCCGCCCTGGTGGGGGAGCACACCTACGGCTCCATCCAGGTGGGCCGCCCCACAGCGGAGGACCTGGAGCAGGACCGGGCCTTCGTCCTGGAGGCCTGGGACGACTGGAACGCCGGCTGGGAGGGCTTCTCTCCCCCGGGGAACCGCCCCTACCGGGAGGGGGGCAAGGGCGGCAGCTTTGTGCCCTCCACCCTGGAAAACTGCACCCGCTGCGGCCTGTGCCGGGACCAGTGCCCCATGGGGGCCATTGGGGAGGACTGCGTTTCCATTGACAGCAGCCGGTGCATCTCCTGCTTCCGGTGCGTCAAACGCTGCCCGGTCAAGGCCAAGGGCTGCTTTACCCCAGAGTACGAGAGCTTTGCCCAGGCCTTCTCCCAGCGCCTGAAGGAGCCCCGGGAGAACCAGTACTTTCTGCCCCGGTAAAGGCACCCGATACATAAAAGAAAGGCAGGCATTGGGATGCCTGCCTTTTGTTCTGTTTTTGGGGGGCTCTCAGCGAACCTGAATCCGCCGCACCTCGCTGACGCCCAGCACATAGGCGGTGCTCTCGCTGGAAAGGGCGATGCTCTGGGCATCGCTCCCCGCGTCCGCCCGGGCCAGCTCGCTGCCGGTGGAGGCGTCGTAGAGCACCAGCTCTTGGCCGATCAGCGCCCCCACCGTGCCGCCGGAAACGGACAGGGCCTGAATGCGGGCTTCCGCCTGAATCTCCACCGGGTCGCCCGCGTCCCGAAAGACCAGCAGGGTGCTGGCCCCCGCGTGCTCGTAGGCCGAGATGGAGACGTAGGCCTGCCCCCCCTCCAGCCGGAACGCCGTGGGAGAGCGGCCCTGGTAGCTGTACTCCGAGAAGGCCAGGTCCGAGGCCCGGGCCCACAGCAAAGAGCTGTCCCCCACAGCGTACAGCATGCCGTTTTCCCCCCAAGAGGCCCCCAGCAGCAGGTTGTCCCGGCTCTCATACTGGGTCACCGGATCGGCTTGGTCAAATTGGAACACCGTCACTTTCGAGACCAGCTCGCCCCCCTGGCTGCGGACCGTGCACACAATCCCGCTTGTGCCGTCCGCGCTGAGCGCCAGGGAGGTGATGTAATCCTGGGCAAAGCTGTAAGTAAACTGCACTTCGCCGTTTTCCAGGTAGACCGTCAGGTCAGAGGCGCCCTCCTTTCCCTGGGTGGCCAGGGCAAAGCGTCCGTTAGCGGCCACGGCCCCCGCCAGGATATCCTGCCCGGCAGAGTCTTCCAGCCGCACCTCTGTCCCAGAGGCTATCAGGTAGCCCGTGCTGCCCTGGTTATACAGCAGGTAGTTCCCGGCCGCCTCCTTCAGCACGGGCTGGTTCAGGCTGTGGCGCTGGGAGAAGACCTCCTGCCCTGCGGGCCCCAGAACCGTGAAGGCCGTGTCGCTGAGCACCACCGCGTTGCCCCCATAGGAAGTGAAGTTCCCCTGGGACACATTCGAACCGGTGATGGACACCGGGTAACCGTCTCCCCCCTGGGCCCCCATCACCTGGGTTTGCATCCAGCTCCAAATATTCTCAGGGGTCAGGCTTTCCCGGTTGACCCAAAGGGCCAGCCCCAGCACCAGCACCACCAGCACCACGGCCGCCCGGTAAAAAGCCTTGGGAGCCTGCCAGGCCTTTTTCTGGCCGGCCTCTTCCTCCGGCTCCCCGTCATATTCCACGGCGGCCTTGGGGGCCTCTTCTGGGGTCTCCTCTTCCCGAAGGCTCTCCGGCTGGTGGTCCTTCAGCTGGATAATCTTCCGGCGGTTCCGTTTTTCGCTGTGCTTGGCCATAGCTTCCCTTCCTTTCCCGAGCCCTGGCAAGCGGGCCCTTGTTCAGTAAAACACCCGGTTGAGGTACAGCCCCCAGGCGGGGGCTGTGGGCCCGGCCGCCCGCCTGTCTTGGGCGGCCAGCACGCCGGGGATGTCCTCTGGGGCAAGTTTTCCCTGCTGCACCCGCAGCAAGGTGCCCACCATGATGCGCACCATGTTGTAGAGGAACCCGTCCGCCGCCACGGTGAACAGCACCATGTCTCCCTCCCGGGTGACCTGGGCTTTTGTCACGGTGCGGGTCAGATCCCCCTTTTCCCGCCGGTCCAGCGTGCAGAAAGAGGAAAAATCGTGGCGGCCCACATAGCGGCGGGCGGCCCGGTCCAGCAGCGCCTCGTCGATAGGATACCAGTAGTGCAGGGCCCTCTGCCGCAGGAAGGGGTCCCGCACCGGGTGGTTCCAAATCTGATAGACATACTCCTTGCCCTTGCAGGAGTAGCGGGCGTGAAAGTCCAAAGGCACCTGCTCCACCGAGCGGACCGCCACGTCCTCCGGCAGGTAGTGGTTCAACGCCGCCAGCAGCCGCTCCGGCGGGATGGGGCTCTCTGTCTTCAGGCTGACGCAGAACTCCCGGGCGTGTACGCCGGTGTCCGTGCGGGAGCAGGCCTTGATGTCCTCTGAAAGGCCGGTAATCTTCCCCAGGGCCTCTTGGAATACCTGCTGCACGGTCAGGGCGTTCTCTTGAATCTGCCAGCCGTGGTAGCAGCTGCCGTCATAGCAGAGCTTGATAAGAAAATTCCGCTGCATAGGGCCCTCCTTTTACAGCCGCACCGCCGGGGGCAGCAGCAGGTTCAGGGCGATGAAGGCCCCCAGCACGGCCACAGAGCCCAGCAGCACCCCCCAGTCGGAAGCGCCGAAGTGCAGGCTTTTCATCTTGGTGCGGCCCTCTCCCCCGTGGTAGCAGCGGCTTTCCATGGCGGTGGCCAGGTCATAGGCCCGGCGGAAGGCGGAGATGAACAGGGGGATAAGCACCGGCACCAGGGCCCGGATGCGCTGCACCAGGCCGCCGCTCTCCATGTCGGCGCCCCGGGCCTTTTGGGCGGCCATAATCTTGTCTGTCTCCTCCAGCAGGGTGGGCACAAACCGCAGGGCAATGGTCATCATCATGGCAAACTCGTGCACCGGCACCCGCAATTTCGAGAGAGGCTTTAAAAGCCGCTCGATGGCGTCGGTGAGCTGGGTGGGAGAGGTGGTGAAGGTGAGCACCGAGCTGGCCAGAATCAGGGCCATGATGCGCACCGAGATGAACACGCAGTTCAAAATGCCGTTGCGGGTAATCTTCAAAAAGCCCCACTGCCACAGGGGGTCTCCGGTGCCGTAAAAGATGTTCAGCACGCCGGTGAACACCACCAGGAACAGGATGGGCTTCAGGCCCTTCAGGTACAGCCCCAGGGAGATTCGAGAGAGGGCCATGCCCGCCAAAATGTAGGCCACCGCCACAGCCAGAGAGCCGAAGTTCCCCGCCACAAACAGCAGCACAATGCCGTAGATGACCAGGCAAATCTTCAAGCGGGGGTCGGTGCGGTGCAGCAGGGACTTGCCCGGGAAATACTGGCCCAGGGTGATATCGGAGATCATCGCAGCTCCTCCTTCCGCTTTAAAATGGGGATCAGCTGCTGCAGGGCGCTGTCCACCGTCAGGGTGGAGGGGTCCACCGGCAGGCCCAGCTTTTGCAGCTCCTGCATGATCTTGGTGATCTGGGGCACCCGCAGACCCATGGCCTCCAGCTGGGGGCCCCTCTCAAACACCTTCTTGGTCTCATCCAGCATGGCGGCGCGGCCCCCGTTCATCACCAAAATGCGGTCGGCGGTGCGGCCGATGTCCTCCATGCTGTGAGAGACCAGCAGCACCGTGTTGCCCCGGTTCTTGTGGTACTGGGTGATCTGGGCCAGCAGCACGTCCCGGCCCCGGGGGTCCAGGCCGGCGGTGGGCTCATCCAAAATGAGCACGTCCGGGTCCATGGCGATGACCCCGGCAATGGCCGCCCGGCGCTTCTCCCCGCCGGAGAGCTCGAAGGGGGACTTCCCCAACAGCTCCTCCTTCAGGCCGGTGAAGTGGGCGGCCTCCCGGGCGCGGGACTCCGCCTCCTGGTCGGAGAGGCCCATATTTTTGGGGCCGAACATGATGTCCTTGAGCACCGTCTCCTCAAAGAGCTGGTACTCGGGGTACTGGAACACCATGCCCACCCGAAACCGCACGCTGCGGATCTTTTTCGGCTCGGCCCAGATGTCCTTGCCATCCAGCAGCACCTGGCCGCCGGTGGGCCGCAGCAGGCCGTTGAGCATTTGGATGAGGGTAGACTTTCCGCTGCCCGTGTGGCCGATCACCCCCAGAAGCTCCCCCTTCTCCACCTGGATGGAGACCTGCTCCACGGCGGCCTTCTCAAAGGGCGTGCCCACGCTGTAGCGGTACGCCAGGTCTTTTGTCTCAATGATCGGCAAAGCTCGTTTTCCCCTTTCCATTCCCGCCGGTTCTCAGCGGGTCTCTCCGGCCAGATACCGCCGGAACATGCCCACGCACTCTTCCACGCCCAGGGGCATGCCCGGCAGCTTGATGCCCGCGGCCGCCAGCCGGTAGCTGAGTTCTGTGGCCTGGGGCACGTCCAAATCGTGGCGCTTTAAAAACTCCACATCGGCAAAGACCTCCCGGGGCGTGCCGTCCCGCAGGATGTTCCCCTCGTCCATCACCACCACCCGGCCCGCCTGCACCGCCTCGTCCATATAGTGGGTGATGAGCACAATGGTGATGCCCTTCTCCCGGTTCAGGCGCTGGATGGTCTCCATCACCTCGGTGCGGCCCCGGGGGTCCAGCATGGCGGTGGGCTCGTCCAAAACGATGCACTTGGTCTCCATGGCGATGATGCCCGCGATGGCCACCCGCTGCTTCTGCCCGCCGGAGAGCTTGTGGGGGGCGTGCTCCCGGTACTGGTACATGTCCACGGCCTTGAGGGCGGCCTCCACCCGGCGGCGGATCTCCTCGGGGGGAACGCCCAGGTTTTCCGGGCCAAAGGCCACGTCCTCCTCCACCACGCCGGCCACCAGCTGGTTGTCCGGGTTTTGGAGCACCAGGCCCACTTGGCGGCGCACGTCCAGCTGGGTCTCCTCCACGCGGGTGTCAATGCCCCCCACCAGAACCCTGCCCGCGGTGGGGACCAGCATGCCGTTGAAGAGCTTGGCCATGGTGGACTTGCCGCAGCCGTTGTGCCCCAGCAGGGCCACGAACTCCCCCTCCTCGATGGACAGGTCCACGCCGTGGAGCACCTCCCGGGCGTCCACAGATTCCGGCTCATAGGAAAAGCGCACCTGTTGGGCTTCGATAAATGCCATGGTTTCACCTCACGTTTTTTAAAGCAGGGCGGGTGTCCACCGCCTCCCTACTTGAGATCCAAAAGTGGTAAAGTACTGGAAAAACCCAGGTTTTATGCGGGGTTTGAACTTTACCACCCTGGTAAAGTACTTGGGTTTAGCGGGCAAGTACTCTACCACCGGGCTAAGTACTTTACCACCCTGGTATAGAATAAAACCCGTATGTTTCCTAGCTTTTTGAAGTACTTTACCACTTTCTTATTCCAGGCCCTGGGGCAACGGGTTTTGTGCTGTCCCAAGAGGGGGACATCCGTCCCCCCTTTTTTGCTGACGCTTAGGAAGGCAGGACCTACGGTCCTTGCAACCCCCTTAGGGCCGTAGGGCTCCGCCCTACAACCCGCAGCTTTTGAAAAAGCTGGCAAAACTTTTCCTTGTCTCTACCAAACCCAAGCGCGGGCATAAAAGCTAGCGTCTCTCAGAAAACCCCGGCGCCTTTAAGCGCCGTTCGTGACTTGAGAGCCCAGGCACTGGGCGCGGACGTGCGCTGGCTGTCAGCACAGGCGCGGCCGTAGCCGCCGCCCCAAAGCGCGAATTGTCCCGTGCGGTCACGCACCGCCGTGCGCGACTCGTCCAGTCCGGTCACGGACCGCGTCTTGTCCCGCGGGGTCACGCGCCCAAATGGCGGTGCTCCCGCAGGGCAGCACCAGGCCTGTGCTGGTCACCGGCAGGCCGATCTCGTCCGAGCTGACCCTGCCGCCGAACCGCTTTTGCAGCAGCACTCCCAGCAAATACTCCATCACCGAGGGGGACAGCCCTGTGGTGTAGGAGTTCAAAATGAAGAACAAGGGGTCCTCGCTCAAAATGGGCACGCACATCTGGATGAGGCCGTACAGCTGCTCCTCCAGCTTCCACACCTCGCCCCCCGGCCCCCTGCCGTAAGAGGGCGGGTCCATGATGATGCCGTCGTAGGTGCGGCCCCGGCGCTGCTCCCGCTGGACAAACTTCATGCAGTCATCCACCAGCCAGCGCACCGGCCTCTCCGCCAGAGAGCTGGCCTGGGCGTTCTCCTTAGCCCACTGCACCATGCCCTTGCTGGCGTCCACATGGGTAACCACGGCCCCGGCCTTCATGCAGGCCAGGGTGGCCGCCCCCGTGTACCCAAACAGGTTCAGCACCCGCACCGGGTCCTCCGGGGAACGGCGGGCCTCTTGGATCTTCTCCATGGCGAAGCGCCAGTTCACCGCCTGCTCGGGGAAGATGCCCGTGTGCTTAAAGCCCATGGTCTTTAAGCGGAAGGTCAACCCCTCCCACTGGATCTTCCACACCTCTGGGACCTTTTTATAGTGGGTCCACTTGCCGCCCCCCGAGCTGGAGCGCTGGTACCGGGCGTGGGCCTGGCCCCAGCGGGGGTCCTGTTTTTCCCCGGACCAGATGATCTGGGGGTCCGGGCGGATGAGGAGGATGTCTCCCCACCGCTCTAACCGCTCCCCATCCAGGGTGTCGATGAGCTCATAGTCCTGCCACTGTGCCGCGCGCATCCTGTACCGCCTTTCTCCTCTGCATGATCTACAGAGCGGGAGGCCCCGCCCTGTGTTATACCAATTCCTCCCGGATGACCTGGGCCACATCCTGGGCCAGCTTTTCAATGAGGGCCTCATCCTGGCCCTCCACCATCACCCGCAGCAGGGGCTCGGTGCCAGAGGGCCGCACGATAATCCGGCCGTCCCGGCCCAAGGTCTGGGCGGCCCTGTCGATGGCCTCCTTCACCTTGTGGTCGGTGTAGAAGGCCAGCTTCCCCTCGGGAGAGACCTGGATGTTCACCATGGTCTGGGGGAAGCGCTGCATCAGCGTGGCCAGAGAGGAGAGCTTCGCCTCCCGGCGGCGCAGCAGGCTCAACAGCTGGCAGGCCGTCAGCTGCCCATCGCCAGTGGTGGCAAAGTCCCGGAAGATCACATGGCCGCTCTGCTCGCCGCCAAAGTTGTAGCCGTCCAGGCGCATCTCCTCCAGCACATAGCGGTCGCCCACCTTGGTGGCCTCAAACTTCATGCCGTTCTCCTCGCAGAAGCGCTGGAAGCCCAGGTTGGTCATAATGGTGCCCACCACGGCGTTGCCAGCCAGCTTGCCCCGGCTCTTCATATCCATGGCGCAGATGGCCATGATGAAGTCGCCGTCCACAAAGTTGCCCTGCTCATCCACCATCAGGCAGCGGTCGGCGTCCCCATCGAAGGCCACGCCCGCGTCCACCTGGTGGGTCTTTACATAGTCGATCAAAGACTCCATGTGGGTGGAGCCGCAGTCCCGGTTCACGTTGACGCCGTCCGGCTTGTGGTGCAGCATGGTCACCTGGGCCCCCAGCTCGGTGAACAGGGTTTCCGCTGTGGCGGAGGCGGAGCCGTTGGCCGCGTCGATGGCGATTTTCAGCCCATCCAGAGAGAAGTGCACCGTGTTCTTCACATGGTCGATATAATCCCGCACCGCGTTGTCCGCGTGGCTGACTGTGCCAATGCCGTCCTCCGCGGGGAACTCCTGGGAGATGTCCTCTTTGCCCAGGATGATGTCCTCGATCTTCTCCTCCAAATCGTCGGGCAGCTTGTAGCCGTCCCCGGAGAAGATCTTGATGCCGTTGTACTCAAAGGAGTTGTGAGACGCGGAGATCATCACCCCGGCGTCCGCCTTGTACTTCTCCACCAGATAGGCCACCGCCGGGGTGGGCACCACGCCCAGGGTCACCACGCTGGCGCCAATGCTGCACAGCCCGGCGGCCATAGCGGTCTCCAGCATGTCGGAGGAGAGGCGGGTGTCCTTGCCGATGAGCACCCGGGGGTGCCGGTTGGACTTGTTGGTGAGCACCTTGGCCGCCGCCCGGCCCAGCTGGGTGGCCAGCTCGCAGGTCAAATCCTTGTTGGCAATGCCGCGAATGCCGTCTGTTCCAAACAATCTTCCCATAGTCGAACCATCCTTCTCTGTTCAATATTGTTTTCTGCACATTTCTATGAGGATACAGCCCTTCCTCAGCCCTCATCCAGGGTGAGCTGGCCGTCCTCCCGCAGCCTGCCGGGCACGGGATAGCCCAAATGCAGGTAGGCGGCCGCCGTGGCGCACCGTCCCCGGGGGGTGCGGGTGAGAAAGCCGATCTGCATGAGATAGGGCTCGTTCACGTCCTCAATGGTGACGGATTCCTCCCCAATGACAGCGGCCAGGGTCTCCAGCCCCACGGGCCCGCCGTTGTAGTTCTCGATGATGGCCTTGAGCATGTTCCTGTCGCTGGAGTCCAGCCCCAGCTCGTCGATCTCCATGCGGTCCAGGGCGATCTTGGCGGTGTTCAGGGTGATGACCCCGCCGCTCATCACCTCGGCAAAGTCCCGCACCCGCTTTAAGAGGCGGTTGGCAATGCGGGGCGTGCCCCGGGACCGGGAGGCGATCTCCAGGGCGGCGTCCGCCTCGATCTGGGCGTTTAAGATCCCGGCGCTGCGCATGACTATTTTGCCCAGCTCTGGGGGGGAATACAGCTCCAGCCGCAGCACCACGCCAAACCGGTCCCGCAGGGGGGCAGAGAGCTGCCCGGCCCGGGTGGTGGCCCCCACCAAGGTGAACCGGGGCAGGGGCAGGTGGTAAGAGGCCGCCATCTGCCCTTTGCCGGTGATGATATCCAGGGCAAAGTCCTCCATCGCCGGGTAGAGGATCTCCTCCACCGTGCGGGGCAGGCGGTGCACCTCGTCGATGAAGAGCACGTCCCCGGGGCTCAGGTTGGTCAGCAGGGCCGCCAGGTCCCCGGGCTTTTCAATGGCCGGGCCGCTGGTGATGCGCAGGTTGACCCCCAGCTCGCCCGCCACGATGCCGGCCAGGGTGGTCTTGCCCAGGCCCGGCGGGCCGTAGAGCAGCACATGGTCCAGAGATTCCTTCCGGCTCTTGGCCGCCTCGATGTAGATTTTCAGGTTCTCTTTGACTTTGTCCTGGCCAATATACTGGTCAAACGTGCGGGGGCGCAGGGGGTTTTCCACCGCCTGGTCCTCCGGGGTGTAGCCGGGCTCTACCATGCGGTTTTCGTAATCCCAGCCGCCCTCCAGGTCCATCTCCCCGCCATAGGGTTCCACTGGCATATTGGCTCCTCCTTTCACTTAGCTGATGGTCATTTCCCGCTGCCAAAGCTCTTCAGCGCCAGGCGGATCAATTCCTCCGGGGGCAGGGCGCTGTCCAACCGGCCCACAGCGGCGGCGGCCTCGCTGGCCGAATACCCCAAGGTGACCAGGGCCCCCACCGCCTGAGAGGCGTTCCCCGAGGCGGAGGGCCCGCCGGGCTCTGGCATTCCGGCCACAGGGGCTGCGCCGGAGAGGTCCTTCACCTTGTCCTTCAGCTCCAGCACAATGCGCTGAGCCAGCTTCTGCCCCACGCCGCTGGCCTTGGTAAAGCGCTTGGCGTCCCCGGCGGCGGCGGCCAGGGCCACGTCCTCCGGGGTGAGCTGGGAAAGGATGGCCAGCCCCACCTTGGGCCCCACGCCGCTGATCCCCGTCAGCAGCCGGAAGCAGGAGAGCTCCCCCTTGGTGGCAAAGCCGAACAGGTCCAGGGCGTCCTCCCGCACGTTGAGATAGGTGTACAGCGTCACCTTCTCCGAGAGCCGGGGCAGGCTGCGCAGTGTGTTCATAGAGGTCATGCACCGGAAGGCCACGCCCCCCACATCCACCACGGCCGCTCCCGGCTCGGTGTGGACCAAATTGCCTGTTACGCTGTAGATCATGGTGTATCCTTTCTCCACCCAAAGCACTGGGGGCTTGGCGTGTTCTGTGTTTTTCTCAAACAAGCGGCGCTGTGCCGGGGGCCAGCTTGGGACTACTTGAGATAAGAATTTGTCATGTTCACCCAAAAACCCAGTGTTTATGCGGGTTTGCGAACTTTCCAGCCTGTCACTTCCACAGGTACTGGAAGTTCACTTTAGCAAGTTGATTCGATAAATCAACCCTTCTGAACATGACAACGTGGCAACTTCGCAAAGCCGCATGTTTCCTAGCTTTTTCCGTGAAAGTGACAAATCCATTTCTCCGGCCCCTACTTGAAATAAGAAAATGAGCAAGTTTCCAATTTTCTCAGGTTTTATGCGGGTTTGCGGCCTCGCTCACATGAACGAGGCTGTTTTTTAACTCGCTCATTTCCCCATCAGCCTCGCTCACCTGAACAAGTCTGCCAGGCCGCATAAACACTGACTTTTTTGCAGACTCGCTCATTTCCCTCTCTCAAGCCCTGGGGCAACGGCTTTTGTGCTGTCCCAAGAGG
>ENA-OUPA01000727-OUPA01000727.1-human-gut-metagenome-genome-assembly--contig:-NODE-727-length-19349-cov-20.3512_pt1 | contig 19349 bp, 18 predicted proteins | sample MGYA00237939_ERZ548770 | MGnify/ENA primary metagenome ERZ548770 (study PRJEB26490, sample SAMN05356877) | human gut metagenome | biome: terrestrial biome; feature: human-associated habitat; material...
AGGTTTGGACCGATGGCACGATCAATGCGCAGGAAGCCGTTTCTCTGGCTGCCCGTGTGCTGACCGAGCACCTGAACCTGTTCGTCAACCTGTCCGATGAGGCAGCCGGCGCTGAGATCATGGTGGAGAAGACCAACGACGACAAGGAAAAGGCTCTGGAAATGACCATTGAAGAGCTGGATCTGAGCGTGCGTTCCTTCAACTGCCTGAAGCGCGCAGGCATCAACACGGTGGAAGATCTGGTCAGCAAGAGCGAGGACGAGATGATGAAGGTCCGCAACCTCGGTCGCAAGAGCCTGGAAGAAGTCATGGCAAAGCTGGACTCCCTGGGCTTCAAGCTGAACACGGATGACGAATAACTAAAATAATTAAGGAGTGAAACGGGATGCCCGGTACCAGAAAGCTCGGTAGAACCAGCGACAGCCGCAACGCTATGATGCGCGCTATGGTTACCTACCTGTTAGAGAATGGCAAGATTGAGACCACTGTCACTCGCGCCAAGGACGTTCGTTCCATGGCCGAGAAGATGATCAGCCTTGGCAAGGCAAGCGACCTGCACACCAAGCGCCAGGTTTATGCCTACATCACCAAGGAAGATGTTGCAAAGAAGCTGTTTGATGAGATCAGCCCCAAGTACGCTGACCGCAACGGCGGCTACACCCGCATCATCAAGATCGGCGCTCGCCGCGGCGACGCTGCCGAGATGGCAGTTCTGGAGCTCGTCTGATCCTGCTCTGACTGTATAAACGGTTGACAAAAGCCCTTTCCCAGCAATGGGGGAGGGCTTTTTTGTGTCCCCGGAAGAGTGGCTGGCGCAGAGACTTTTTCGCAACCACGCCACTTGGCAGAGTGGGGCTGGCGTGGTATACTGACAATAGCGTATTTTTGGCTGCGGCTGGCGGCTGCATTTTCCACGAAGGGAGGAGATCCGGTTGAAAACATTCCACCATTTCCGGCATGCACTGGCTCTGTTGTTGGCCAGTGTTCTGCTGGCGGGCTGCAATGCTCTGCCCGGAGAGAACCTGCAGGTGGAAGAGCTGCTGCGTGCCCCGCGTCTGTCCGGTGACTATGGCGCGGTGCAGACGGCCCTGAACGACTGGCTGGGCGAGAGTGCGCAGCTCAAGTACCCCATGCAGGGCGAGCTGCTGTCACCTTTTCTTTTGCAGGACCTGGACGGCGACGGCCAGCAGGATGCAGCCGTGCTGTACACCACGGCCCAGAGCACGAACGTGTGCATTGCCATTCTGCAGCGGGATGACACCGGAGCGTGGCAGGTGCGCCAGAGCGTGGAGGGTCTGGCCGATACGGTGGAGAACGTGCGGCTGGCCCAGCTCCGCGCAGGGGATGACTGCCAGCTGGTGGTGGGTTATGTGGCCGCACAGGGCGACCACTATCTGGCCGTGTATGCCTACAACGACGGGCAGCTCTCCACCATTTTGGAGCAGTCCTACGAGCAATATCTGGTGGAGGACATCACCGGCGGCGGCAGTCAGGATCTGATCCTGATGTCCACCCAGGAGGACGGCGGCGTGCAGATCGAACTGCTTACCGTGGACAAGGAAGGCGGGTTCCGGCAGGCTGCCGTCATGGGCCTTTCGGCCGACCGCTTTTCCGGCTGTGCATCGGTGGCGGCCGGTCTTGGCTCCGACCGGCGCAATTATCTGGTGCTGGACGGCTGGACGGGCATTTCCGGCAACAATCTGGCCAGTGTGCTGCTCCGTTTCGATGAGAGCACCCAGCAGATGGTGCAGGCGTCCCAGATCAGTGCCGATGAGCTGTATGAGGCATCTCTGCGCAATGTGTCCACACTGGTGAGCTGCGATCTGGACGGAGACGGCATCGTGGAGATCCCCACCCAGCCGGACGAGGCGGGCCTGCTGAACCTGAGCCAGAGCCGCCGTATGGACTTTATCGTCTGGATGGACTACACCAGCCGCAGGCCGGAAAAGAGCTTTGGCCTGCTGGATGAGGAAACGAACTGCTACATCGAGCTGCCCACCGAGTGGGAGGGCAACCTCAAACTTACCGACAGCGAACAATACGACGGCGCGGTGGAGCTGCGCACCGTGGACGAGGACCAGCCGGTCATGACGGTACGGCTGGCCCAGACTGCGGCCAGCTCTACCGGGTGGACCAAACTGGGCATTGTGGCGTCGCGCCAGATGCAGGCCCGGCTGGCCCCGGATGTGGAGATCCAGGACGCGGATTACAGCCTGTCAAACGCGTTGTATCTGCTGAATTGAAAACGGAGGAAAGACCATGGTACGAGTGCTTGTGGTGGAAGATGAAGCCAATATCCGTGAGATGATCGCACTGAACCTGCGGCTTACCGGGATGGAAGCCGTGGAGGCCGAGAGCGCCGAGGCCGCCCTGCCGCTGCTGGCCAAGAAGCCCGGCTGCGATGCGGCCATTCTGGATGTGATGCTGCCGGGCATGAACGGTTTTTCGCTCTGCGAAACGATCCGCCGCACCGACCAGAAGATCGGCATCATCATCCTCAGCGCCAAGGGGCAGGAGCAGGACAAGATCCGGGGCCTGTCCATCGGTGCCGACGATTACATGACCAAACCCTTTAGTGTGAGCGAGCTGCTGGCCCGTGTGGAGGCGCTCTGCCGCCGGGTGCACCGGGCCGAGAGTGAGGAAGAGCAGGATCCCGCCAAGGAGCTGGGCACCCTGACCAGCGGGGACTTTGTGCTGGACGAGAACCGCCGTGTGCTGCTGAAGGCCGGTCAGCCCATCGAGTTGACCCAGGTGGAATTCCAGATCATGGAGCTGTTCTTCCGCAACCCGGGCATCGCGCTGGTGCGTGAAAAGATCCTGAAGGGCGTATGGGGCGAGAACTACTTCGGCGATGTGAAGATCGTGGACGTGAACATCCGCCGCCTGCGCATGAAAGTGGAGGACGAGCCCAGCCACCCCACCCACATCATGACGGTCTGGGGTTACGGCTACCGCTGGGAAGAGTGACGGCTTTGGCAAACGCCAATATAAATGGAAAGGAGGAAAAGCAAAATGCGAAGCGGGATCACGCGGCGCTGGCTGCGGGGCAATCTGCTCATTACGGTGCTTCTGGTGCTGCTGGCTGAGGCGATGTTCCTGTACAGCTACACCCGCAGCTACTACAACAGCGTGCAGCAGACCATGTACCGGCGCTTTTCCTCGGTGACCGGTCAGCTGAAGGTCTACACTGCCGACACGGTCTACAGTGCGGCGGCCAACCGCAGCATGGCGCTGCGGCGCATGGTGGAACAGTATTCCGATAAGGACAAGTACGAATTCATGCTGCTGGACAGCTATGGCGGGGTCATTGCATCCTCCAGCGGCACCGATGCCGACGGCATCGTAAATAACCTGGACTTTGTGCAGGCGCAGGACGCCGCCGACGGGCTGGGCATGGCGGTGTACCGCACCGAGTCCGGCGAGGTGGTCATGGCGGCGTGCTATCTGGTGCCCTATGCCGCCGAGGATGTGGCCGCCCTGCGGCTGGTCACCAGCCTGACCCTGATCGAACGGCAGATCCAGAACGCCTTTTTTGCCAGTCTCGTGGTGGTGGCGGCCATCCTGATCTTTTCCATAATGTCGGGCCTGTATTTTGTGCGCAGCATCGTGGTGCCGCTGGGGCAGGTGGAGCGCATTGCCGCCGACATCGCCCGCGGCGAGTTCGACGTGCGCCTGCCGGTGAGCGGAGATGCCCGGGACGAGGTGGACCGTCTGCGCGGCACCATCAACCGGATGGCGGAAGGGCTGGAAGAGACCGAGAAGATGAAGAACGAGTTCATCAGTTCGGTCTCCCACGAGCTGCGCACGCCGCTTACTTCCATCCGGGGCTGGGTGGAGACCCTGCGCACGCTGGACGATCCCACGGATGAGAACTACCGCAAGGGGCTGGAGATCATCAACAACGAGACGGGCCGTCTGTACAACATGGTGGAGGAGCTGCTGGACTTCAGCCGCCTGCAGAACGGCCGCCTGCGCATGGAGTGCCGCCCGTTGGATCTGGTGGCGGAGCTCACCGACGCGGTGCTGTTCTGCGAGGCACGCATCCAGCGCGAAGGACTGATCCTGAGCTACACCGAGCCGGAAGAGATGATCCCGGTGTATGCCGACCCCGACCGCCTGCGGCAGGTGTTCATCAACATTCTGGACAACGCCATCAAATATTCTGCCCCCGGCGGCCGCATCACGGTCAAGCTGTGGGCAGGGGAATACAAGGCCTTTGTGGAGATCCTGGATCAGGGTCGGGGCATCCCGCCAGAAGATCTGGAAAACGTCAAGACCAAGTTCTACAAGGGCAGCAACGCCGTGCGCGGCAGCGGCATCGGTCTGGCGCTGGTGGATTCCATCATGACCGCGCTGGACGGCACCATGGACATCCAGAGCACGCTGGGCCGGGGTACGGTGGTCACCCTGGGCCTGCCGCTTTATCATAAGGCGTAAATGAGATTTTGTCACATTTCGGTGTTACAATAGAGGGAAAGTAAAAACCGTAAGGAGAACCCAATGAATCAACCCAATAAGGAACGTTTCAAGACCAGTGTGGGCGGGCAGGCCCTGATGGAAGGCATCATGATGCGCGGCCCCAAGCTCATCTGCTGCGCCGTGCGCAAGCCGGACGGCACCATCGAGACCAAGACCGAGCCCACGCCTACCCATGGCATCTGGACAAAGATCCCGCTGGTGCGGGGAGCGATTTCCATGATCGAAAGCCTGATCATGGGTTACCGCTATATGATGTACTCGGCCCAGGTCAGCATGGGCGATGACTACGACCCCGAAGAGGAAGAGACCGCTTTTGAAAAGTGGGTAGGGGAGCATCTGGGCAAAAAGGCCGAGGACGCTCTGCTGGCCTGCGCAGCCGTTCTGGGCGGGCTGCTGGCCATTCTGCTGTTCACTGTGCTGCCCACCCTTATCGTGGGCGGCGTGAACCATTTTGTCACGCTGGGCCGCTGGGCCAAGGTGGTGCTGGAAGCGGTGCTCAAGGTGGGCATCTTCCTGACCTATATGGTGGGCATCTCCAAAATGAAGGAGATCCACCGGGTGTTCGAGTACCACGGGGCCGAGCACAAGACCATTGCCTGCTACGAGGCAGGCGACCCCCTCACGGTGGAGAATGTGCGCAAGTACACCCGCTTCCACCCGCGCTGCGGCACAAGCTTCCTGATCCTGGTGGTCATCGTGAGCGTATTCCTGTACAGCGTGCTGCCCTGGGGCAGCATCGGCCTGCGGGTGCTCTTCAAGCTGCTGCTGCTGCCGCTGGTCATGGGCATCAGCTATGAGCTGCTCAAGTGGTGCGGCCGGTCGGATAACTTTGCCACCCGCATCATTCGTCAGCCCGGCATCTGGGTGCAGCACCTCACAGTGTTTGAGCCGGATGACAGCATGATCGAGGTGGCCATTGCGGCCGTGACCCCGGTGCTGCCGGAAAACCCGGAGGAAGGCAAATGGTAACGGCAGGCATGACCCCGCGGGACGCGGTGCGGCAGTTGGAAGCCCGTCTGACGGCGGCCGGATGCCCGGATGCGGATTACGACGCCGCAGAACTTTTCCGGCTGGTGACCGGGCGGGATGTCCGGCTGGCAGACGCGCCCCTGACCGAAGCGCAGGCTGCCCGGCTGGAGTCCCTCTGCCTGCGCCGGGAGGCGCGGGAGCCGCTGCAGTACCTGTGCGGTCGCTGGAGCTTTCTGGACTTTGAACTGATCGTGGGGCCGGGGGTGCTCTGCCCCCGTGCGGACACCGAGGTGGTGGCCGAGGCCGCCGCGCAGACCCTTGCGGGCGTAAAAGCGCCCCGTGTGCTGGATCTGTGTGCCGGCACCGGCTGTCTGGGGCTGGGGGTCAAGCGCTTCTGCCCGGACGCGCAGGTCACCTGCGTGGAAAAAAGCCCGGAAGCCTTCCGCTACCTGGAACAGAATGTGCACACTGCCCTGCCCGGCGCAGCCCCGGCGGTGCAGGCCGTGCAGGGGGACCTGTTCACCTACTGGCAAAGCCTGCCGGAAGGGCAGCTGGACCTGATCGTGTCCAACCCGCCGTATCTGACGGCGGAGGAAATGCAGCATTTGCAGCCGGAGGTGGCGCAGGAACCGGCCATGGCACTGGAAGCAGGGGATGACGGCCTTGTATTCTACCGGGCCCTTGCGCAGCACTACCGTGACGCACTGCGCCCCGGCGGGGCACTGGTGCTGGAGATCGGCTGGCAGCAGCGGCAGGCCGTCATGGAGCTGCTGGCCGGGAATGGCTGGGCAGACATCGAATGCCGCAGGGATTACGGCGGCAACGACCGCTGCATCATTGCCCACCGGCCAAAATAATTGAAAAATAGAAACAACTTCTTGTTGTAAATTCTGGAATTTGTGTTATACTAAGAGAGAAAGTACAACACAGCCCGTTTTTGCGGGCAATGAGGATAAAGGAGCAGCACGCTATGGCAAAAAATCAGAACAACAACGTTGCCCCGGCCACCAAAAAAACCGGCGCGGAAGCCAAAAAGGATGCGCTGGCCACGGCCCTGGCCCAGATCGAAAAGCAGTTCGGCAAGGGTGCCGTGATGAAGCTGGGCGACAATACCGCCATGCAGGTGGATGCCATTTCCACCGGCAGCCTGGGGCTGGACATGGCACTGGGTGTGGGCGGTGTGCCCCGCGGCCGCATCATTGAGGTGTATGGCCCGGAATCCAGCGGTAAGACCACGCTGGCTTTGCACATTCTGGCCGAAGCCCAGAAGAAGGGCGGCGACGTAGCGTTCATCGACGTGGAGCATGCGCTGGACCCGGTGTATGCCGAGGCACTGGGCGTGGACATCAACAACCTGCTGGTCAGCCAGCCGGACACCGGTGAGCAGGCCATGGAGATCTGCGAAGCGCTGGTGCGCTCCGGTGCCATCGACGCCATCGTGGTGGACTCGGTGGCAGCCATGGTGCCCCGTGCCGAGATCGAGGGCGAGATGGGCGACAGCCATGTGGGCCTGCAGGCCCGTCTGATGAGCCAGGCCATGCGCAAGCTCACCAGCGTCATCGGCAAGACCAACACCGTGTGCGTGTTCATCAACCAGCTGCGTGAGAAAGTGGGCGTCGTGTACGGCAACCCGGAGGTGACCACCGGCGGCCGTGCCCTGAAGTATTATTCTTCGGTGCGCATCGACATCCGCCGCGTGGAGGGCCTGAAGGATTCTTCCGGCCAGTTCATTGGCAACCACACCCGCGCCAAGATCGTGAAGAACAAGGTGGCCCCGCCGTTCCGTGAGGCAGAGTTTGACATCATGTTCGGCGAGGGCATCTCCAAGGTGGGCGAGCTGCTGGACCTGGGCGTCAAGCTGGGCATCGTGCAGAAGAGCGGTGCATGGTTCAATTACGGCGACATGCGCCTGGGGCAGGGCCGTGACAACTCCAAGCAGTTCCTGAAGGACAACCCGGAGATCGCCAACGACATCGAGGGCCAGATCCGCGCCAATGCGGACAAGCTCTATGCTTCCCGCCGCTCGTCCGGCCGTGCTGCTGCCGCCGACAAGGCCGAGGAAGCTGCCGCACCTGCCGAGGGCACCAAGGAGCCGGTGGTCAAGGCTCCGGCCCGCAGCAGTGAGAGCGAGCTGGACATCATGGTGGAGGACTAAATGCCCTTTTACCGTAAGAGTTACCGCCCGCGCCGGGGCGGGGAAGAACCGGAAAAATGTGCCGACCCGGCCAAGGCCCGCGCCCGTGCGCTGGATGCCCTTTCGGCTCGGGAGATGACCAGCACCCAGCTGTATGAGCGGCTGTGCGCCCGCTTCACCGAGCAGGCGGCGGCCGCCGCCGTGGCCGAGATGGTGGAGCTGGATTACGTCAACGACGACCGCTACGCGGAGACACGCGCCCACGGCCTGCTGATGGCCCGCAAGAGCCGCCGGGCTGCGGCCCAGAACCTGCGCCAGAAGGGCCTGAACAGCCAGCAGATCGAACAGGCACTGGAAACCGTATACGCCCCGGATGAAAACGGCGAGAGCCCGGAGCTGGAAGCTGCCGCCGCGCTGGTGGTCAGCCGCTACCGCAAGAAGCTGGCCGACGGCCGCCGCGACCTTGTGGTGGCAGCATTGCAGCGCCGGGGGTTTGCCTATGCGGTCATCAAGGAGGCCATCCGGCGGACGGAAGAAGAGTTATAGAAAGAGAGTATTATCCCCTATGAAAATTGCGTGTATTTCCCTTGGCTGCCCGAAAAATCAGGTGGATCTGGATGTGATGGTGCACATCCTGCTGTCGGCCGGTCATGAGACGGTGGCCGACCTGGCGGAGGCCGATGTCATCCTTGTGAACACCTGCGGTTTCATCGAGAGCGCCAAGACCGAAGCCATCGAGAACATTCTGGAAGCCTGCTCCTACAAGCAGCAGAACCCGGACCTGAAGGTCATCGTGACCGGCTGCCTGGCCGAGCGCTACCGCAGCCAGATCGAGGAAGAGATCCCCGAGGTGGATGCCGTGGTGGGCTGCGCCTCCAACAAGGCCATTGACACCATCGTGGAGCGGCTGTTCCACGGCGAGGACCATCTGGAGAGCTACGGTGCCAAGAAGGACTTCCCGCTGGGCGGCAAGCGCGTCATCGGCACGCCGGCCCACTATGCGTACTTAAAGATCGCCGAGGGCTGCAACAACCGCTGCCACTACTGCGCCATTCCGGGCATCCGCGGCCCGCTGCACAGCCGTGATATGGCCGACTGCGTGGCCGAGGCCCGCTGGCTGGCCGGTGAGGGCGTGAAGGAGCTGATCGTGGTGGCGCAGGATCCCACCGCCTACGGCGAGGACTGGGGCAAGCCCGGCAGCATCTGTGAGCTGCTGGACAAGCTGAACAAGGTGCCGGGGCTGGAATGGATCCGCATCATGTACGCCTACCCGGAGCGCATCACCGACGAGTTCATTGCCGCCATGAAGCGCAACGAGAAGGTGGTGCCCTACCTCGATCTGCCCATCCAGCACTGCAACGACACCATCCTCAAGAACATGAACCGCCGCTCCACCCGCGCGGAGCTGCTGGAGGTCATTGGCAAGCTGCGCCGCGAGATCCCCGGCATCACCCTGCGCACCACCCTGATCGCAGGCTTCCCCGGCGAGACCGAGGAGCAGTTCGAGGACCTGTGCAACTTCGTCAAGGAAGTGCAGTTCGACCGTCTGGGCTGCTTTGCCTACTCGGCCGAGGAAAATACCGTGGCAGCACGGATGGACGGACAGATCGAGCAGGAGGTCAAGGACAAGCGCGCCGAGCTGGTGATGCAGATCCAGACCGGCATCATGGCCCAGAAGCAGGCCGAAAAGGTGGGCCAGACTGTGCGCGTGCTCTGCGACGGCATTGACGAAGAGAGCGGCCTGTATCTGTGCCGCACCACCGGCGATGCTCCGGAGGTGGACGGCAACGTGTGCGTGTCCAGCGAAGAGCCGCTGTATCCCGGCCAGTTCTATGATGTGCTGGTGGACGACAGCGATCTTTACGATCTGTATGGTACAGTCGTAAAATAACGTATTGGAGGATAAAACCTATGAATCTGCCCAATAAACTTACCCTGACCCGCATTGTGCTGGTGCCGGTGTTCATGATCTTTGTGTCCCTCACCAGTCTGGACGCGGTGGCCAACGGCACCTTCCAGCCGCTGTATTACCTGCTGGCCGGCATTGTTTTTGCAGCGGCCAGCTTCACCGACTTTCTGGACGGTCATCTGGCCCGCAAGTGGAACATGGTCACCGACTTTGGCAAGTTTGCCGACCCGCTGGCCGACAAGCTGCTGACCACTGTGGCCTTCATCTACATGATGCGGGACGGCGTGTGCAGCCCCGTGGTGCTGTGCATCATTCTGGCCCGTGAGTTCGCGGTGTCCGGCCTGCGCATGGTGGCGGCCGGTGCCAAGGACGGCAAGGTGATCGCTGCCAACATGTGGGGCAAGGTCAAGACCGTGCTGCAGATGCTGAGCATCATCTTCTACTTCTTCGGCACGGCACTGTGCTGGAACGGCACGCTGGAAAGCATCACGGTGGTGGTGCTGGTGTCCATCCTGCTGTGCTGGCTGGTGGCCATCGTCACGGCCGTGTCCGGTATCAAGTACCTGTGGGACAACCGCGGCTTTATCAACACTGCAAAATAAAAATGTGGAAAACCCTCTCCCGCCCCCGGCAAAGGCCGGAAGGGAGAGGGCTTTTTTGTTTACCGAGAGGAAATTTTTATGAAAAAATTCCTGGATGCCTGCCGCCGTCTGCTCTCCATAGCGCTCAATCTGTTCGTGGTGTGCATGGAGCCCATCGCCCTGCCGCTGAGCTGGGAGATGGGCCAGGCCCAGATCTTTACCTTCTACACCGAGGACTCCAACATCTTTGCGGCGGTGGTGTGCGCCATGGTGGCGGTGTGCCAGCTGTGGTGCATCTTCACCGGCGGAGAGCTGCCCCGCTGGCTCAAGCGGCTCAAGTTCATGGCCACCAGCTGCCTGCTGCTCACCTTCCTGACGGTGGTGCTGGTGCTGGCCCCCATGAACGGCGAGGGCGGGCTGTACATGCTGCTGTGCACCAGCAGCATGCTGTACCACCACCTGCTCAACCCCATGGCAGCGCTCCTCTCCTACCTGCTGCTGGAGCGGGAACCCCACCTGCCGCGCAGCGATGTGCGCTGGGCGCTGCTGCCCACGCTGGCATATGCGGCGGTCATCCTGCCGCTGAACATCCTGCGGGTCATCGTGGGGCCGTACCCCTTCTTTGAGGTGTACCACCAGCCGGTGTATGTTTCCGTCCTGTGGGCCGTGGGCCTGCTGGGGGTGAACTACCTGTATGCCTGGCTGCTGTGGCATCTGGGCGGCGGCAGGCCCCGCAGCGCACGCTGACCGCAAAAAAGCAGCTGTACCGCTTGGTACAGCTGCTTTTTTCAGGTACAGGAGTTGCGGGATCAGGCATTGATCTCCGGGAAGCCCTCCAGCTTGGAGGTGCAGTGCGGGCAGCGCACAGCCTTGATGGGGATCTCGGTCTGGCAGTAGGGGCACACCTTGGTGGTGGGCTCTGCCGGTGCGGCGGGAGCTGCCGGCTTCTTGTGCAGGCCGTTGATGAACTTGATCACCACAAACAGCACAAAGGCCACGATGAGGAAGTTGATGACCGAGTTGACGAATTCGCCGATCTTGATGCTGGAACCGCCCAGGCTGATCACGACATCCGAGAAATCTGCCTTGAAGAACAGGCCGATCAGCGGGTTGATGACGTCATCCACCAGAGCCGTGACGATGGCCGTGAACGCACCGCCGACGACCACGCCGACTGCCATATCCAGCACATTGCCGCGCATGGCAAAGGCCTTGAATTCCTCAAAGAATTTCTTGATCCCTTTGATCTCTTTTTCTGGCATAAGAACGATCGCTCCTTTTCAAATTCTCCCTGTGTGTGCGGGAAATTTTCTTTGCCTTTATCATACTGGATTTGCAGGCATTTTGCAAGGGCTGGGGGGCAGTTTTGGCAGGGTGTAAAAAAGCGGGGCCTGCCAGCGCAGGCCCCGCTTGATGCATGAGGGAAAATCAGAACTTGAACAGGTTCACAATGCGCTGCCACAGGCGGGTGAACACATTGCCTTCCTTCACAGTCTCGGTCTCGGCGGCGGTGGTGTCCGCAGCAGCCACGGTCTCAGCGGTCTTGTACACAAACTTCACGCTGCCGTCGGCACCGTCCGGTGCACCGGCAAAGCTGTTGTAGCCTTCCAGACGGTCGGCCATGGCATCCAGCACGGTCTTGAGGTCGTGCAGCTGGTCAGCGTCCAGAGCGCCGGTCAGCTTGGAGATGCCCTCATCGTTGAACTGGTTCAGGCCGTCGTTCAGCTGCACGGTGCCGTCACTCAGCTGGCCTGCGCCGTTGTTCAGGGTGTTCACGCCATCGTACAGGGTCTGGGTGCCGGCGGCCAGCTGGGCGCTGCCGTCCTTGGCAGAGTGGGCACCGTCCGCAGCAGACTGCACACCGGCGGTATACTGGTTCACACTGGAGACGAACACCTGGATCTGGGACAGGCTGGTCTTGAGGGCGGCGACATCGGCCATATCCTGGCTGTTCTTCACCTGATACACCAGTTCTTCGTGGGCGGTGTTCTTGGCGTCCTCGCTGGTCAGCAGCTGGACCAGACCGGTGATCATGGAGGGGTCATAGCTCTGCATCCGTTTCAGAGCCGCTTCCAGGTCGTGGTTGGTCTTGGTGGCAGCCAGGTACAGGGCCAGATCCAGCTCGCTGTCCTTGAAACTGGGCTCCTGCTCCCACACGGTGCGCACGATCTTGCGGCGGCCGGCGGCCAGGGTCTTGTCGTTCATGGTCAGGATGTTGTCGATGACGGAAGCATAGTCGCTCCAGGTCATGTCGTTGTCGATCAGGCCGCCCTCTTTCAGGGTCTTGTTGGCGGAAGCCAGCACGCCGTCAGCCACCTGCTGTGCAGCGGAATTCAGAGCGGCGTTGTTGGAGGTCAGGGTGTCCAGACCGTCGGTCAGCTGGCCCAGACCATTGTCCAGAGCGGCTGCACCGCTGTTCAGGGTGTTGGCACCGTCCAGCAGGGCCAGCACACCGTCGGCCAGCTGGGCCGTGCCGTCCACCAGCTGGGAAGCGCCGTCCATCAGCTGGCTCATGGCGTCGTTCAGCTGGGTCATACCGTCGGTCAGCTCATTGATGCTGCTCAGGTCGAACACATTGTCGGTGCCCAGAGCCTCGGTGCTGGTGGCGCAGGCCACCATGATCTGCGGGCAGGTCAGCTCGGTCACATCGGCTTCCACGGTCACAGTGTCCTGCAGATAATCCTCGATGCTGTTCACTTCATCGGGCAGCAGGCCGGACAGGGAGTCCTTGACGCCGGGCAGGGTGACAAAGGCGGCTACGTTGCTCTTGGCGGCGCTCTCCACCACGCCGTGCTCTGCGGTCACGTTGGAGGCATCGCTGCCCAGGATCACGCCCACGGCGGTGATCAGCGGGGTGACGATGCTGCGGGTCTGGCCGTTCACCTCCACGGTGCCGGTCTCGTTGTTCTTCAGGCTCACGGTCACGGTCAGGTGGCCGCTCTTGCCGATCAGGTCCTCCAGGGCGGCTTCCTGGCCGTCCAGAGCGTAGGTGACCTTCACATCCATGGGCAGGGTCTTGTCAGTGCTGCCCTTGTAGTACACGTCGGTGTCATCGGTGTTCCACACCAGCTCGTCGCCGTTCTGGGTGAACTCGGCGCTGCTCTCGGTGTTCTGGATGTCGGTCAGGGTGGACTTGTCGGTCACGGAGGACAGGCCGCCTGCGTTGTACAGGTGCTCGCTGACGGTGGTGCTCTTGAGGGAGCCGTCGCCGTTCATCACAGCGTACACGGTCTCATCTTTGGAAAAGCTGCTGCCGGCGGCAAAAGCAGGCACAGCGCAGCTGGCGGCGAGGGTCAGGGCCAGCGCCGCACTGGCGATACGAAGCGATTTTTTCATGGCAGATTACTCCTTTTCAGATTTCTTGGCGTTGGCGGATTCCGGCACCATCCACTTGAGGGTGGTGTGGCGGATGATCCAGTCGCACAGCATCAGGGCGGCAGGCAGAACGACCAGAATGACGGCCATACTGATCAGTGCGCCTCGGGAGATCAGCAGGCAGATGCTCTTCAGCAGCTCCATCTTACTGATGGCAGCCACGCCGACGGTGGCGGCAAAGAAGGTAAGGCCGCTGGTCAGGATGGACTGGCTGCAATGTTCCAGAGACTGCTGGGCGGCTTCCTTCGGGGTGCGGCCAAAGGCACGCTCCTCATGGTAACGGGTGGTCATCAGGATGGAGTAGTCCACCGTAGCACCCAGCTGGATGGTGCCGATGACGATGCTGGCAATGAACGGCAGCTCGGTGCCGGTAAAGTAGGGGATGCCCATGTTGATGGCAATGGCGGCCTCGATGCTGGCAACCAGCAGCACGGGGATGGAAATGCTCTTGAAGGAGATGGCGATGATGGCCAGAACCGCCAGGATGGACCAGACGTTGACGTTCTTGAAGTCCACATCCGCGACCTCGATCAGGTCCTTGGTCATGGCACCCTCACCGGTGATAACGCCCTCCGGGTCCACCGCCTTGATCAGGCGGATCATCTGGTCCAGCTGGTCGTTGATGGCGTCGGTGCCGGTCTTGTAGGAGCTGTTGGCCAAAATCAGCTTGTAGCCGCCGGACTGCAGGATCTCCAGGACGCTGTCCGGCACCAGAGAGGTGTCGAAGCCGGGGCCGGTGATGGAATCCAGGCTCACCACCTGGGTGATGCCGTCCACGTCGTTGATCTCGTCGCACAGGTCGCTCACCTGGGTGGCGGTCAGGTCGTCATGGACCAGGATAAAGTGGCTGGTGGTCATGCCGAAGTCCTCCCCCAGCTTGTTGGTGCCCACGATGCCCACCAGGTCCTGGGGCAGGGAGTCGAACAGGGTGTAGTACACTTCGGTCTTACTCTGGGCCACGATAAAGGGGACCAGGACCAGGATAAAGATTGCTACGATAGGAGCAGCGTGGGACGATACAAAGTAGCTGAGCTTGGTGAGCTTGGGGATGATGGTGCGGTGCTTGTACTTTTCCACCAGCCGGTCAAAGGAAAGGATCAGAGCCGGCAGGACCACCACCGTGCAGATGACGCCCAGCGCCACGCCCTTGGCCATGACGATGCCGATGTCGCGGCCCAGGGTCAGGCGCATGGCGCACAGCGCCAGGAAGCCGGCGATGGTGGTCAGGCTGGAAGCGGAAATGGAGGTCATGGTCTTGCAGATGGCACTGACCATGGCTTCTTCATTATTAGAGCGCAGCTCTTTTTCTTCCTGATAGCGGTGCAGCAGGAAGATGGAGAAGTCCATCGTAACGCCCAGCTGCAGCACGGTGGCCAGTGCTTCGGTGATGTAGCTGATCTGGCCCAGGAAGATGTTGGTGCCGAAGTTGTACGCGATGGGGAACAGCAGGCCCAGCATGAACAGCAGCGGGGTGATGGTGCTTTCCAGCGAGAGGAACAGCACCAGCAGGCTGGCACCCACGGCGATCAGGATGTAGAGCGGCATTTCCTGGTTGACCAGTGCTTTGGTGTCCTGCAGGATGACGCTCATGCCGCCGAAGAAGCAGTCCTTGCGCAGCAGCTTTTCAATCTGGCTGACGGCGTTCATCGTCTCGTCGCTGGCGCTGGGTGCGTCGAAGCGGACGATGAGCATGGTGGAATCGTTCTTGCCGAACATGAACTGCTGCACGTCGGCGGGCAGCATCTCGGTGGGGATGCTGGGATCGATCACATCGCTGAGCCAGAAGGTCTGGGTGACACCGGGCACAGCCTCGATGTCCTTCTTCATGGCAATGAGTTCGTTGGTCGGCAGGCCTTCCACCGTGATCATGCCGGTGGACGCCAGATGGAAGTCATCCTCGAGGGCTACCTCGCCGATCATGGAGTCCAGATCCTGCGGCAGGTAGGTGAGGATGTCATAGTTGATGCGGGTGGCAACTGCGCCGATCGCGGAAGGAATCAACAGCAGGAACGCTACTGTCAGGATCAGCTTCCGGAAGCGCACAATGCCCTGTGCGATCTTTTTCATGAGTACCCTCCAGAGTCAGAAATGGATAAGAATCTTAGTAAAATGACCAGTGGTCATTTCCAAGCAAACACTATTATAACCAGGACAAACCGGGTGTCAAGCACAAAAATGACCAAAAGTCAGTTTTTTTATCACAGGCCGGCGATTGTATAAGAAAACGCTCTTGCACAATTGCGGCAGGACTGCTAAAATGATTGAGACAACCAACAAGGGCAACGTATGAACGTGAGAAAAAGAGAGAAAAGAGGAATCGACCCAGAGCATGAGTACCGTGGAAGGCAAAAAACAGGAAAAGCGCCGGGCCCTGCTGGATGCAGCCTACGAGCTGTTTCTGGAGCGCGGCACCGCCAAAACCAGCGTGGAGGACATCACCTCCCGGGCCAAGGTGGCCAAAGGCACTTTTTACCTGTATTTTCAGGACAAAGGTGCGGTGATGCAGGCCCTGCTGGGGCGGGTGAGCTACCAGCTGCTGAACAATGCGTGCGAGGCTGTGGAGCGGCAGACCGGCCTTGAGACGTTCCCGGACAAGATGGTGGCCGTGATCGACCATATTATCGAAGCACTGCGGCGGGACACGGTGGTGCTCAAATTCCTGGAGCGCAACTTCGTGTGGCCGGGGCTGGACCAGATCGAGGCCAGCCGCGACGCCGAGCCGCTGATGCGCAAGCTGCTCAACGCGGTGCTGGCCAGCCCGGAAATGGCCGGCCGCACCGAGCGGGAGGTCTATCAACGCATCACGGCGCTGGGCAGCATGTGCATGTCGGTGTGCTACTCCAGCATTCTGGAGGGCAAGCCGGACAACATCGACAGCATGAAACCGGTGCTGTACGACATCATCCGCAAGGCACTGTAAGAAATTTTCAGAGAAAATTGCAAAAAGCCTTGCAATTCGTGCAAAGCTGTGGTAAACTATCCAAGTCGATATGACGTATGGACGGTTAGCTCAGCTGGTAGAGCATCTGCTTGACGTGCAGGAGGTCACAGGTTCGAGTCCTGTACCGTCCACCATACAGTTCGTACCCGAACCCAATTCTTTACGAAAAAGGGTTCGGGTACGTTTTTTTGTTTACAGGAGGTTCTGCGAAAGGACTACTCGGAACAGTAAACGAGCAAAGGCAGGGTATCACCATGACGGTGGTATCCTGCCTTTTGCTTTGCGGAATCAAGTTCGCTTTGTGCGAACTTGGTCGTCATATCAGGGATGTTCTTTCATTGGCGGGTATGGTATACTCGGCTTAATAAACTGGAATGAAGTGGTGCACCACATGAAAGACGTACATTGTATAGAATTCCATCCAGGCAGCAGAGAAGAGCGCATCCCGGAGCTTGCAAAGGACTTTCCATATACTGCCTCAAGAGCCACGTTGGATCGCTACATCGGCAGCACTGTGCCATGGCACTGGCATCAGGCGGTAGAGCTTTTCTACATGGAAAGCGGCTGCGTTGAATACACCACACCAGGTGGAAAACTTGTATTCCCGGCGGGAAGCGGTGGTTTTGTCAATTCCAACGTACTTCACACCACAAGGGCGATTTCTCAGACGGAAGAGAACGTGCAGCTTCTTCATATTTTCGATGTTTCTCTGCTGGCAGGGGAACGAGGAAGCCGAATCGAGCAAAAATACATTCTGCCCATTACATCCGACCCACAACTTGAGATCCTTCCTCTTTTACCGGATCATGCGGCAGGGCGAGAAATCCTGAAACGACTCAAAGAATCTTTTTGTTTGTCTTGTGATACATTCGGGTATGAGTTGAAACTGCGAGAGATCCTGACCGAGCTATGGTTAATGCTTGTGGAGCAATCGCATTCTGTAAGCTCTTCCAATCGGAACTCTGCCGGAGGCAACGATAAAATAAAGCTGATGTTGATTTATATCCATGAGCACTACCCGGAAAACCTCTCAGTCAAGGAGTTGGCAGCAGCAGCCTACACAAGTGAACGAGAGTGCTATCGCATTTTTCGTGAACACCTTCATACGACCCCGATTGCTTACCTGACCGCATACCGCATTCAGATCGCCTGCCAGATGTTGGCGGAAAGCAAGGCTTCTATTACAGAGGTCGGGACTGCTTGCGGTATGGGAAATTCAAGCTATTTCGGAAAAGTTTTTCGGGAGGTTGTCGGCTGCACGCCACGTCAGTACCGATACGAACGGCAGAATAACAACACCATCTGACAGTATCAAGATATTATTTTTAGGCTGTAGGCGTTATAATGATAGTAGCAGAAGTGCACGATCCGTAAGTGCATATCATATTTGAAAACCTTTGATCTTCGGATGCGTTTTGCTATGAGAGAAAGGACGGTCCCCTTGGAGCTGAATTGCAATACAGCAGAAGCCGCTCTGGCTTGGGCAGGGCAGCAGAATCCCGGAAATTGGATCGGACATTCCCGTTTTGCAGCCCTTGCCTGTAAAAATATAGCAGCCAAATGCAACGATATGGATGCAGATCAGGCATACTGCTTCGGGCTGCTGCATGATATCGGGCGTTATGCAGGGGTAAGTTCTGAACGTCATTTGATCGACGGATACCGTTTCTGTATGGAACGAGGATGGAAAAAGGCTGGACAGATCTGTATTTCTCATGCTTTTATGATCCAGGACATCCACACTTCTATCGGAACCTTTGATGTTTCAAAAGAAGATTTCCGTTTTATGGAAAAATTCATTCAAACCGCTGTCTATGATGATTACGACCGTTTGGTACAGCTATGCGATGCCTTGGCGCTGCCCACCGGATTTTGTCTTTTGGAAAAACGTTTTGTAGATGTAACGCTTCGGTACGGTGTCCATCCGGCAACGATAGACCGATGGAAGAAAACGCTTGAGCTAAAAAATCTGTTTGAAAAACGAATCGGAGGATCGGTTTATACCCTGCTCCCCGGCGTTCTGGAAAATAGTTTTTCGCTGGAGGTAACCGTATGATAAAAATCGCTTTTTTTGATGTAGACGGAACTTTGCTCAAGTTGGGCAGTAAGGGGCCGTCATTCCAAACCGTACAGACCTTACAGCAGTTGCAGGCAAAAGGGATCTTACTGTGCATGGCGACAGGCAGAGGCTACCTCTCCGTCCCACATTTTGAAGGCGTTGATTTTGATCTCTGGCTGACCTTCAACGGCTCTTATGTCCGTAGCAAGGATGCAGTGATCTCGAAGAACCCACTGGACGCTGACGACAAGCGCAGAATTTTGCATAATCTGAAGCAGATGCACCGGGCGGCTGCCATCAGCAACGAACACTTTATCGTGACAAATGGGACAGACCCGGACTTGGAGCAGTATTTTTCCTTCGGCAACGAGAAGCTGGTGATCTCCGAGCATTTCGACAAGCTCTGTGAGGAGGATATCTATCAGATCATGTGTTCCTGCAGCCCTCCTGAATACGAACGCATCCTGTTGGGAACCCACGCCACACAGATAACCGCATGGTGGGACAAGGCAGTGGACATCATTCCGCTGTCCTGCGGAAAGGGAAATGCTGTAAGAGCTGTTTTGGCGCATTACGGCTTTTCAAAAGCAGAAGCTATTGCCTTTGGGGATGGCCGAAACGACATTGAAATGCTGGAAGCAGTCGGCACAGGCGTTGCCATGGGAAACGCCCTCGATGAGGTCAAGGCAAGGGCAACAGATTGCTGCCGTTCTGTGGATGAGGAAGGCATCTATCATTATTGCCTTGAAAAACACCTCATCTAAAGGTTCGACTGCTGTGGACAATGCTCCACCACATCCCCAGACCATTCGGTCTGGGGATTTTTTGTGGTGGAGCATTGTCCACGGCACTCGAACCCAACACTTCCTCACGGGTGACCGTTTTGGCATCATCCGTGAAGT
>ENA-OUPA01000731-OUPA01000731.1-human-gut-metagenome-genome-assembly--contig:-NODE-731-length-19221-cov-61.0897_pt1 | contig 19221 bp, 15 predicted proteins | sample MGYA00237939_ERZ548770 | MGnify/ENA primary metagenome ERZ548770 (study PRJEB26490, sample SAMN05356877) | human gut metagenome | biome: terrestrial biome; feature: human-associated habitat; material...
AAAGGGAAGAGGCGGGGCATGCCCCGCCTCTTACACCACATCTCTGCGCGCTACCGCCAGCGCCGCGGTTTCGCCCTTTCTGCGCCGAAGCGATACACTGTTATCGTTTGATTTCTTCGCTCAAGGAGGATGCGCATGCCGTGCACAACGATTTTGGTTGGTAAGAACGCGAGCTACGACGGGTCGACGTTGGTTGCCCGCAACGAGGACTCGTCCAACGGGGTGTTTGAGCCCAAGCGTATGCGCGTGGTGCATCCCGACGAGCAGCCGCGCGTCTACACGAGCGTCCTGAGTCACCTGACCGTTGAACTGCCCGATAACCCCATGCGCTACACGAGCGTCCCCGATGTTGTCCCGGGCCACGGCATCTGGGCCGAGGCCGGTTTCAACGAGCTCAATGTGGGCATGTCCGCAACCGAGACGCTCACCACCAACGAGCGCGTTCGCGGCGCCGACCCGCTCGTCGACTACGTGCCCGCCAAGGGCAACGAGGACGAGGACGGCTATGTTCCGGCGCAGCCCGGCGGTCTGGGCGAGGAGGACATGGTGACCCTGGTGCTGCCATATGCCAAATCCGCCCGCGACGGCGTACGCATTCTGGGTGACCTGCTCGAGCGCTATGGCACCTACGAGAACAACGGCATCGCCTTTAGCGACGTGGACGAGATCTGGTGGCTCGAGACCATCGGCGGTCACCACTGGATCGCCAAGCGCGTGCCCGATGACGCCTATGTGACCATGCCCAACCAGCTGGGTATCGACAGCTTTGACCTGGATGACGCCGAGGGCGCCCAGGCCGATCACATGTGCTCCGCCGACCTGCGCGCTTGGATGGCCGAGTGGCATCTGGACTTGACGCTGGGCGTTGAGGGCGACGGTCCGGCCGCGGTCTTTAACCCGCGCGAGGCCTTTGGCTCGCACAGCGACAGCGACCACGTCTACAACACGCCGCGCGCGTGGTACATGCAGCGCTGTCTCAACCCCAGCGACGTGTGGGATGGCCCCGACGCCGACTACACGCCCGAGAGCGACGATATCCCCTGGAGCCGCGTGCCCGAGCGCAAGGTGACCATCGAGGACATCAAGTACGTACTCTCGAGCCACTACCAGGGCACGGAGTACGATTGCTACGGTAGCAAGGGCACGCCCGCTACGCGTGGCGCCTATCGCCCCATCGGCATCAACCGCAACAGCCAGCTCGCCGTGTTGCAGCTGCGTCCCTATGCGCAGCCGGCCTATCGCGCCGTGCAGTGGATGGCGTTTGGCTCCAACTCGTTTAACGCGCTGGTTCCGCTGTACGCCAACGTCGAGACCATGCCCGAGTACTATGCCGACACGCAGGCTCGCGTGACGTCCGAAAACTTCTACTGGGCCAACCGCCTGATCGGCGCGCTGGCTGACGTCCGCTTCCATGAGTGCGGTCGCGCGGTCGAGGATTATCAGGAGAAGGTCGGTGGCATGGGCCACAAGCAGATCCATGACATCGACGCTGCCGTAGCCGTTCTGCCCGAGGCCGAAGTGCCTGCCGAGCTTGCACGCGCCAATGAGGCCTTTGCCGAGCGTGTTCGCGTGGAGACCGATGCTCTACTGGGCAAGGTGCTCTACACCACGAGCTGCGCCATGAAGAACTCTTTCGCGATGAACGACAACGTGAGGTAGGGATTTCCCGTCAATCGAATAGCGCTAAAACGCTTTGTCGCTTTCGCTCAATCTTGGGTACAAGAACGCCAATGCAGTTGTTTGTGATTGGAGACAACCATGGTTATGAAACTCGATCAGCTTGTTAACGGCGCCATTAACGTGGGCTTTGGCGCTGCCGCCGTTGCTGTCGAAGGCGGCAAGAAGGTCCTCGACGACCTTAACACCAAGGGCGAGCAGGTCCGCAAGGACACCGCCACCCCCGATATCGCCCGCAGTGTGTCCGACATGTTCGAGCAGGCCGGCGGTACCATCTCCGATCTGACCGAGCGCTTGGGCATGCAGGGCGAGACCGCGGCCCAGCGCGTGCTCGACGAGCTCATCCTTGCCCGCGTCCGCGTTATGACCGCCCCCGAGCGCACGGCTTTCCTGGCCCATGTGCGCGACATCGTCGATTCGGTCGAGGACAACGTGACCTCGGTGCCCGTCGAGTCCGTTGAGCCCGACGATGCGAAGGATACCGAAGAGGCCGAGTAGCAGCGCAGATGGCAGATTCCACCACCGATTACAACAATCTAGATCCCTTGGGTGACGAGGCGGCGGTTGTCGATGAGGTCGATGCCGTCGTCTCGGGCGCTCGCAAGAAGCCGCGCGCTGTCGATATGGTCCCCGAGGAGCCCGACGCGATGGCGCCGGACGAGGAATACCAGCTCACGCCGGCGGGTCGCCGCGAGCGCATCGGACAGATTGTTCGCCTGGTCAAAAAGTACCGCGTGTGGGATAACCTCACGCCGGTTCGTTTGCGCCGCCTGCTCGAGGAACTCGGCCCCATGTTCGTCAAGATGGGGCAGATTCTGGCCAACCGGTCCGAGATTCTGCCGCAACGCTTTTGCGACGAGCTGCGTCGTCTGCGCTCCGACGTGGAGCCCGTACCGTACGAGGTCGTACTCAGTTGTCTGGAAGAAGAATACGGCCTGCGCCTGGGGGAGATGTTCGATGCGATCGACCCCAATCCGCTTGGTAGCGCATCGCTCGCGCAGGTGCACCGCGCTCGTCTGGTGACGGGCGAGGACGTGGCCGTCAAGGTGCAGCGCCCCGGTGCGCAGCAGGTTATGGCGCAGGACATCGATATCATCCGCTCGGTGGTGCGTATCGTTTCCAAGTTCGTCAACACCGATCAATTCGTTGACCTGCACGGCGTAGTCGAGGAGTTGTGGACCTCGTTTCGCGAGGAGACCAACTTTTTGGCCGAGGCCAAAAACCTCAACGACTTCTACGAGTTCCATAAGAGCGTTCATGGCGTGACGTGCCCTAAATCCTATCTGGACCTATGCACCGAGCACGTGGTGGTCATGGATTACGTCGACGGCATTTCGATCGCCGATCCTGAACGCTTGGTGGCCGAGGGCTATGACTTGGAAAAGATCGGTGCCGCGATCGTCGAGGACTACTCGACGCAGGTGCTCGACGACGGCTTTTTCCATGCCGACCCGCATGCGGGAAACATCATTCTCAAGGACGGTATCGTTTACTTTATCGACTTGGGCATGGTCGGACGCATGTCGAGTCACGATCGCGGTATCGTAAAGGACATGATTTTCGCCGTGGCCGAGGGTGACGTTCCCAAGCTCAAGGATTCGCTCATGCGCTTCGCCGTGACGCGTGGCGATTCGGCCGAGCTCGATCATTCAGCGTTTTTGTCCGACCTTGACTTTATCGTGGCTGACTTTGCGGGCCTTGACCTGAAGGATCTTGATATCGGCGAGTTTTTGACCTCGCTGTTAAACCTGGCGCGCAAAAACGATGTTGAGCTGCCGAGCGTGGTGACGATGTTCGCGCGCGGCATGGTGACGCTCGAGGGTTTGCTGACCGAGTACATGCCCAACGTCAACATGATCCAGATCATCCAAACGCACATTAAAAACGAGAAAAGCACCTATGCGCGTGTGCGCGATATGGGGCGCGATCTTGCCGCGAGCAGCTATCGCGCGGCGAAGGGCTCACTCGAGGCGGCTGAGTACCTGGGGCTGGCTTCGCGCATGCTTACGCGCGGCCAGCTTAAGGTGAACACGCAGATCATGAGCAGCGATAAGGCACTGCGACAGCTGGGCGGAATTATCGACCGCATGTCGATGGCTATCGTTATCGCCGGCCTGTTTATCGGTTCGTCGGTGGTGTACTACGCACGCATCGAGCCGGTTGTGTTTGGTATCCCGGTCATTGGCTTTATGGGCTACGTGAGCGCGCTGGTGCTGGCGCTTATGCTGGGCCGCAATATCTGGCTCAACAGCCACGGCGGCAAACACTAGAGGCTGCGACCGTCACCGCATTTTCCTATCGCAAACAATAGCTTTTACCTTGGGCTTCGCCTGTGTGCGGGGCCCTTTTGCGTGATACCATTTTGACGATAATAATCGATGGCCTAGATGGTGGTGCGGAGACGCACGAACGCGCGGTTTTCCTGCGCGTTTGGGAGAATCGGGGTGCAAGTCCCCGGCTGTACCAGTAACCGTAATTCCTCTTGGCTCGGGATGTTCGCGTCGCAGATCGGACGACGCGCCTGAGCCGTTAAGGTTAAGTCGGATCGCCTCCCATCTTGCATGCGGCTGCGGCGTATGCCGCCGGTGTGCATAGGGCTCTGGAGGGAAGGGGGACCCCGATGGGGGAACTCGAGCGTAACATGCGCGATGACGTGGGGCAGCCGCTGGGCAATGCTCCAAGTACAGACAATGGGGGACAAATGGATATGTTTGAGGACGAGCGCGAGCGCGCCTCGCTGCATCGCCGTGGCGCGATTGCACGCGGCGTAGCCAAGCGCGGCCTGGTGGCATTCCTGGCCTTCGCGATGGCCTTTGGCACCACGCCGGCTCAGCTGTGGGCCGAGGGCGCCGAGGGCATTGCCGAGGCTGTGGCTCAGGCTACGACGCCGGGCGAGGACGCAGCGCTTGCGGGCGGTGCCGCTGAGCAGAGCGGCGCCGAGGTTTCGGATTCTGGGAGCGCGCCTGCAGCTAGTGCCGCCGCAACAAAGGCAGCAACTGGCGACGAAGGCTCGGCGACGGGGGAGAGCCCTGCCGCGAGCGAGCAGTCTTCAGCGGCATCCGCTGGCCAAGCAGGATCTGCCGCCGCGGCTGCCGTTCAGACAGGGAACCCGACAGAAACCGGTGATGTCGCCAAGAAGCAAGTCGAGGTCTCGTTCTCGATTATCGGCACCGATGCCGACGGCAAGGCTCAGACCTGGGTGGCACCTACGCAGCTCAAGCTCGACGAGGGCGCGACGGCTGCGGATGCCTTCGTTAAGCTGCAGCAGAAGACGGGCTTTAAAGCGGATTACGAACCGAACACGGCATACGGCTTCTACCTCAAGAGCATCACGTCTCCGAGCGATGGCCGCACGCTTGCCTACGATCCGACGACTAATGCCTTCTGGCAGCTGTTCGTCGACGGCGTGTCTTCCTCGGTTGGCGCGAGCAGCGTCAAGCTCACCCAGGGGCAGAAGATTGAGTTTGCCTATACGGCTGGTAGCGCATCCCCCGTCGTTAAGGACCAGCTTGCTGCGAATGTGACCGTCATTGGTCGCGATGCCCAGGGCAAGACTCAGACTTGGGTCGATAACGCGCAGTATGTGGTGACGTCCGGTTCGAGCGCACTTGACCTTACGAAGGTCGCGCTTGAGGCGAATGACATCGACGCCGTTGCTGCTGGCTCCTTCATTCTGAGCCTTAAGTACAACGGTGTTGAGCTGGGTACGCCCCAAGATTATTCGACCTATTGGCAGCTGTTTATCAACGGCAAGTCGAGTGACTATACGGCGGACAATGTCACCATCCATGCCGGCGATACCGTCACGTGGTTCTACGGTGGCTGGGGCGACCAGTTGCCGTCCGATTCTGTCCATGCTTCCGTTCAGGTGCTTGGCAAGGACAAGGACGGCAAGCAGCAGGTTTGGGCTTCGACGGGTCAGACGAGTCTCAAGGCTGGTTCCACTGCTAAGGATTTGCTGGAGCAGACTGGTCTTACCCTCGATGCTAAAGAAGAGTCTTGGGGTTGGTACCTCAGCGGCATTACCTCGCCGCTTGACGGTAAGACCTATGAGTATGATCCTGCGACCAAAAGTTATTGGCAGTTCTATGTAAATGGCTAATTCGTCCAGGTCGGGGCCGGCAACTACGAACTCCAAGAGGGTGACGCCGTCACCTTTATGTATGGTGCTGACGCCGATGCCCTCCCCGGTCAGGTTCTTGGGTCCGTCGATGTTATCGGTCCCGATGCCAACGGCAACAATACTCGCTGGGGCTCGGCAAGCAATGTTTCCCTGCCCGAAGGCTCTACGGCCCAGAACCTTATCGAAGCGGTTCTGAAGGCAAAGGGCGTTAAGTACAGCGGCTCCCAGAGCGGTGAGTACTGGTTCCTCAATTCCATCGACTCGCCGTTCGGAGGCAAGACGTACGGCTATGATGGTGCGACCAATAAATACTGGCATCTGTATATCAATGGAGAGCCCTCCTTACTCTGCGCCAATCAGATTACGCTCAAGAGCGACGATAAGGTTACGCTTGCCTATACCACCGACGATTCGCCCATGCCCGATCCCGACAAGATTGTCGTGGACCCGAGTGCGACGACTCCTGATTGGGATGCCGAGTGGGCCGGCTACGGCAACAGTGGCAACGGTTCGACCGTAACGGATGCCAAGACGCCTGCGCAGGCCGCTGGTCTTAAGTGGGCCTTCGATTGGAAGGCCGAGTCTGGCCAGCAGTATGCCAACTGCAGCGAGCCTGTCATTGCTAACGGTTTTGTGTACATCGCGACCGAGAACGAGCTCATTAAGATCGATTCGTCCACGGGTAAAAAGGTTGCCTCTGCGCCGCTTGCCTCCAAGGTGAGCTATACCTCTCGTCCGATCTATACCAATGGCCTTATCATCGTTCCGCTCAACGGCGGTGCGGTCCAGGCGATTACTGCGGACAAGCTGATCTGCAAGTGGCTGACGCCTGGTTTGACGGACTTGACGCAGAGCTCCTGCACCGTGGTTTCGGATGGCGAGTACGTCTATGTTGGTACGGTCGATATTTCGTATGACGAGAACTACAACGCGACCTACGGCAACGGCTCCCTGAAGCGTATCAAGATTGCCACGGGCGAAGTCTCTTGGCAGAACATTGACCCTTCCGAGGGCTATTATTGGACTGGTGCTGCGCTGACGGATAAGTACGCCATTGTTCCTACGAGCGCGGGCACGCTTAAGTGCATTGATAAGACGACGGGCGATGTCGTTTCGACTATGAAGCTCGGTGCTCTCGCGAACGCCGACTGTGTCGCCGATCCGTCCAATGGTTCGACCTTCTATCAGATGGCGCACGATGGAAAGCTCCATGTGATTTCGCTTTCGGCGAAGGGCGTACTAAGCGAGCAGAAGACGGTCGACCTGGGTCTTACTAATAACATGAGCGCACCGGCGGTGGCTGGCGAAAACTTGATTGTCGGCGGACAGACGGCTACTGGCTCTGCTCTGGCTCTCTATAATCTGAAGACCGGTAAGACCACGATGGTCACCGCTGCTGACGGTAAAGAACTGCCGGCCGGATTTAACGGTATTGCTGCTACTCCGCTGGTGAGTGTTCAGGGCGGCAAAACCTATGTGTACTTCACCGTTAACAGCGCGGATAGCAAGGATTACGTCAACTACTCTGCTGGTGGTGGCGTGTATCGCTATACGCTCGGCGATGCAGAGGCGACGCAGATTTATGATGCGGCTGGCCATTACCAGCACTGCGACTCTCCGGTCATTGCTGATGCTTCTGGCAACCTCTACTACATCAATGATTCGGGTACGCTGTTCAAGCTGGGGGCTGTCGAGTCTTGGACGGTTGCCTTTAATTCCAACGGCGGGTCTGCTTGCGACACTAAGTTCGTTGCTACGGCCGACGGCAAGCTGGTCAAGCCGGCCGATCCGACGCGCGATGGCTACACTTTCGGCGGTTGGTTCACCGATGAGGCTTGCACGCAGGCGTATGACTTCAGTACGCCGGTGACGGCCGATCTGACGCTGTATGCCAAGTGGACCAAGAATGCTGTTAACCCTGGCGGCAATGGCGGTTCTGGCACTAATGGTGGCAACGGTGGCGCTGGCAACGGTTCCGGTGCTGGCACGGGCATGGGTTCCGGCTCCGGCACGAAGGGCCAGCAGGCCGGCGGCGCTATCGCCCCGGGTCATAAGCCGACGACCAAGACGACGGTGTCGACCAAGACCGAGACCAAGGACAACAAGTCCGACAAGAAGGACACCGATAAGTCCGATAAGAAGGACGAGAAGAAGTCTGACAAGAAGTCTGACAAGAAGGACAACAAGTCCGACAAGAAGTCCGATTCCAAGTCCGATACGGGTGCTGCTTCCACGACCACTGCTAAGAAGTCCTCTAGTGCCTCCGAGCAGGAGACTGGCACCAACCCGCTCGCCATTGTTGGCGTTGCCGCCGGCGTCATCGGTCTCGCCATCGTCGGCGTGTTCGTGTTCACCAAACGTCGGTAGGTGAGGGCTGTGTCCAATAAAACCAAGGACGCTGACCCCAAGCAACCAGATTCCTCGTTCATTCAGTTCGACGATGCAAAGCAACAGGGCGCCGCTTCGGCGGCGTCCGCCCCTCGTCGCAAGACGCTCCTCGGCGTCCTGACTGCCGCGTGCACCATTCTGATCGTCGTCTCGCTGGGTTTCGTCCATCCTTCCGAGAGCGGTGCCTGGTCCATCGACTGGATCATTCAGACCGTGACGGGGGAGAGCGTCGTCACCAAGGACACCAAGGCGTCTGGCTCGACTGCGACTTCGGGCGAGGCCAGTTCCAAGGATTCCAAGTCATCAAATGACGCAAAAGATGATTCCAAGCATTCTGATGAGTCCAAGTCCAAGGACGATTCCGAGTCTTCAAACAAGGAATTGGACAAGAACTCGGATAACAGGAAGTCCGAGGACCAGGACGGCAAGAAGTCTGGCGATAAATCCGCTGCCCAAAATACGGGAGCCGGTGATACTTCCAATGCGTCTGGCGGTGGCCAGTCGTCTGATGGAGCCTCATCCTCTAATGGTGGAAACGCCTCCTCGGGCGGCCAGAGCGGCTCGCAGGAGTCCAGCTACGTAACAGTGACGGTTTCGGTCACATCGAGCGCTGTGGGCAATCCTGTGTCTTCTGGTGGCACCTTTACCTTTAACGAAGGCGCTACCGTCTATGATGCCCTGTGCGCGCTGGGCCTTTCCGTTAACGCACATGGCTCGTCGTACGGCACGTATGTCTCCGCGATTGGTGGTTTGGCCGAGAAGCAGTACGGTGGCACGAGCGGCTGGATGTACTCCGTCAACGGCACAACGCCCATGACGGCCTGCAGTAACTACGTTCTCTCCAATGGCGACAACGTGGTCTGGTATTACGTTACAGGCTAGAGGCCTCGACATAGCGTGCCAGACGGGCGGTTCGGACAAACATCCGGGCCGCCCGTTTTTCATGCGAATGGGATTGGGTCGCCGGGTCTCTCGGCAAACAAAAAACCGGTTGGAATGGGAATTCCAACCGGTTATACATTCAAGCAAATAGCGAATCGACTACGACCGTGCGCCCTCGAGAAAGAAGCGGCGGCTGAAGTAGTTGTACCAGGTGACGAGGAACGTGGCGATGGCCTTCATGGCCTGGTAGCCGATGCTCAAAAACGTGACGCCCACAAACATGTACAGGTCGTTGAGGCCCAGGCCGATCACCGACAGGATAGTGAAGATCGTGAACTCGCGCTTGCGGCTCATGCCCTCGCGATGGTCGAACACGTACTTCATGCTGAGCCAGTAGTTGACCACAACGGAGGTGGTAAACGAGACCGTGGTGCTCATCAAAAAGTCGAGGTGAAACAGCTCGACGAGCGCAATGAGCATACCCCAGTCGATGCCAAAGGAGATAAGGCCCACGACAGCGAACTTGAGGAACTGCTTGGTATGAGGTTGTGCCAGTGCCTTGCGCACGTAATCACATCCAATGCGTTGATAAATCGAGCAGAGGATACTTTAGAGCTTTTGCAAGGGAAACGTAAGGTCTTTGCCAAGAACTATACGAACTCGCCAAATTTTCAAGAGCTAATCCGCAAACGTTGAAAATTTGCCCGTAAACGAGCAAAACCCACGAACAACACAGCGCTCGACGCGCGTCATCCGTGGGCATCGTAAAGCTGTAAGGTTGCGAGTTACTTGGTCTCGTCGCCTTCCAGGAAGATCTTTCGGGTCACAAAGTTGTAGACCATGACAAGCGCGGTGGCGCAGATCTTGGCGATATTGGCCTCGAGTCCCAGGCCGGCGTTGAGTGTCAACACGATACCGTCGTTGAGTGCCAGGCCGATCACGGACAGCACGACAAAGATAATGAACTCGCGGCGGCGGCTTATGCCTTCCTTGTGCGCAAACACGTACTTCATGCTTGCGAGGTAGTTAAAGATGAGTGAGATGATAAAACCGCTGGTGTTGGCGATTAGGATGTTGAGGCCCAGACCGTAGTGGAGCAGATTCATAATGCCAAAGTCGATAACCGTGGCAATGACACCGACGACGCCAAATTTCATGATCTGCGCAAGGAGCTTTTGCATGGTACCTGCCTTAAGCTGGCGCCGAAGCGCCGCGGGGATGACAAACTCAGCAAGTTTAGCCAATCCCCGCAGACGGAGCTAGGCGCGCTCCTCGATAGCACCGTTTCTATATGCATCGAGCAGCTGGCGCAGGTCCTGGATTTGGCTGCGGATCTTGGCACCCGTATCGGTATCGCTGACCATGCGGCGCCGGTCGGCCTCGTCAAAACGGTTGGTCTCGCTCTCGATGTCCACGTTGCGCGTGAGCGCTTCGGCAACCGTTGTAAAGGCCCGGTGCGACTTAAGGCGACATCCGCGAGAACTGGAGATAAGCGTGTAGCCGGCGATGCCCGTCTTGGGATGGTAGGCGCGGCAGAAGCCGCCATCGATGACCAGCAGCTTGCCCTCGGCTCGGATAGGTTGCTCGCCCTTGGTGGTTTTAACGGGCGTGTGGCCGTTGATGATGTGGCCGGTCGGCGAGCATGCCATGGGCGCGACGCCAAACTCGCGCATGATGTCATCGCAGACCGAGGGCGACTTGGTAAGCGTAAAGTACGGATCCATTGGCTCGACCCAAGTGCTCTTATCGGCGATATAGGCGCGCTCAAAGGTACGCACCAGGCGTCCGCTGGCGGGTGAGTTAAAGCCAATCCACAGGTACCACATCCAGTCGAGAGCGTCGCGGTCGCCCATGCGCCAGGCGCGGCGGGCGATGTGGTCGCAAAAATCGAGATAATCGCGGCCAGCGTGCCAGGTGCCCAGACAGTTCATGCTGCTAAAGGTGCCGTCTTCGTTGAGCGGAACGCAGCCGTGGAAGAGCAGGTTGCCGTTGGCGACCTTGTACATCGAGCCGTGGGAATAGAGGAAATCGATATGGCGATGCAGGTGATCGGCGGTGACAAACTCGGACACGAGCTTGTCGATGATGTGCTGCTCCTGGGGCGTGAGCGTATAGGGGTCCGCCGGGTCGACGGTGGGGAAGTCGTTGGTTGTGAGCGGCCACACGCTGCCGTCGGCGAGCGTGACCGTGCCGGTGTCGTGATCGATCTTGTCGAGTAACAGGCGGTCGGTCATATCGAACTCGGGGTGGCGCTGGATAATCTGGCCCTCGAGCTTAAAGAGCAGCACGTTGATGGCCTTGATTAGCGGGGTGATGGACTCACCGTCGGTGTAGGTGGCATCGGCAAAGGCAACAAGCTCACGCAGCGAGATGCCGTAGTCGTTCTCTAGAATCTCGTAGTTGTCGTAGCGTAGGTTGTTGCGCAATACCGTGGCGATGCAGGCGGGCTCACCGGCCGCAGCGCCCATCCACAGCAGGTCGTGGTTGCCCCACTGGATGTCGAGTGAATGGTAGGTGAGCAGACGGTCCATAATCTTGGCCGCGCCGCCGCCGCGGTCGAAGATGTCGCCCACCAGGTGCAGGTGGTCGACGGCCAGGCGCTTGATGAGCGAGGCGAGCGACTCGATAAAGTCGTCGGCGCTTGCGGTCTCCAGGATGGACTCCACGATGCGCTCGTGATAGCGCACACGATAGTTGTTCTCATCCGGATGCGTGTGTAGCAACTCGTCGATGATGTAGGCGTAATCGCGTGGGATGGCCTTACGAACCTTGGAGCGGGTGTAGCGGCTTGAAAGCGAACGAGCGACCATGATGAGCTGGTCAAGCATCGCTTTGTACCAGGTGGGCGAATCCTCGCGCTGGCTGCGGACCAGCTCGATCTTCTCGTGCGGGTAGTAGATGAGCGTGCACAGCTCGCCCTTTTCGTCAAAGGTGAGCGTGTCGCCAAAAATCTCGTCGACATGCTCGCGCACGACGCCCGAGCAGTTGTTGAGGATGTGCATAAAGGCCTCGTACTCGCCATGCACGTCGCTCATAAAATGCTCGGTGCCTTTGGGCAGGTTGAGGATGGCTGAGAGATTGATGATCTCGGTAAACGCGGATTGCTCGGTGGGGAACTGTCTCGACAGCAGGCGCAGATACTTAAAGTCTTGCGGGTTGCGATCGAATGCGACCATGAAACACCTTCCGATGGAGCTGGTAAAACTGATAAACAGCGTCAAACGTTTATCAGTATGCGCCGCTTTTGTTTCGATTTTGCGCCAGCGGCTGAATTGTCGGCTGAACGGTTTGGTAAATCGATTTAGTTGAGGTAGATATGGCGGTTGAGTGGAGACGACAGAGGGTGTTTTCTCAGATATTAATGCGTGGGGCCGGTGGAGACGATGGTGGTAAAGATGTTCGCTATTTTTGGTTCGATTTGGTAAATAGTGGACATATGTACCGTATGTAGGCTCACTGTGCGATAATTTGCGCAGCAATGAGTAAGGAGCCTCATATGAGTGTTTTTGTCCTGACCTGTGAATCCGCCGCCGATCGAACCCGTGAGTTCTTTGCGTCGCGCAATATCCCTGTCGTGTGTTTTCATTACGAGATCGACGATGTTGTCTATACGGACGATCTGTATCAGTCGATTACGCCGGACAAGTTTTTTGCCCAGATTGCCGCGGGCGCCATGCCCAAGACGTCTCAGGTGAGCGTGGGTGAGTACGAGGAGTTTTGGGAGCCGTTTGTTGCCGAGGGTAAAGACGTGCTGCACCTGACGTTGTCATCGGGTATTTCGGGCACGTATGGATCGGCCTGCGTTGCGGCGCAGATGCTCGCGGATCGCTATCCCCAGGGCGGCAAGGTGCGCGTCATCGATTCGCTGGCGGCGTCTTCGGGCTTTGGCCTGCTGGCGGGATGTGCCGCCGACGTTCGCGATAGCGGCGCTTCGCTCGACGAGACGGCTTCATGGATCGAGGAGCACAAGCTCAACCTGCACCACTGGTTCTTCTCGACCGATCTGTCGAGCTACCTGCGCGGCGGTCGCATTTCGGCTGCGAGCGCGATTATCGGCACGGCGCTTAAGATTTGCCCACTTATGACGGTCGATTGCGAAGGTAAGCTGTCGCCACGTGAGAAGATTCGCACTAAGAAGCGCGCGATTTCCGAGATGGCCAAGACCATGATGGCACACGTGCAGGACGGTGCGGATTATTCGGGTAAGTGCATCATGTCGCACTCGGCGTGCCGCGAGGATGCCGAGGCCGTTGCGGTGCTGATTGAGGAACAGGTTCCGCAGCTTAAAGGCAAGATTGAGATCAATAACATCGGTACTCTGATCGGTTCACACACCGGACCTGGTACGGTGGCGCTCTTCTTTATGGGCGACAAGCGCGTGGATTAATTTGCCCCATCACATCGCTGCATGATTGCCCAAACGAAAACGGCCCGCCTCACGTTTGTGGGGCGGGCCAAGATGTTTTGCTAGCGTTTCTTTCCTCGGAAGAAAAAGCCGTGCAGCGAGGGCTTGAGCCCGCGGTTGGCGCGACGCTCCTCGACGCGCTCGTGGATCGAGGCGACGCGCTCGATGACTTCGTCGGGAATCGGCACGTCGGGATTCATGTTCTCGACCTGGCTGACCTCGGCGGCGGAGACCTGGTCGATAATGGGCACATCGTCGTGCGAGATGACAGGTGTGGCGTCTTCCTTCATCTTGCGATAACGCTGCATCATGTCGGTCTGTAGCTGCTGGGCCGAAGGCGGCGTCCAGATGATGGCGTTGGCGCCGGCGGCGATGGTTTCACGGATGCTCTCTGGCGTCTTGCCGCCCGGCGCGATGAGCGGCAGGTTGGGATAGTGCTTGCGCAGCTCGCGTAGGACCTGGGGCGTGTTCTTGCCGGCGGCGATGTTGAGAATCTTGGCTCCAGCGCGCACCTTGGCGTGGGCATCGTCGTCGCAGCGAACGACCGTAGCGATGACGGGGATGTCGGCGATGTTGGTGATGTGCTCGACCATCTCGGCGGTGGCGGGGGAGTTGACCACGCATCCCGCCGCGCCCTGCATCTCGGAGACGGATGCCATCTGAACGGAGCGCTTGCCGGTGGTGGTGCCACCGCCCACGCCTACGAAGACCGGGCACTCGGCGACGGTCAGCAGCGCTTGCGTAATGGCGGGCTGCGGCGTGAAAGGGTAGACCGCAAAGACGGCATCGGCGTTGGAGTTGCGGATAACCGCGACATCGGTGGTGTAAATGAGCGACTTGATGCGGCGGCCAAAGAGCGTGAAGCCGCTGGCCTCCTCGATCTCGTCGGGCATGCGAAGGGCAGCCTTGCGCAGGCGTCCGTCGATGGGCAGCGGCTCCATGGGAAGCAGTCCGTTGGGGGTCACGGCTACCTGGGGCTCGGTGAACTCGTCTGCGAGCTCGACCTCGGAGAAATCGACCGAGGCGACGATGTCTTCGTGAACCTCGGCGGGCACATCGATGGGAGCTTGGTCGTTTGCCGCGGCAGGCGTGTCGAAGGAACTGGTGCCGACGAAGGCGTCGACGCGCTCGTTTAGATCGTTGAGGGTATCCATGGAGGCTCGATTCTATGTGATGACGGCCGGCAGGGTACCGGCAGCGTTGTGCTTGCTAAATCGTTTGACGAGTTGATTTTTCCCCGCCGCGCCATCCGTTAGACCGAAGGGCCGGCGAACGTGAAGGAGCTGTGGTGGCGGGTATTGAGGTGCTATCTTGAATGTCCCGTTTAAAAGAGAGGTGACGCGGTATGGAATTGACAGCAATGTTTAGCTCGATTGGCCTGTGCGTGGGCGCAATCGTTGCCGCCGCGGTCATCTACTTTGTGGTCACGGCCATTAAGGGCAAAAGGGCCGAACGCAAGGAGCGCGCGACGCTTAAACAGCATCGCGACCAGCAGAGCAAACGCGCACGGAGATAGCTTGTTGAGTTTTGGATCCGTGCGCTAGCTGCGTTTTCGGATCAGGGCAATGTAGAAGCCCTCAAAGTCGCGGCTAGGCGGAATGGTGAGCGTGCCGGACAGGCCGTTGGCGATGGCCGATACCTGACCCGCGGCAATGGCCTCGGTCAGGGCGTTGGACTCGATGCGCGGCTCCTCGCCAGCTTCCTGGGCGCGGCGTGCCTCACTTTCGCTTGGCGTGCCGTCGAGGGGGATGAGCTCGCAGTCCATATGCTTGTCGAGGGCCTCTTGCAGGGCGTCCTCGTTTTCCTGCGGCAAGATCGAACAAGTCGAATAGACGAGCGTGCCGCCCGGTTTGAGGGCTCCCATGGCGCGGTCCAGAAGTGCTCGCTGCGAGCGGGCGCATTTGACGAGCAGCTGCTCGGTCAGGCCGCGCAGGCTTTTCTCGTTGCCGCTGATGACGGTGCCCGTGCCGGTGCAGGGAGCGTCGAGCAGGATGCGGTCAAAGCGGAAGAACTCGTCGAGCTCGCGTGCGTCGGTGCGCATGACGGGCACGTTTTTTGCGCCTTGGCGGTGGAGGTTGGCTTCGAGCTTCTCGGCGCGGGGAATGCTCATCTCGCAGGCGGTAAGGTGCGCCTGGCCCTGCGTGAGGGCGGCGATCTGCGTCGTCTTGCCACCGGGGGCCGCGCACATGTCCAGGATGTCCTCGCATGCCTGGGCGCCCAGGACCAACGGCGGCATCATGGACGACAGACTTTGCAAGTAGATCTTGCCGTCGCGGTAGATGTCGAGGTCCCACAGGTCGGAAACCTGGGCGTCGGGCAGGATGAAGGCGTCTGGGTACCAGGCGACGGGGTTGTGGGCGATGCCGGCGGCATCGAGCGCCGCAGCGATGTCCTCGGCGGTTGCCTTGAGCGTGTTGGCGCGCAGCGTGACCGGGCGTGTGACCGCGGCGCCGAAGCCCTTGATCATGAGCTCGGCATCGGCGGGCGCATAGGCGCCGGCGACCGTGTCGACCATAAAGCGCGGCAGGTCGGCGGCGCAAGGAAGGGCGGCAAGCTGATCGGAAAGCTCGGTGGCGGCAAACTGCCTGAGCTTGAGCTCGGCCTTGACCTGCTTTTTCTGCTTACGACGACGCGGCTTGGACATCCGTCTTTCCTTCCACCTAAATGATTATTCTGGGACGGGGATTAAATAATCATTCCATGACTCCCGTCACAAAAAGACTGTACTGTGGCGCCCGGGAATGATTTTTTAATCCCCGTCCCAGAATAATCATTCCCGGGCGCGTTGCTACTAGCGTGCTTTAGTACTGGCTCTCGTGCTTGCTAAAGAAGTCGAAGCGCGGGGGCAGCGGCTTCACGCGGTGCTCGCCGGGCTTCTCGCCCAGGATCTCCACGAACTCGTCCGTGGAGGCAAAGATGTTATCCCAGCTAAAGAAAGCGACCGGGTCGACGTCGAAGTACTCGCAGATGAGCTCGCAGCCGGCAGGGACGATGCCGTGCATGAGCACGGTCGCCACGCGCAGCTCGGTAAAGGCGTCGACAAGGGCCTGCGTCATCGCGGCATTGGCCGGCTCGCCCTCGAGCTTGTTGGCGGCCTTGGAGGCGTCGCTCCAGCGCTTGTTGGCGGCGCGCAGGTAGTCGTCGCACACGGCAAGCGCGCGGTGCGTCTCGAACTTGTACATGGCCTGCTCAAAGGCAAGAGCTGCCTGCTCGGCAGCCTCGACCACGGCGGCAGAGGCGGCACCGGCGGGGATGCAGCCGTTGCGATAGGGGCTCTCGTCGCCTTCCTTGACGGCGACGCCGTAGAAGCAGCTGCGGGCCAGACGGTTGAATACGCCGGTCAAAAGGGCGCTCTCCTTAAGGGCCGGATCGATAACGCGCTTGTCGTCGCAGGCGCGCACCTCGTTGCCGTCCTTGTCCTTGCCGGTCACACGCGTGTCGTATGCCTTGGGGCTAAAGCTCACCGGCTTTTCGGACAGGCCGAGCGACAGCCAGTGCGCGCGCATCTGCTCGCAGGTGTAGTGGTTGAGTAGGTCGTCTGCCGGCGGGGGAGGCGTCTGCGAGGACGAGCTGGCCTTTTTGCCCATGTAGAGCAGGTGGTAGCAGGCGCTGACGGTGCTCTGCGTGAGGTCCCAGCCCAGGGCCTCCCACATGGCGGTCTGCGCGATGCAGTAGAAGTAGATGTTGTCCTGACCGATAAACTGGTAGATCTGTGCGTCGTCCGAGCACCACCAGTCGCGCCAGTCGAGCGAGCTGTGCTGGTAGGCGGGCGTGGGGACCTGCGTGGAATCGGCTGCGGGCTCGCCCATAAGGGCGGCATCCTGGGCGGCGACGCCCTCGGTCACGCCGGCGGCCTTGGCATCGCGCGCGAGCACGGTACGCGTATAGCTGATGGGCGCCCACAGGCTCTCTGGCCAGCACCAGCAGGTGACGTCGGAGACGCCATCGACCTCGGGCACCGGAACGCCCCAGTCGATGTTGCCGGTGATGCGGAAGGGCACGAGCGCCTTGCCGCTGCGGAAGCGCACGCCGCCGTTGGCGAGCACCGCATGGGCGTCGTCGCGCTCCTTCCAGCTGGGGAAGGTGACGGTAAAGCTGCTCTTGTTTCCCTCGGGCTCCAGCACGGTGTGCTCGGGCAGCTGGTCCTCGACAGCGTCGAAGGCCTCGCGGAACTTGTTCTGAATATAGAGCTGTGCCGGCAGCAGCCACTCCTCCATGGTCTTGGAGACCACGGAACGAACCTGCGGGTTCTGGGCGAGCTTGGCGGTGTAGGTCTTCATAAAGTCGAGGTAGGCCGGCAGGTCGAAGTAGAGGTTGTCGACCGGGCGCAGCTCGGGCACCTCGCCGGTGAGCTGGCTCTTGGGTGCGATGAGCTCCTCGGGCTCAAACTGGTGGCCCAGGTCGCACTCGTCGGCATAGGCCTTCTCGGACTTGCAGCCCTGGATGGGGCAGCGGCCGATCACTTGGCGGCCGTTGAGGAACGTGCCGGCCTTGGCGTCGTAGAACTGCAGCGTGGAGCGCTTGGAGATGGTGCCCTGCTCATGCAGGCGCTCGATAATCTCGGCGGTCACTTCGTTGTGAATCTGCGCAGCCGGCTCAAGGCCCGAGCCGCCGTAGATATCGCAGCTGATGTTGTAGTTGTTGAGGGTCGCTGCTTGGCGGGAGTGATTGGACTCGACGTACTCGTTAATGGACTTGTCGTAGCCCTCGTTCTCCTTGAGCTTGCGGTAGCTCTCCATGATGGGCGAGCCGTAGCAGTCGGTGCCCGAGGTGAAGATGACGTTCTCGCGGCCCAGACGGTCGCGCAGGAAGCGGGCGAAGAAGTCGGCCGGGACAAAGACGCCGCCGACGTGGCCAAAGTGAAGGCCCTTGTTGCCGTAGGGCTCGCCGGCGGTAACGATGGCGCGGCGAGGCCAGCTGGGACGGTCGTTCATGGAGTATTTTGATGCCATGGGACTCCTTCGCATATGGTGAGAGCGCGGCCGGGCGCAAGGCTTGGCGACGCGGTGGTCAATTCGTGCATATCGTTCGACATTATCGCACATGCGGACGGGTACGTGGCAGGGGCGCTATCCTAAGATGCTATGAATGAGATTTCCAACATACATGCGTTTGAGGACGAGGATTTTCTGCACGCTTGCTTCGTGTGGGGGATGGTCGTAGTCGGTGTGTTTGCCGTGTGCTTGGTGCCGGTGTTTATGCTGCTGGGTGGGCCTGCGGACTTGGATGCGGCTGACGCGGGCGGCTGGATGGCTGTCGTGGGCTGGATAGTCGGCTTGGCTGCGATCTCAATGGCGTCGTTCGCCGTGCACGAGCTGGTGCACGGTGTGTTTTTTAAGCTGCTGGCGCCTGCGGGCGCGAAGGTGACCTTTGGGGCGAATCGCGAGACGGCGATGATCTATGCCTGCGCCGAGGGCGTTGTGTATTCGCGCCGGCGGTACATGGCGGTTTGCCTGGCGCCGACGGTTGTTGTGACGGCGGCGTTTGCCCTGGGATTTGCGTTCTCGGGCTATCCGCTGCTGTGCTACCTGGCGGCCGGCTTGCATTTATCGGGCTGTGTGGGCGACTGGTATTACGTGCGGACCATCCTGCGCGACCGTCGCATTGTCGCCTGCGAGGACACATCCTTTGGCGTGCGCTTTTTCGCAAGGTAGTCTTTTTGGGATGATTTTTCTGGGACGGGGATTAAAAAAGGCTCTGTTAGACCAGGATTGACATACATGTGTCCCCATGGTGCCATATCGTT
>ENA-OUPA01000734-OUPA01000734.1-human-gut-metagenome-genome-assembly--contig:-NODE-734-length-19143-cov-32.5929_pt1 | contig 19143 bp, 18 predicted proteins | sample MGYA00237939_ERZ548770 | MGnify/ENA primary metagenome ERZ548770 (study PRJEB26490, sample SAMN05356877) | human gut metagenome | biome: terrestrial biome; feature: human-associated habitat; material...
GCCCCCTCTGCGAGGGGGCTCCCGCCGCAGCGGGTGGGGGAGAGAACTGTACGGCGGCCCGAAATATTTCAGGCCGCGCAAGCTCTCCCCTCATCCGGCCCTGCGGGGCCACCTTCTCCCCCAGGGGGAGAAGGCTTCAGGGCTTCTTCTTTGGAATATGAACCTCCGGGATGGCGACGTTTTCATAGTTGATGGACTTGTGCTTCTCCGGGGTCTCGGGGGCGTCGCTGTGGGCGATCTGGCCGGTGTGGACCTCGGGCAGGGCAACATCGTCACTGTGGACACGGTAGCGCTGCTTTTTCAGCGCCTCGCGCAGCTTGCGGAACATCAGAAAGACCTCCCAATTAGATAAAGTTGATAAAGAAGGTGATGACCAGACTGTTGAGGAAGTCCGCAAACAGACTGCCTACCAGCGGGATCAGCAGATACGCCTTGACCGACGGGGCATACTTTTCGCACAGGGCCTGCATGTTGGCCATGGCGTTGGGCGTCGCGCCCATGCCAAAGCCGCAGACGCCCGCCGCAATGACCGCAGCGTCATAGTCGCGGCCCATGATGTTGAAAATCACAAAGTAGGTGAACAGGAAAATCAGCAGCGTCTGGCCCGCCAGCAGGATGATGAGCGGCAGCGCCAGCGCGGCCAGCTGCCACAGCTTCAGCGTGATCATGGCAATGCCCAGGAACAGCGACAGGCTGATGCCGCCGATGTCGTTGATCTCGCCCATGTGGGTCGTGAATTTGTGGGTGAATTCGCCGATGTTGCGCATACACGCCGCGGCGATCATTGCGCCGATATAAATGGGGAACGTCAGCCCGGTCATGGCCAGCGCCTTGGAGATGAACGTGCCGATGCCGATGGCGATAATCAGCTGGAACACAGCAGCCGGGTACATGCTGGTGTGGCGCTCGTGCTTGATTTCTTCCTCCACCAGTAGGCTGTCGTCCTCGGGCACAACGGTGTCCAACAGCTTGCGGCGCTCAATGAGCAGACGACCCGTCGGGCCGCCCATGACGCTGCCCGCGATCAGGCCGTAGGTGGCCGCCGCCGTGCAGAGCGTGGTCGCGCCCGCAACGCCGAAGTCCTCGAGCACGGGGCCGAACGCGCCCGCCGTGCCGTGGCCGCCGACCATCGGGATGGAACCGGTGCACAGACCGATCATCGGCGAGATGCCCAGCAGATCCGCCAGCCCGACGGCGAGGAAGTTCTGGCACAAAATCAGCGCAACGACCAGCCCCAAGAAGATGATCAGCGATTTGCCGCCGCTTTTCAGCACCTTGAGATTGGCCTGAAAGCCTACCGAGGTGAAGAAGAACACCATGCAGACTTCCTTTAAAATGTCGTCAAATTCAAACTCGGCAATGCCGGTCACATAGCAGAGACAGGTGAAAACGGCAAACAGCACGCCGCCGATGACCGGCGCGGGAATGCAGAATTTTTCCAGAAAGCCGATGCGCGCCTTCAAAAAACGGCCCAGCATCAGCACGCAGACCGCCGCAAACAGCGTCTGGTACATATCCAGTGAGATGATCATGCGGCGGCCTCCTGTTCAGGGGTCGCGCCCGTCTCCGGCCCTGCGGGGGTGATGCCCTGCGCGGTGTAGTACGCAGCGGCCCCGGTGTGGTAGGGGATAACGCTCTGCGCGGCGGCCACGGCAGGGTCGGTCACCAGCGGCACCGGCACGGCGGCAGCCACGGCGTCTACGCTGTCAAAATACCGGGCAGTCAGCCTTTGGACGGTCTCGTCGGACAGCGCGTTCGACGCCAGCAGAAGCGCCTGCACACTGACGGTCCAGACGTCCTCATCCTGACCGGCGTAGGTCCCGGCGGGGATAACGCAGGCGCGGTAGGCCGGGTAGGCCGCCAGCAGCCGCGCACCGACACCCCCATCGACGGAGAGCAGACGGATGGCGCAGGTCTTGGCCAGCTGCTCCAGCGCGTCGGCGTGCAGACCGGCGGTGACGAACATCGCGTCGATCGTGCCGTCGGCCAGCCGGGCGGCAGCGTCGGTGTAGTTCAGGTTTACAGTGTGTACCAGGCGGCTGTTCAGGCCGCAGGCGGCCAAAACCTGCCCGGCGTTCTGCTCGGTGCCGGATTCCTCCTCGCCGACGCTGAGCGTGCAGCCTTGCAGTTCCTCCAGCGTCGTAATGCCGGAGTCGGCCCGGACAACGACCTGCACGGCCTCCTCATACAGGGCGGCCACGGCGCTGAAGCTGCGCTCGGTGCTCTCGTGGGCAAAGACGCCGCTGCCGTTGTAGGCATCCTGCGCCATGTCGGACTGGGCAACGGCCAGCTGTAAATAGCCGCCCGCCAGCAGCCGCAGGTTGGCGGCGGACCCGGCGGTCTGTTTGACCTCGATGGTGCTGTTCTGGGCGGCCATGGCGGTACCAAACGCATTGTACACGCCGCCGGCAGCCGCAGCCCCCAGCCGCAGCCGCGACGACGCGCAGCCCGCCAGCAGGACCGCGGCGGACAGGACGGCAATGATACGGAACAGATGTTTTTTCAATCGTACACCTCTCTGTTGTGTTTTATCGAATGACTCCGTAGGGGCGCATTCTATATGCGCCCGCAGCTTTTCCATGACAGAGCGCCGACGGGAGGCCGCGGGCCGGACATGTCCGGCCCCTACAGAATGCTTACAGGCCCACCACATCCCAATGCTTATCGTTCCTGTTCAGCACCTCGCAGCCGGTCTCGGTCACCAGGACGAGGTCCTCCACGCGGACGCCGAACTCGCCGGGCAGGTAGACGCCCGGCTCAATCGAAAAGATCATGCCGGGTCTGGCTACGGCGGTGTTCGCGCTGCTGACGTCGCCCTTCTCGTGGTCGGTCTGGCCGATGAAATGCCCCAGACGGTGGTTGAAATACGCACCGTAGCCCGCTTCCGTAATCAGGTCGCGCGCGGCGGCGTCCAGATCACACAGGCGCACGCCGGGCTTGATGAGCGCCTCGGCAGTCTCATTCGCGCGGCGCACCAGATCGTGCACGGCGGTCTGCTTTTCAGTGGGCTGGCCGCAGAACCAGGTGCGGGTCATGTCGCTGCAATAGCGGTTCTTCACGCAGCCCATGTCAAACAGCACACAGTCGCCCTCTTTTAACACGGTGTCGTCCGGCTCGTGGTGCGGGTCGGCGGCGTTGGCACCAAAGGAGACAATCGTCGTAAAGCTCGGCCCCTCGCATCCGTGGGCACGGAACTGCGCGTCGATAAACTCAGCGACCTCGCGTTCGGTCATGCCGGCCTTTATATAGTGCTTCGCGGCCTCGTTTACCGCGTCGTTGATGCGGGACGCCTCGCGCATGAGGGTCTGCTCCTCGGCGTCCTTGCAGGCGCGGCAGTCGTCCACGCAGTCGCTGGACAGCACGACCTGCATACCGGGGTGGGTCTCCATCAGCGGGATCAGAAACTTGGCGGGCCACTCCTTGTCAATGCCCAGCGGCCTGCCCGCGTCCACGACCTCGGCGATCTGCGCCACGGGCTTGTCCGTGTCGGTGTGCCAGACGGTCCTGCACGGCGGCTCGGGCACATTGAACAGTCTGTTCAAAAACAGCACCGGCTCACCCTCGGTGGGCAGGTAGAGCGCCAGCAGACGCTCATAGGGCTCCACGGCGACGCCGGTCAGATACCACACGCTCTTGGGGTCGCAGACGATCATCTGCGTCAGTCCCTGCGCGCGCAGGGCAGCACGGACACGGTCCATGCGTTCGGTTTTCAACATACAAATGCCTTCTTTCCCATAATTCCTTAATTCAGTTTTCCGCGGGCTTCATTGCACTTTTGCGGTACTGCTGGGGGCTTTGGCCCACCATGGCGGTAAAGCGGGTCGAGAAGTTGCTCTCATCCCCAAAGCCGACCTGGTGCGCGATCTCGCAGACGGAGAAATCCGTCAGCACCAGCAGCTCCTTGGCGCGTGTGATCCGCGTGGACAGCAAAAAATTGTAGGGCGTCGTGCCCATGTACTGGCGGAACAGCCGCAGGAACCAGCTCTTGCTCACCGGCGTCTGGGCCAGCAGGCTGTCCAGCGACAACGGCTCGGCATAGTGCTGGCGGATGTACTCGGCGGCCTGCTCGATCAAGGTGCGATTGGAGCGGCTCTCGTCCCCGGCCAGCAGCTGGCGGGCCATCAGGGCCAGCATCCGGTGCAGGGCCAGGCAGATCTCGATCTGTGCGGCGGCGCCGTGCTCCCACTCGGCGGCCAGTGACTCAAACAGCGGCTGCATCTCCAGCCGACTGACCGTAACGGGGGACAGCCGCCCCTGCGGCTGCAGTACCTCGGCCAGATTGGCGACGCCCGCGCCGTCCAGATGCGCCCAGTAGTGGTGCCAGTGGTCCTGCCCGGGGGCAGTGCAGTAGCTTTGGGGGGTGCGGCAGTTCAACAGCAGGGCGCTGCCGGCGGGCAGCTCCACGCGCTGGTCGTTCTGCTCGATCAGACCAGAGCCGGACAGCGTATAAAACAGCAGATAGCTTTCCTTATCAGTGCGGGCCGTGGCAAAATGGGCGCGGCCATAAAAGTTGCCGGCCTCGGTGCAGTAAAACGGCTGTGCCTGCGCCGCCGCGCCGGGGGTGGCGCGCAGCCAGGTGCTGCGTTCCTCCACGTCCATATTATAGGTCAGCATAGTGGCGGTCCCTCCCTTGCTTATATGAACATGATAGAAACAAACCGCGCGTTTGTCAATAAAAAATAGAAAAAGCCTGTTACCGGAAGGTTTGTAGGGATGGGTCTTGACCCATCCGCACATCTGGCCGCGCGCAGCGCATAAAATCGCGCCGAATGGCGCGCGATTTCCTCGTCGTGTCGTGCTTTTGGCGAGGCGGCACGGAACGGTCAAGACCGTTCCCTACAAATCTACCGAAAGTTTGCAATATTCCCATTAAGTTTTTCGTCAGTCTGAGCCTTCCTTATAAAGGAAAACGGGCAGGGGAGCGGCGGCACGCCCGCCTTGACAACGCCGCCCTTTTGTCCTATACTGATACACAGGTTAAACCTTGGTTTAAGTCATAGGAGGAAAACACATGGCCTATACAGTGGGGGAGATGGCGCGGCGGCTGGGTGTGCCCGCATCGACGATCCGCTATTACGATAAGGAAGGGCTGCTGCCCTTCGTCGGGCGCTCGTCCGGCGGCATCCGCGTTTTTACGGAGAAGGACTTCGAGTGGCTGCGCATCATCGAGTGCCTGAAAAAGACCGGCATGTCCCTCAAGGACATCCGCGAATACATCGAGCTGGCCATGCAGGGCGATGAGACCATTGCCCGGCGGCTGGAGCTGTTCCGCAAGCAGCGCACCGTGCTCGAGACCCGCATGGCTGAATTGCAGCAGACGATGGACACCCTGGACTACAAGTGCTGGTTCTATGAGACCGCCGCCGCCCGCGGCAGCACCGAGGGCATCAGCGACCTGCCCGACGAGGCTCTGCCCGAGGCCCTGCGCCCCGTGCGGGAGCGTCTGCGCACCGCCGCGGAGGCGGAGACAGAAGAAGTATGACCCCAAAACGCCGCCCCTGCAAAAAGGTCGGCGCTTTTTTGCGCCCCAGGTGTGCCGACTATAACAACCCACCCCGCAAAAATCCTGCCGCCACCGCTATATCTGGTGCTGCAGCGTACAATCTGCCACCAGACAAAACGGAAAAACTCCAAAAATCCTGCCGCGAAGTGTTAAACACAGCACAATTCCCGTAAAGATGCAAAAAATACGGAAAATATCTGCGTGAAACTTTCCATTGACACCCCGCGCGCCCTGTGGCAGAATGACGGTAAGAACCTGATTGTGTAAAGGAGAGATCCCTATGACCCCTGAACTTCGCTGGCTGAGTGACCCCACCGTCTTTGCCGTGAACCGGCTGGACGCACACTCTGACCATCTCTGCTGCCGCACCTTGGACGAGGCCAAAAGCGGCCTGACATCGCTGCGCCAGTCACTGGACGGCGCATGGCGCTTTGCGTGGAGCGCCAACCCTGCCGCCCGCCCGGCGGACTTCTGGCAGCCGGACGCCGACCTGTCCGGCTTCGGTACGATCCGCGTGCCCGGGCACATTGAGCTGCAGGGCTACGGTCAGCTGCAGTACACCAACACCCTCTACCCGTGGGATGGCCGCAGCTGCCTGCGCCCGCCGCAGGTCGATTGGAACGATGACCCCGTGGGCAGCTATGTCAAAGAGTTTGATCTGGACGAGTCCCTGCGCGGCCAGCGCGTCTGCGTCAGCTTTCAGGGCGTGGAGCAGGCCATGTACCTGTGGTGCAACGGCCAGTTCGTCGGCTATGCCGAGGACAGCTTCACCCCGTCTGAATTTGACCTGACACCGTATATTCGGGACGAGAACAACCGCCTCTGCGTCGAGGTCTACAAGCGCAGCAGCGCCGCCTGGATCGAGGATCAGGACTTCTTCCGCTTCTCGGGCATCTTCCGCTCGGTCTACCTGTACGCAAAGCCCAAGGTCCACATCAACGACATCTGGCTCAGGGCCGACCTTGCCGCCGACAACACCACCGGCCTGCTGACGCCCCTCGTCAAGCTGGACGGCGAGACCGACGGCGCGTCGGTTGCCCTCGTCGTGACTGACCCCGAGGGCTACGCCGTCTACGAGGGCCCCGCCGCGGGCGATACGATCGAGATCGAGGGCATCCAGCCGTGGAGTCATGCAGCGCCGGTGCTCTACCACGCCGTACTGACCCTGCGCGATGCCGACGGCGTTTTGCAGGAGGTCGTGCCCTACGACATCGGTTTCCGCCGCTTTGAGATGATAAACGGCGTCATGTGCCTGAACGGGGAACGTGTCGTGTTCAACGGCGTCAACCGCCACGAGTGGAACGCCGACAGGGGCCGCGCCATCGGCGCCGACGACATGCACGCCGCCATGGCCGTGTTCAAAAAGAACAACATCAACGCCGTGCGCACCTGCCACTACCCCGACCAGAGCCTGTGGTATGACCTGTGTGACCGGAACGGTATCTACATGATCGACGAGACGAACCTTGAAAGCCACGGCAGCTGGCAGAAACTCGGCGCGGTGGAGCCGAGCTGGAACGTGCCCGGCAGCCTGCCCGAGTGGAAGGACTGCGTCGTGGACCGCGCCCGCAGCATGTTTGAACGCGACAAGAACCACGCCGCCGTCCTGATCTGGTCCTGCGGCAATGAGAGCTACGCGGGCGAGGATATTCTCGCCATGTCGCAGTTCTTCCACGACCACGACCCGGGACGCCTCGTGCATTATGAGGGTGTGTTCCACTGCCGCGCGTTCGACGCCATCAGCGACATGGAAAGCCGGATGTACGCCAAGCCGTGGGAAATCCGCGAGTATCTCGAATCCCACCCGAAGAAGCCCTTCATTCTCTGCGAGTATATGCACGATATGGGCAACTCGCTGGGCGGCATGGAGAGCTATGTGAAGTTGGCCGACGAGTTCGACCAGTACCAGGGCGGCTTCATCTGGGACTACATGGACCAGGCGCTCCGGCACACCGACGCGCTTGGCCGCAGCGTGCTGGGCTACGGCGGCGACTTTGCGGACCGCAACACCGATTACAACTTCAGCGGCAACGGCATTGTCTACGCCGACGGTGCCGAGAAACCCGCCATGCAGGACGTGCGCTACTGGTACGACACCCCCGCCCGCCGCGCCGCCCACGATGCCCGCAACGCCGCAGCCGCCGCCCGGGCGGACCGCGACGCGGCCAAAGCACAGGCCGCCCGCAAGCCCGGCACGTTGACCGTGACCGAGGGCGACGGCAACCTCGGCGTCAGGGGCAACGGGTTTGAAATTCTCTTTTCCGCGGGCGAGGCCGGGCCGTCGTCGCTGACCGTCAACGGCAGCGAGTGGCTCTGGCGCGCCCCGCGCCCGGCGTTCTGGCGCGCCGCCACCGACAATGACCGCGGCTGCGGCTTCCCGCAGAAAGCGGCGGCCTGGCTGGCGGCGGATGTCTACCTGCAGAACCTCGGCTTTGCGGTCTTGCAGAAATCCGCCGACGGTGTGCAGGTGCGCTATACCTACGGCGTGCCCACCGTGCCCGGCGCTAAGGCCGAGCTGACCTACACCGTGGAGCCGCAGGGCACGCTGCTGGTCGAGGCCGTCTATCATGGCGTGCCCGGTGCGCCCGAGCTGCCCTGCTTCGGCGTAAAATTCCAGACGTTTGCCCCCGTGGCCCGCACGCTCTGGACCGGCCTTTCGGGCGAGACCTACCCGGATCGCTGCAAGGGCGGCGTCTTTGGCTGCCATGAGGAGGTGCCGCACATTGAACCGGCTCTCGTCCCGCAGGACTGCGGCCTGCATGTGGGCACCCGTCAGTTCACGCTGGAGCAGCACAACGCCTGCGGTCAGACGGCGGCTGCGCTGACGATTGAACAGGCCGACGCGCCGTTTGCCTTCAGCGCACTGCCCAACACCGCGCAGGAGATCGAGGCCGCCCAGCACATCACCGAGCTGCCCGCCACGGGCCGCACGAGCGTGACGATCCTGGGCGCAGCCCGCGGCGTCGGCGGCATCGACAGCTGGGGCACCGATGTGGAGGAGCCTTACCGCGTCAGCGGGGAAGGTGAGCACCGCGTCGCGTTCCGCATCGTGTTGTAAATACCCTAAAGGCAGCACCGCCTGCGCTGCACCTGCCCATAAAAACACAAGCCGCCCGTGTCAGCCTGACACGGGCGGCTTTGCTGTCTTATGCGCGTTTAATCCAGACGGAACACCTGCTCCAGCTTGGGCTGGGCACCGGTCACGGGGTCCATTTCCAGCTCCAGAATGTCCTTCATGTAGTCGTTCCAGCGGTCCACGACGGGGCTTTCGGCCTGCACCTTCTCGGCGTAGGCAACGCCCTTCGCGCACTCATAGTAGCCGAACAGCTCGTCGTTACAGTAGAAGATGCTGTAGTTGCAGATGCCCGCAGCCTTCAGCACCTCGACCATCTCGGGCCAGATCTCCGCGTGGCGGCGCTGATATTCCGCTTTGCAGCCGGGCTTGATGCGGCCCTTCCATGCTATATGCTCCATTGGTATGCACCTCACAGGATGATTTTGTCTTTATTGTACGGCGCGCAGCGGCGGTTTGCAACGTGGAATAGTACAGATTTCTTTGGGAAAATTCCACTTGCCGCGCCCGGCGCACAGCCCGTCACATCAGCGGGCTGAACAGCCGCAGCACGCAGTCCCAGCCGCGCACGGCCAGGCTGCGGGTGTCGGCGTACTCCTGCGTGACCTCGCGGCAGACGGGGAACAGCGCATCAAAATCGCGGCGCACATCGGCCACGGCGCTGCAGCCGCAGAACCAGCAGGCGTTCTCAAAGTGCAGGTACAGGCTGCGGAAGTCAAAATTGATCGTACCCACAACGGCTTCCGTGCCGTCGGCTACGCATTGCTTCGCGTGGATGAACCCGGGCGCGTACTCATAAATGCGCACGCCGCTCTTGGCAAGGCTGGCGTAATAGCTGCGCGTGACCGAGAAGATCAGCTTTTTGTCCGGGATGCCCGGCGTGATGATCCGCACATCAACGCCGCTGGACGCGGCCAGCCGCAGTGTGCGCTGCATCTCGTCACTTAAAATAAGGTAGGGCGTTGTAATGTAGACGTAGTCCTTCGCACTGCGGATCATGTTCAGGTAGACGTTCTCGCCGGTGGCCTCGTCGTCCAGCGGATTGTCCGCGTAGGGCAGCACCACGGCATTCTCCCGCGCGGTGTAGGGCACATCGGGCAGATAGCGCTCGACCTCGGGTGCGGCCTTCTGCGTTGCGCCCCACAGCTCTAAGAAAATCAGCGTCAGGCCGCGCACGGCGTCGCCCTCCAGCCGGATGCCGCTGTCCTTCCACTGGCCGTAAGGGTGGGTGCGGTTGAAGTACTCCTCCGCCAGATTGTACCCGCCGGTAAAGCCGACGCGCCCGTCCACAACGGTGATTTTGCGGTGGTCGCGATTGTTCATAAAGACGTTCAAAATCGGGATGACCGGGTTGAACCGGCGGCACTGGATGCCGCGCCCCGCCAGCTTTTTGACAAATTTGCTGTTGATAAACCCGATGCTGCCCACGTCGTCGTAAAATACGCGCACCTCCACGCCGTGGGCGGCGCGCTCGGCCAGAATATCCTCCAGCTCCTGCCAGGCGGAGGCGTCCTCAATGGCGTGGTATTCCATGAAAATAAACTTTTCCGCGCTGCGCAGGGCTGTTTTCTGGGCCTCCAGCGCCTCGCAGGTGTCGCCGTAGAACGTCACATCGGTGTTGTCATAGGCGGGGTAGCCCGCGCGGTCCTGCAAATAGCGGGCGTGGTTGCGGGTGATGCGGTCCGGGTAGGGCAGGGCGCGGCGCTGCTGCAAAATGGGTGCGTGATACCGGCGCAGCATCGTCATGTTTTCACCAAAACGGCGGCGCATGACGCTGACGGCCCCGCTGCGGCCAAACAGCAGATAGATGGTCAGACCGAAGATGGGAAACAGCAAAATCAGAATGATCCACGAAATTTTATACGCGGAGTTGATATGCAGTCCATATATACGCAGCGTAATCAAAAATGTCAGTACCGACGTGCATACCTGAATGGCGGTGGAGTAGTCGTTCAGCTTGAGGGCAAGCCAGAAGATCCATAAAACCTGCAAAAGTACGCCGATGCCCGCCAGCAGCATCCGGCTGACGCTGTTGGGGATGGCCTCGCGTTTTTCCTCGGTGGTGTTGTTCATGTGTGGCCTCTTTTGTGCCGGGCGCGGCCCGGCCGTGTTGATTTTTTATCCAGTATAGCACAAAATCTTGCAGTATACCACACTTTTGCACCGGAATTTGCGGTATTTTCACAAAGGAGCGTCCCTGCGGCCGGGCAGGGGAGAGAAAACACGGAAAAATGCAAAATAGCACAAAAATTGCCCGCCTGTAAAATTGGCCTATATACGCTGAAATCCATGCGCGATGCGCTCGGCTGCCCGCACCGGCAGAGACAGCACAGATAAAATGAACGCAATATATGTGCGGTTTCAATGGCGGCGGTGTTGGCCGCGTTTTTTGGCGTGACGGCGCAGCTGATTTTTAAAAATGACGGTAATATGTACAGAATTCCGCTCGGCGGCAGAGGGGCAGCCACGGCAAAGCGGTTGGAGTGCAACAGGCAAAACGGTGGGAAATCGAAAATAGAAGCAAAAAAATGTTTTTTGCTGTTTTTACATAAGGCTGTTGAAATTTGGCAGATTATGTGATATTATATTTTCACAAATGAGGACGCACGATGTCCTTACTGAATTTATTGGAGGAATTTATCATGTTCGAGAAAATTCGCAAAATGAAGAACAAGAAGGGCTTCACACTGGTCGAGCTCATCGTCGTCCTGGTCATCCTGGCCATTCTGGCCGCCCTGCTGATCCCCGCCCTGACCGGCTACATCGACAAGGCGAACGAGGAGAAGGTCATCGCTGAGTGCCGTATGGCTACTATGGCTGCACAGACGGAGGCTTCTGTCCTTTATGGTAAGATGGTGAACGGCGCGGACTTGACCAGCGCGACGGCGGCTGATTTGAATAAGGCGGCTGAAGAGGCTGTTGCTCTTGCGGAGTTTCAGTCTGGTGCCAAGGTGACTGTTGAAGTTACGCTCGCTTCTAATGGCGCTGTTGAGAGTGTTACCTATAAAAATCAGCAGTACACTTGCACCTATAATGACGGCGCATATGAGACGACGAAAGAAACCAACACGATTAATACTGGTTCGTTTACAATTAAGGTTACCGGAAATACTGTTGCCCCTGATGGTGGTTCTCACGCCATCTAAGTGTGAATTACTCAGCTTAAGTTAATTGTAAGTATCCCATCGCTGTGGCGGTGGGATATTTTGTTTTTATTGGTAGCCCATACTCCACACATTCCATTTCTACTACGGACACTCCCACGGGCGGATATGGAATCCGCCCCTACGGTCTGCCGATCCCGCTGCATTCTGCCTGCCGCTAACTTCGGCGGGATGGGGGCACCCCGCCCTACGTCCAACCCAAAAGGGGAACGTAGGGCGGCCAGCCCTCTGGCCGCCGTGCCCGCTTCCGGCCATAGCAAACCTTCCGTGCAATCCCCCCACCCTCACCCCGCAGACAAAAGCCTCCCTTGTCAAAGGGAGGTGCCGAGCCTGCGAGGCGGAGGGATTCCTGCTTGTCCGCGGGTGTGACAGCGTGCAAGGCATAGCCCGTCAGAATCCCTCCGGCCGCCTGCGGCGTCCACCTGCTCCCCTTCTGGCGCTACGCGCCACCTCCCCCGGCACGGGGAGTCTGTCTTTGACAAGGGAGGCTTTTCTGCTCCAACCTTAAACTTCACTTCAAATTTCACTCTTGCAAAATCCGGCAAAGTGTGCTACAATCTCATAGCATACCGTTTTAGTGGGAAATATTCCCGCAACCCCAACCAAAAAAAGGAGAGTTCCGCCCCATGTCCGAACGCCTGTGGGGAATCCTTGTGGATTCCTTTGGTAAAATATTGCTGCCCGGCCTGACCGTCACCATCCCGCTGACCGCCATCTCGTTCACGCTGGCGCTTATCATCGCGGTGGCGGTGGCGCTGGTGCAGTTTGCCCATGTGCCCGTTTTGCAGCGGCTGGCCCGGTTTTATATCTGGGTCATCCGCGGCACGCCCGTGCTGGTGCAGCTGTTCGTTGTGTTCTACGGCCTGCCCGGCGTCGGCATCCTGATTGAGCCGTTCCCCGCGGCGGTGCTCGTCTTTTCCATCAACGAGGGCGCGTACTGCGCCGAGACCATCCGCGCCGCGCTGGAATCCGTGCCCAAAGGCCAGATGGAGGCGGGGCAGTGCGTCGGCATGAGCTACTTACAGGTCATCCGCCGCATCATCCTGCCGCAGGCGCTGCGCACGGCCTTCCCCACGCTAGCCAGTACGCTGATCGCCATGGTCAAGGATACCTCGCTGGCCGCGAACATCACCGTGACCGAAATGTTCATGACGACCCAGCGCATTGTGGCCCGCACCTATGAGCCGCTGGCCCTCTACATTGAGGTCGGTCTGGTTTACCTGCTGTTCTGCACCGTGCTGACCCGCCTGCAGGCCGTCGGCGAGCGGTACCTCAACAGCAAGGGCGCGCAAAGGAGCTGAACTATGCTGCAAATCAGAAATCTGCGCAAGTCCTTTGGCGATTTGCAGGTGCTCAAGAGCATCGATCTGGACGTGAACAGGGGCGACGTCGTCGCCATTTTAGGCCCCAGCGGCAGCGGAAAAACAACGATGCTGCGCTGCCTGAACTTTTTGGAAAAGTCCGACGGCGGCACGATGCTGTTTGACGACCGGCGCGTAGACCTGGCCCGCGTCACCCACGCCGAGGCCAACGCCCTGCGCCGCCGCACGGGGTTTGTCTTTCAAAGCTACAACCTGTTTGCCAACAAGACCGCGCTGCAAAACGTGGCCGAGGGGCTTATCACCGCACGCAAAATGCCGCGCCGCCGGGCCGAGGAGATCGCCCGCGCCGCGCTGGTCAAGGTCGGCATGGATGACCGCGCCGACTACTACCCCAGCCAGCTTTCCGGTGGGCAGCAGCAGCGCGTGGCGATTGCCCGCGCCATGGCCGCCGACCCGGAGATCATCTATTTCGACGAGCCTACGTCCGCTTTGGACCCCGAGCTGACCGGCGAGGTGCTGGCCGTCATGCGCAGCCTGGCCGGGGAAGGCCGCACAATGCTGGTCGTGACCCACGAGATGGATTTTGCCCGCCACGCGGCCAACCGCGTGGTGTTCATGGAGCAGGGCGTCATTGTGGAGCAGAACACCGCCGAGGCGTTCTTCAACGACCCGCAGCAGCCCCGCACCAAAGAATTTTTGCAGACCTACAAGCAAAGGAGCTTATTGTAATGAAGAACCTGACCAAACTGACCGCCCTGGCCCTGACCGCCGCGCTGGCCCTGACCGCCTGCGGCAGCAGCGCCGCCGCCACCTCGCCCGCCGCGGAATCCGCCGCCGGGAGCACCGCCGAGGCCGCGTCCGGCGACCTGTTGAGCGAGATCCAGGCCAAGGGTACCATCACGGTTGCGATGGAGGGCACATGGGCACCCTGGACCTACCACGATGAAAACGACAACCTCGTCGGCTACGACGTCGAGGTCGCCACCGAGATCGCGAAGAAGCTGGGCGTTGAGCCGCAGTTTGTCGAGGGCGAGTGGGACGGCCTGCTGGCCGGTCTGGACGCGGGCCGCTATGACATCATGGTCAACGGCGTGGACATCACCCCCGAACGCGCCGAAAAATACGACTTCTCGACGCCCTACGCCTTCAACCGCACCGCCGTCATCACCAAGGCCGACGATGACAGCATCAACACGCTGGAGGACCTGAAGGGCAAAAAGACCGCAAACACGATCTCCAGCACCTACGCCGAGCTGGCCGAGCAATACGGCGCGACGGTGACAGGCGTTGACGACCTGAACCAGACGTTTGAGCTGCTGCTGAGCGGGCGCATCGACGCGACGCTGAACGCCGAGATGACCTTCTATGATTACACGAAGGAGCACCCCGACGCGAATGTGAAGATCGCCGTGCTGACCGACGATGCGAACCAGATCGCCATCCCGATGCGCAAGGGCGACGAGACTGCCGCCCTGCGCACGGCCATTGATACCGCCATTGACGAGCTGCGCGCCGACGGCACGCTGAAGGCATTGAGCGAAAAATACTTTGGCCGCGATATTTCTACGGAAGAATAACCTTTGTAAAAAATATAAGGGGCGTTCACCCCCTTGGCCCCCTCTGCGAGGGGGCTCCGCCCGCAGGCGGTGGGGGAGAGAACTGTACGGTTGCCCGAAATATTTCGGGTTATGGCCAGGTTCTCTCCCTCCGCCCCTGCGGGGCACCGCTCCCCCTCTGGCGCAAGCGCCACCTCCCCCGTATCGGGGGAGTCTGTCTCGCAGAGGGAGGTTTTTGAAACGCTGAAGGGGCTGCTGCACACGCAACAGCCCCTTTTGTTTTTGGGGAAATTATACCTTGCGAAGGATGCCGTCGGTCAAATCGACGCTGTCGACTTCCTCCATCCCGCCGCGGCGCAGCGCTTCGTCGGGGTAAGGGAGCACGCGCCGCGTGCCGTCAGCACCTTCACGCCGGAGACCTCGCCCAGCTGCAGCGTCACGCGCCGGATGCGCGTCACGTCGTTCTGCCGGGCCACGTCCTCCACCGTGCGAATGATGTGGAATACAATGCCAAGCTCGTGCATTACTTCTCCTTCTTGGCAAAGAGGATCTTGATCTCGCGCTTCGCCATGTAGGGCAGAATGGCCTTGAACTTGTCCTTGCTCCTGACCATCTTGCTGCACTCGGGCAGGTCGCGGTGCAGGCGGATGGCATCAAACTCGCACTTTGTCGTGCAGACGCCGCAGCCAATGCACTTGTTCGGGTCCACAACGCTGGCACCGCAGCCCAGACAGCGCGCTGTCTCGATTTTGACCTGATCCTCGGTCAGCGTCAGGTGCGCGTCGCGGAAGGAACGGTGCGCGTCAATGCCCGCATCCAGCGCGGCGGACTGGCGCGGTGCGCGGCCATACTCGCCCAGCGCCAGATTCGACTTGTCCAGCTCGTGGAAGTCGTGGCGGTTGCGGCCAATCGTCAGGCAGCAGACCGACGACGGCCATCTGCTGCAAAAGCGGCTCCAGCTCCCCGGCAGGCTTGCCCGTGGCCTTGACCAGCTCGGGCAGGGTCATGGGCTTGCGGACCTTCATTTTTAAGGCAACGTCCGCCATCTCGTCGGTCACGATGGACGCCAGGCCCCAGTATTCTGGGTCGTCCTTCGTCAGAATGCCATTTTTGGCCGGGATGCGGTCCGTGATCATCTGGCCCAGCCTGGCAATTTTCTCGCGGTACGGCTCGTCCCTCAGAATCTCGAAGGGCAGCCTGCTCTCATCCAGCGGGAACGCAGTGGGTTTGCCCATGGTGTGCTCCTTTTTTGTGCCGTTGCTCCGTTTTATTTTCTGCGCTTTTTTCCCCCCCCTTTTTTTTTGGGGGGGGAGGTGGCCCCGCAGGGCCGGATGAGGGAAAAGTGTGCTATTGCTGCCCGTGAACGGGTTGCTGCCGGTAGGTCAGACCTCATCAGTCACCTTCGGTGACAGCTTCCCCGGCGGGGAAAGCCTCCGCTTTGATAAAGTGCTCCACTACCATCCGCTGCGCCTCCGGCGTAAACAGCAGCACTGAATACGGCGTGCCGCGGGCGCTGACCTTGTCCTCGCTGCGCAGACCGGCGTCCACACCGGCAGGGGTCGGCACGTAGTAAAAGCCCTTCGTCGGCAGTCGCTCCATGCCGATAAGCCGCTGCGCCAGCAGCCACTCGTCGATCTCCTTGATGGTCGGTGCCTTCACATCCGGGTCACCGGCGGCTTCGATCAGCGCGGCCTTCAGCTCCGCGCCGGTATAGCTGTCCTGATAGTTGAAGCTGCGCGCATCCTCCGCCGTCAGGTAAAACGCGGGGCGCTCGGCCTTCGGCGGCTTTTTCTTCTTCTCGGACGGCAGCGGCTTTTCCGGCTCCGGTGCGGGCGGGTCCAAGCTCAAAACGGCGTCGGGGTGGTCGGCGCGGTAAGCGTCAATGACCGCAAAGAACGCGGCACCGTACTTTTCATACTTGCGCTCACCCATGCCGTAGATGCCCAGCATATCCTCCGCGCGGCGCGGCGCGCGCAGGCACATATCCACCAGCGACTTGTCACCGAACACGACGTAGGGCGGCAGTCCCTCGCGCTGGGCGGTGTCGAACCGCAGCTGGCGCAGCTGATTGAACAGCTCCAGTCCGGCGCTCGTCAGCGCGTCCATCGGGCTGCGGCGCTTCGGCTTCGGTGCGCGGGCCTGCTCCGGCTCACGCTGCGGCGGCAGCTTGACCAGCACCTGCCCGCCGGCCTTCAGCGGGGCAATATCCCCGATGTGCAGCACGGCGTACTGGTCGTCGCTCTGCACCAAATATCCATCCTCCAGCAGCTGGGCCAGCAGGCGTTCCAGCGTCTCGCGCGGGGTGTCCTTCATCCGGCCGTAGCTCTTGAAGCGCTCGGCTCCCAGCTCCCGCAGACGCGCACGGTTCGCGCCCTGTAAAGTGCCGAACAAAATCGCTTTGCCGTACCGCCCGTGCAGCTCGGCCACGCAGTTGATCATCCACTTGGCGGCGTCGGTCATATCGACCTCGTCAAAATCGTTGTTGCAGCTGCCGCAGTTGCCGCACGGCGCGGTGGGATGCTCGCCGAAATAGGCCAGAATGTAGTTGCGCAGGCACTCCGTCGTCTGGCAGTAGCGCTCCATCGTCTGCAAGCGCTGCAGGTCGCGCTGGCGCAAAAGGTCGGCCTCCTCGTCGTCCATCTCGGCAAAATCCTTTTTGTCCAGCAGAAATTTGTTGATGATGACGTCCTGCGCCGAAAAAAGCAGCACGCACTGCGACGGCAGCCCGTCACGCCCGGCACGGCCCGCCTCCTGGTAATAATTCTCCATGCTCTGGGGCATGTTGTAGTGCAGCACGAACCGCACGTTGGACTTGTCAATGCCCATGCCAAAGGCGTTCGTCGCCACAATGACCGGCGCGGTGTCGTAGATGAAGTCATTCTGATTTTTGCGGCGTGCTTCGGCGGGCAGGCCCGCGTGGTACTTTGTGGCTGCAAAGCCGTATTCGGTCAGAAGCTCCTGCAGCTTGTCCACATTCTTGCGGGTGGCGCAGTAGATGATGCCGCTCTCGCCGGGGTGGTCGCGCAGATATTGGATGACAAAATCGTCCTTGCGGCGGGTGCGCTCGACCTGAAAGTAGAGGTTGGGCCGGTCAAAGCCGGTCACAAGCACCTTCGGGTCGTGGAGCCGCAGCGTGCAGACAATGTCGTCCTTGACCTCCCGCGTGGCTGTGGCCGTGAACGCCGACACGATGGGGCGGCGGGGCAGACTGTCGATGAAGTCGAGAATCTTTAAGTAGCTCGGGCGGAAATCCTGTCCCCACTGGCTGATGCAGTGCGCCTCATCCACCGTGACCATCGAGATGTCCGCCCCCGCGGCAAAGCTGCGGAACACTGGGCTTTCCAGGCGTTCGGGCGCGACGTAGACGAGCTTGTAGCTGCCCTCTGCGGCCAGGTCCAGTGCGCGGGCGATCTGTGTCTCGGTCAGCGACGAGTTGATAAATGCCGCATGGATGCCCGCTGCGTTCAGCCCCTTGACCTGGTCCTGCATCAGCGAGATCAGCGGCGAGATGACGAGCGTCAGCCCCGGCAGCAGCAGGGCAGGGACCTGATAGCAGAGCGACTTGCCCGCGCCGGTTGGCATGATGGCCAGCGCGTCCCGCCCGGCCAGAAGGGCGCTGACGATCTCCTCCTGCCCGGGGCGGAAGGAGTCGTAGCCGAAATATCGTTTTAACGCTTCACGCGGAGTCATGAAAGGCCTCCTGAACTTTTTCTTCCATTATACCACATCCGCACCCCTGCGGCCAGAGAAACGCGCACTTTACACCGCGCACCGTCTGCGGTATACTAGTAACAAACTATAGCAAACTATAAAAACAGGAGCTGTCGCTATGATTTTGGATATTGTTGTGGACGTACAAAAGGACTTTATCACGGGTGCGCTGGCGAACCCCCAGGCACAGGCCAACGTGGCCCACCTGGCCGAGACCGTTAAGGCCCATGCCCGGGCCGGGCATTGGCTGTTCCTGACGCGGGACACCCACCCCGACAACTACCTTGCCACGCGGGAGGGACGCCACCTGCCTGTGGAGCACTGCATCGAGGGCGAGGACGGCTGGAACTTTGCACCCGAGCTGGAGAACGCGCTGGACGGTACCGAGTCCGAGGTCTGCCACATCGTCAACAAACCGACCTTCGGCAGCTATATGCTGCCGAGCGAGATCCTTGACGAGCTGATGGCCCACAACAAGGCCGTGGACGACATTGAAAAAATCGTCATCTACGGCTACTGCACCGACATCTGCGTCATCAGCAACGCCATGGTGCTGCGCGCGGCCTTCCCGGAGACGGAAATCGAAATCCTGTCCGACTGCTGCGCCGGGGTCACGCCCCAGTCCCACCAAACGGCGCTGGACGCCATGCGGGCGTGCCAGTTCACAATCGTATAAAGCGTATAAAGGCAAAATTGAAACCGACGCACTCTTGCGTTTCTCACCGCATTGTGTTATACTTTAGGCAATACCACATAATTCTAAGTGCCGATACGGCGAGCGAGGTGCGGCAGCTGCTAAGCCAAAAGCGCAGAT